>Ga0310694_10003767_pt1 | contig 14834 bp, 12 predicted proteins | sample 174DNAGHGhighgp2_FD_203884 | JGI IMG/M metagenome (GOLD analysis project Ga0310694, IMG submission 203884) | Sheep rumen microbial communities from Palmerston North, Manawatu-Wanganui, New Zealand - 1742 DNA GHGhigh gp2 (v2) (version 2) | ecosystem: Host-associated > Mammals > Digestive system... | reverse complement strand
GTGGGCTAATGAAGGAGACGGAAGGCGAGACCTACTGGCGCACGCCCGTGCTGGGTTCAATCCCTCTTGTCGGATTGATGTTCCGAGGAACCGAGAAGGTGAAGCGGCGCACGGAACTGGTCATACTCATCAAGCCGCACGTCATCCTCACGCCGATGGAGGGCGGCAAGATATCCGCCGACCTCATGAAGGTGCTGTCTGCCCACCCCGCCGCAGACGGACGCGATTCAATGGGTGTCCACAAGCCCGACAGGGAGCACAACGTCGCAGACGACGTGAACAACATCGTAAAATGAAAGGAAACCTAAAATGAAAAAAGCATTCACGTTAATAGAACTGCTGATGGTCATCGCCATCATCGGCATCATATCCACACTCGCGGTCAGCAAGCTGGGAGGCATAAGGGAGGCTGCCGCGCGCAAGGTCTCCCTCGCCAACCAGAAGGCGGTTGAACGCGCCGTGGAGGCGTACCTCGCCAGCGATGGCAGGATCAACCGTCTCGACTCGCTTCTCTACGCGGGCGACGGCGGCGTGCCGCTCACCGGCGGCACGGAGGGCGACTTCGACTTCACGGCGGTCTCGACGGCGGAGGGACGCAACGGGTTCTACATGGGCCCGAGCGCCGATGCCGACGAATCCGTACGCGAGCAGCACAACTGCGGACTGACGCCAGAGCTCCAGAACGTCCTTTGCCTCTACACCATCAACAAGGCACAGGCAGAGGCCCTCAACACGCGGCTTGGCCTCAGGCACGTAATGGCGGCCACCGCATACGCGGACGCGGCGCCGACGGCGTTTCCGAGCCTGCACTACAACAAGGACCGCGCATACGGCGACGGAACCGTGCCGAACGCGTCCGACGGACTTGACCCGAATGACTCGTTCTGCGTTGCGACGTGCATCACGAACTCCATGCGTTTCGCGGCAATCAACCCAATGACCGATCTCGGACGTACAATCTACCAGGCCTGCGGGCAGGAACTGATGAACACCAAGAACTGGGGCGAAACCTATACCGAGAGCGAGGTAAGGGCGGAAGTCGCGGCAAACGGCGGTCCGTTGCTGGCGTTCGGCCTCGGCGAATCCGCGTCCATAATAGGCAAGGCGAACGCCGGGCTTGAAAACGCCCCGCACTCGACGCACGTCCAGAAGCGCTACTACTCGCGCTACATCCTCCTCTTCAGGCTCAAGATAGTGGGATCGGGATCCGTTTCGCAAGTCATTCCCGAGTTCGCAGGCGTCATCGACTGCGAGGGCAACACATTCCGGGCCGCTCAGCACGTCATCAAGAGATTGTAACAGGGGGAGGGCGCAATGAAAATCAGAAACGTAAACTCGGGCTTCACGCTCATAGAGCTGATCATCGTAATCGCGATCCTCGCATTCGTGACCGTGGTGGGAATACACAGCTACGGCAACATACGCGAGATACAGGCGAAGAAAGTCAACGCCGCGAACATCAAGCGCGTATATCATGCGCTCGCCACCTACGAGACCCTCAACAAGGAACAGGGCGAGAAAGGCTTCTTCAACGGTTTCGACTCGCTTATCGACGTTACGGCAGGCGGCAAGTGGACCGGCACGACCGGAACTTTCGCATGGGGAAGCTGGTCCGTCACGACACGAAACGGCACGCGGACTTCTTCCTTCGACGCACGCACCGCCAACGGAGGTTTCGGCATCTACGATGGATCGTGGAAGGTGCTGGGGGCGCTCTACAACGCCGCAGGACAGGGCAGCGGCAACACCGCCAGCATCGAAGAGGCGCAGGAGGAAAACAAGGGTATGCGCAGTACCGGGCTCTACAAGCAGCTCGGCATCTACTACCTCACCGACAGCGACGCGACGCTACTCAGGGACGCCGGCATCAGCTACTACTACCTGCACAACCCATCCACACAGCAGGCATACGGTGCTTCGCGCAACGGTTACTGCACAGCCGTCACCGAGGAGAACGGCGTCAGCGTCTCGGAAGACCGCCTGAAAGTCATGGGCGGCGGGCCGGGCTTCCGACCCGACATGAGCGCTTTCTACCCAGTTTACATCACGAACGGGATGCCTGTTGCCGTCATAAGCCCCACGTCGTCCATCTACGACGACCTCGGCTACGACCTCGGCATGACCAACTCGGCACCGTCACAGGCAGAGGCCGAAGCGGCGCTTAAGTCAACCAAACTCATAGCATTCGGCATTGGACGCAACGCCGAGTGCGTCCGCAGCCAGTTCGGTCTGGGAGAAGCCCCGTACAACCCCTACTACGACAAGCGCAACTACCGTTCGTACATTGCACTGTTCGTGTTGAAGAGCGGTGGGCAAGGCGTAGTATCGGCGTGCCGTCTCGCAGGCGTGATCGACTGCGCGGGCAACACCTACAAACAGGCCGAGTACGGCGTCAACTGGACGACCAAACTCGGCAACTAAACCGTTCGTCAGAAACGATAGCTGACGGAAAGACCTGCGGACTGGGAGAGACCGTTGTGCGTGTCGAACTTCCAGTCGTTGCCTAGCGAGTCGGTGAAATGGGCGTCATGCGACATCATGAAAACGAGGCCGTAGCATAGCGTCACGTCCAGGTTTCCCCAATGCCACTGGAGACCAATTGTACCGATGTGACGGTCGCCGGGCGGCAGCATCGTTGAACCGTTGTTACGGCGGTGGCTGCACGGATCCATATCATACACGTACGAGGAAAGGAACGTGAAGTTCTCGTGGAAGTCCCATGCGCCGCCAAAGCCGATGCGGTAAACGTCGTGCCAGTTGAGTTTCGTGGTCTTCACGCCGGAAGGCAGGTGGAAGTCGATCTTCGGCATGGACGACCATTCCGTCCAGGTGAGGGCGGTGCCGAGGTGGATGGTATCCGTCACATCCCAGTTGCCGCCGATGGTGACGGATTGCGGGAGGCGGATTTCCGCGCTGGCATGCCCCGTGTTGCCGGCGGCGGCCGACGACAGCGACGAATCGACCATCTGATGGGCTTGCGCCCGCGCCTGAGCACTGGCCTGTTGCATCGCCTGGGCGTAATAGGTGTCCCAGTATGGAGTTCCGGCAAGACCCATCGCCGTCAAACGCTGGCGCACGATCGCATCGGCCTGTGCCTCCGCCTGCGCCTCTGCGGCGGAGTAATTGCGGGATTTTACGCGCGTGTGGTTGTAGCCCTTCACCTTCGTGTCGATGTACGACTTGTAAAGCACGCCGGCGGAAATCGTATCGGTGAACCTGTAGCGGGTGGAGAGTTCCCAGCCCCAGTCGGTGAAGCCGTTGTCGCCCTTCAGGTGGTTGCGCATCGAACCGTAGTAGTTGCCATCGCTCACAGCCTGCGGGTGCGAGTACTGGTCGAACTCGAAGTACAGAAGGCGGATGCCCGCCGCCACGCTCCACTTGTCCGTGATTCGGTAGGAGATGTTCGGGTTGAGCGTAAGCCCTTCCACGAACGTGCTGCGCGTGTTCCAGTCCATTTCCCAGTTCGGATTGTAGTGCGTGCCGAGGCCGAATTCAGGCGCGAAGCCAAGACCAAACGAGAAGTCATACGGAAGCGGCTGGACAACATAGACGTGAGGCAGCACGAACGCGCCGGGATCCATCTTACGACCGTGATGCCCGTTCACCGCAGTATCCGCCGTGGGATGCTCCGTCACAAAACCTACAGTCACCACGGTGTTGGTGAAGTCCGACATCGTCGCCGGGTTGTAGAACAGCGCCGAAGCGTCTTGCGCCTTGCCCATCACCGCGCCGCCCAGCGCCGTACCGGACGCCGAACCCTCGTACAGGGCAAAACCCGCGCCGAACGCGGAAAACCCGGTCAACGCCGCACCTGCGGCAACCAAACTCAGCTTCTTCATTGAACAGTCCTTCTTTGGTGAAAGAAACATTGTGACATTTTACCATATATTGTCGCAAAAGTCAATGGACGACCGTACAAAACTTGTAACCCATAAACTAAATGTCACAATTCGCAGATGTTGGAGAAGTAATCAGCAGAAAAGGAGTTCAAGAGCCTTCCTGTAGAACGGAACATCTGCAGAGTTGAAAAGCCTGAGCTACAGCGTTCCGAATATGCGGTCGCCGGCGTCGCCCAACCCTGGCACGATGTAGAAATGCGAATTGAGCCGCTCGTCCATTGCTGCGGTGAACACTGGGACGTCGGGATGCTGTGCCTCGACTTTCGCGATTCCCTCCGGTGCCACAATGAGGTTCAGGGAAACTATGCGACGATATCCGAGTCGCTTCAATTGACTAAAAGCGTCGCATGCGCTCCCGCCTGTCGCAAGCATGGGGTCGATCACGATGGCGAGTTCGTCGCCCTTCGCAGGCGGAACCTTCGCGTAGTACGGAATGGGCTCCGCCGTCTCCTCATTGCGCTGCATGCCGAGGACACCGACTTTGGCATACGGAAGAACGCGCAGCATCGCGTCGAGCATACCCATCCCCGCGCGGAGAATCGGGACAATCACGATGTTGTCCTCGATCTTGACGCCGACTGTCTTCGCAACGGGCGTCGTGACTGGAACCTCCACCGTATGGAGATCTTTCAGGCTCTCAATGGCGAGAAATGCCGTGAGCTCGTTGACGAGCTCGCGGAACTGCTTCGGCTTCGTGTTGATGTCACGCATCAGCGTGACGCGGTGCTTTACCAGTGGATGTTGAAGTACTGTGTACATGGTTACCGCATTTCTTTCTTTGTAAAATCCATATTGTCACTTGCATGTATGTCGATAGTCGCCTGGGTCACGTTCCACCGTAGGGCCTCCGTCCGGCGGAACAACCGTCGCCGTCGTACCCGGCGGCACCGTGAACGACCATTCGAGCTTCCCGCCGTCCACATACCGCCACTCGCTTCTCACCGTCCCGTACTTCGTGCGGTAGCTCGCCTTGCAGCTGCCAATCCGCTTGTCGGGCTTCGGCGCAAGCGTGAAATGACGGTATCCCGCCTCCTTGCCGGGGCGAATCCCCGCCATCGTCCGGTACATCCAGCCAAGCACCGCGCCGTTCGCGTAGTGGTTGAAGCTGTTCATCTCGGGCGGACCGAACCCGCGCTCCTTCGTGTAGCCGTCCCAGCGCTCCCAGATCGTCGTCGCGCCGTTGTCCACGGAATACAGCCACCCGGGACAGTCGCGCTGGAGCAGTACGGAGTAGGCGAGCGCCGGATCGCCGACGATGTCGGCGATTACGTCAAGCAGGAGCGGCGTGCCGAGGAAGCCGGTTCCGACCTTGCAGTTCCCCGCCTTGACGCTCGCGACGAGATCCGCCTTCGCCGCGTCCGTCGCCGCCTGCGTCGGGAAGAGACCGAGCTTGAGCGCGAACAGGTTCGGCGTCTGCATGTTCCGATAGCGCTCGGCGAAACGTCCGTGGTGGTCGAGGAACAGGTTGCGGTAGCGCGCCACGGCCTTCGCCTCGCGCTGCGCGTACGCCGCCGCCTCCTTGTCGCGTCCGGTGGCCTTCGCCATCTCGACCATCATCTTGAGGTCCCAGATGTGGTAGCACGCGCCGAGCATATCCCAGTACTGGCGCTCGTCGGCGTTCGTCTCGCCGTCCCAGAACGGGTTCTTGCAGAACCTCGAGCCCCAGCCGCGCCGGTGCCCCTCGTACATGGCGGGCGAGAGCCAGTCCACGCACTGCCGCTCGTTCTCGGGCGTCGTCCAGTTCGACTTGTCGAGGTTCGCCAGGAACCGTGCCATCGCGTCCCAGTTCACGTTCACGGCCGCCACGTCGCCGAACTGGCGCCACATGGTATAGGGCACGATGACGCCCGCGTCCGCCCAGCCGATGAGCCGGCCGCCGAACATCCCCGGCACCACCTTTGCGAACATCCCCGGACACCTCGACTTCTCGTCCGCCTGCGAGTCGCGCATGTCCGTCATCCACTTGGTGAGGAAGCCGTACACGTCCGCCACGTACACCGCCGCGCCCACGAACACCTGCGTGTCACCCGTCCAGCCCCAGCGCTCGTTGCGCTGCGGACAATCCGTCGGCACGCTAAGGTAGTTGGAGCGCATTCCCCACAGACAGTTGGAGATGAGCCGGTTCAGCGACGCGTCGCCCGTCACGATCGTCCCCGTCTCGTCCTCGGGCGCAATGGACATCACGGGCAGCAGGCTGAGCCGCTTGAACTCCACGCGCCCGTTCGCCGTGAACGACCAGTACCGTCCGCCAAAGAACGTGCAGGACGGGTGCCACGTCTCGCCGTCCCCGCCCGCAAAGACATAGCGAAGACGCGACTCCGCCGTGCGGTAGTTGGCGAAGTAGGCGCTTCCCGCCGGACCGTCGTTGCCGCGTGACCTCTCGCCGTTCGCGTCGTTCAGCATTTCGGCGGGATGGCCCGAAAGTTCCGTCCCCGCCGCCGCGCGCGCCGCGAACTCGGGAACGCCCGCGCAGTTCTGTCCGAAATCGACGACCAGCGTCTCGCCCGGCTCCAGCACGAGCGCCTCGCCGCCGACGTACCGGCGCAGAATACGCGCGCGGCCGTGTCGGTCCTTCGCCGCACCGTCCGCGCCCTTCCACGCCCACGCGGTGTGCGGCGCGAACGCGAGGTCGCGGCGCACCCGCACGGAACGTCCTTCGAGCGGCGTCACCGCGCCCATGAACTCGCCGTTGACGCGCGCCCGCTTCCAATCGACGTCACCCGTCGTGCGCCACGGCGCGGGAACACGCGCGTCGTACCGCTCGCCGCCCCAGATCGTCGCGTGGCGAAGCGGCCCCGCGTAAGCGGCGCGCCAGGAGGTGTCGGAGAAGATATCCTCCGCCGAGCCGTCGGCATACACGAGCTTCAGCACGCCCTGGAACGCGGATATCTTCCCTGCGCGGCCGATGATCGCGTCGCGCCACCAGCCGGTCGAGACCTCAGCGCACAGCACATTGCGCGCGCCGGGGGCGCGACGGAAGGCATCCGTGACGTCGTAGGAGAACGACGAACGACGCTTGTGCGGATGCGTGTAGCCCGGCTTGAGGAAATCCTCCGCGCCGACTTCCGCACCGTTGAGGAACACGCGGAACACGCCAAGGCCCGTCACCGTCCACTTCGCGGACACGACGGCGGCGCGGTTGGTCACGGGGCGCACGAACACGGCGGTGCTGCAACCGCCCTTGTTTACTTCGGGTACTGGTCCTTCCACGGATATGAAATCCACCGAACCAGCACTTGCCACATTGTCCGCAAAAACGCAATAGCCGCAAAGGCAAATGACAGAAACAAATACTTTTTTCACTACCATAATTATTTCTCCTGATGTGACGACCGTCCATCACGCTGAGAACCAGACGATACACGAAGATCGAACAGCCATTTCTCAAATCCTGCGGTGAACCACCCGTGGCCTACCCCAGAAAGGAGGCGAAGCTGCTTGTCCTTCGACGCGATACGGTTGAATGCGGCGATTCCGCCAATGGTCTGGCAGTTGTCGTCGGCCGTTCCGTACACCATACGTACGGGAGTGTGAATCATCCGCGCGAAGTTGCAGTTGTCGTGGTATGGGGCATTCTTTTCAGCAGCCGCGATGTTCTCCGGCTTTTGGTTCATGATGTGCGAGCTTCCCGGCTGCCGTCCGACGCGGAACGCGAGCATATCGCACTTGTTGGGACACAAGATCAACGACTTCGCGAAGCGTCCCCACATGGCGGTGAGGTAAAGTCCAAACCCTCCACCCTGGCTGCATCCATAATAGACGAAGCGCGACGGATCGGCATACTGCTCCTTCGCAAGCCAGTCGATCGCGCGCGTCATGCCGAGGATCGTGCGGTGGTAGAAAGGCGCCTCGCGGCTGACGGAATACCCGACGTACTGGTAACGCGGTTCGCCCGCTTTCGTCGCGTACTCGTCAAACCACTTCTTGTAACGGGCATGATATTCGGCATTCGTGCCAGTGAGCGGGATGCCGTGTACATTCATCAACAGGGTGATCCAGCCCTTACGCACCAATTGTTTCTTGGATGGGAATATCGTATTTGTTCCTGGACCTGCGCCCGGTACATTTACCACAGCAGGAAACTTGCCTTCCCCCTTCGGTATGAGTAGCAGTCCATAGACTCGTCCGCCGTTGAACGTCGCGAAGCTCACGTAGTATGCCGTGTGGTCGGGCGTGTCGAGTTTCGGCGCGGGCGTTTTCTCCACCGCAATCGGGACCTCGCGTTCGAGGCGCGCGAGTTCGCCGCGCCAATACGACTCGAAGTCCGGCGGACACGGCGTAAACGGCTCAATGAGGTTCACTCCGAAAATCATTCGGTCCATCCGTTCCCGCACGGGGATGTTCTTCCCCTTCATGTAGATGCGCAACGATCCTGGCGTATCGCGCGTAAACTCCATCTTGATGCGGGGCTCCTTGGCGAGATCTACAGTGCGCCGCCAGATGACGTTCGTCCAGCCGTCGTCCACCCACAAATCAACTACGCCCTTCCTGGCAAGCACGCCGCGCTTGTCCGCCACAAACGCCTCCACTTTTGCCGTCCCGCCCACAGGATACAGATTCGACTTCGCGTCGAAACGGTATTTTGAGAATACAGGTTCCGCGTTTGCTGAACACAAGGCGGAACACAGAGCCATACAGAAAAGTGTATTTGATTTCATGCCGAAAGTGTATCAAAATCCCCTTACATGTGCAACCCACCATGGTGTTCAGGCAACAAGGCGGAAACGCATGGCGGGACAAGGTCGGCGATGGATTCGCCAGAGAGAATGCGGCGGCGGATTTCAGTGGAGGATTCGCGCGTGCGCGGATACGGCACGAAAGTGCAGCGTGACTTGAGTTCGTCCCAATCCTTCCACAACGGTAGGCCCTCGACATTGTCCTCGCCGATCACGTAAAAGAGTTTCGTGCCGGGGAAACGGGCCTCGGCGGCGCGGACAGTGTCAATTGCATACGATGGGCCGTTGGGTCGCCGCAAATCAACGTCCCACGCCTCGAACTTCGGATCAAGCTCGGCGACGCGCTGAACAAGCTCCCAGCGCATCTCGTCAGAAAGCCCACCCGGCGTATTGCCAACATGCGCCTTGAACGGATTGACCTTGGCAGGGATGAAGAGCAACTTGTCCAGCGAAAGCTCCTCCACTGCGCGGCGGGCGATGCCTAGATGCCCGGAGTGGATTGGGTTGAAGCTACCACCGAAAAGCCCGATACGCCCGCCCATTTCATGTTCCCTCAAGGACGAAGCGGCGCCGCCGGAAGGTCGGTTTCAATTCCGACGAGCGCGATGTTGTGTTTATTGGCGAAAGAAATTACCGCCTCGCGGTCCAGAAGAACGAGGCGTCCGGCCTGGAACGCGAGTGCCGTAACTCCGGCGGTCTTCATCACCTTTAGGGTCTTGAGGCCCACCACGGGGATGTCAAAGCGCATGTCGTGACCTTCGCGCGCGCCCTTCACGATCACCGCGCCCTTGCCGCCGAGCTTGCCGCCGCGCTTGATCGCCGCGTTCGTGCCCTCGAACGCCTCCACGGCAAGCACCATGCCCTCCTTCACGAGCACGGTCTGGCCCACGTCGTGCCGTCCCATGTCACGCACCACGGACGCGCCGTGGGCCACGTCGGATGCCTCGCGGTCAGTGAGCGACCGCGCCGTGAGCGCACCAACGCCGGGCAGATGCCCGTCCATAAACGACGAGGCTGGAAACACCTTCACGCCCGCCGCCTCGAACTCGTAAGCGAGCTTGCCATAGACGGTATGGGCATTCTTGACGGAGAGCGAATCTAGCCAACCCTTCGTCTCGGCGTCAAAACGCGCCGTGAAAAGGGAGAGCGGGTTGATCTGTCCGGCAAAGCACGCGCCGTCGTACCCCTGCGCGGCCACCCAGCGGAGTCCGGCGGCGATGCCGCCGATGCTGATCACGTGGACGTTGTCCGCCGCCTTGACCGTCGCGCGGGCGGTGGAGCCACGTACGGCGAGCACGTCCACCTGACGCACCCCCGCCGCATGTGCGCCCTCGATTATCAGGCGCGGATACGCGCCCGATCCCGAGATCACGATCATCTTCTGCGGGAGGGTGGACATAGACGCAAACTTATTAGATGCGCTTCAGCTCGTAGTCGGCGGAGCCGAGCTTCATGCGCACGCCTTCGGCGATGGCGTCCTGCCAGCGCGTGGTCGGGTGCATGGCGGTGAAGATGTCGCCCTTCACATCTACTCCGTCGAGCGCGCAGCCGGGCATGATCGGCGCGGCGTTGCAGAGGTCGGTGCAGGCCTGGTCAAGGGCCACGGGGTCGGTGGAGACGGCCATGCCGAGGTCGGGGATGAGCGGGTAGTCGTTCATCGGATGGCAGTCGCAGTGCGGCGACACGTCGCAAATGAACGAGACATGCAGCGCGGGCTTGCCGCGCACGACGGCGGCCGCGTACTCCGCGATCTTGCCCTGCATCACGGTGCAGGGTTCGCCGAAGTCGCTCTGGATCGCGTCGCGGTTGCACGCACCGATGCAGCGTCCGCACCCCACGCACTTCGCGGGGTCGATGTGCGCCTTGCGGTTCGCGACGGTGCAGGCGCCGTGCGCGCACTCGCGCGTACACTTGCCGCAGCCGATGCAGGCGTCCTCGTTCACGCTCGGGTGCACGCTCGAGTGCATGGCCTTCTTGCCGGCGCGCGAGCCGCCGCCCATGCCGAGGTTCTTGAGCGCGCCGCCGATGCCCGTCATTTCGTGGCACTTGAAGTGGGTGAGGGAGATGATCGCGTCTGCGTCCACGAGCGCGCGGCCAATGAAGGCCTCCTTCACGTACTTGCCGTCCGGGAGGGGAATGGCTACGTCATCCGTGCCCTTGAGTCCGTCCGCGATGATCACGTGGCACCCCGTGGCGAACGGCGAGAAGCCGTTCTCATAAGCGGCGTCGACGTGGTCGAGCGCATTCTTGCGGCGGCCCACGTAGAGAGTGTTCGCATCCGTGAGGAACGGCATACCGCCGGCGGCGCGGACAGCGTCCACAAGCGTCTTCGCCCAGTTCGGACGGAGATACGCAAGGCAGCCGGGTTCGCCGAAGTGGGTCTTGATGGCGGTGAACTTCCCGTCGAGGCCAATTTTCTCGAGGCCGGCGGTTTTGAGGAGGCGCGTGAACTTCTGCTGGAGGTTCTCCGAGTCGGAGCAGCGGAAGTCGGCGAAATAGACTGTTGGCTTAGACATGTATTTTTTCCTTTTTAGAATTCACTGGAGTCGCAGACGAGGTTGTCCATGATGTAGTCCTTGCGGTCGGGCGTATTTGCGCCCATGTAGAACTTGATCGTCTTGTCGATGTCGGTGTCGTCGAGACAGGATACGGGCGTGAGGCGCATGTTGGGTCCGATGAACTCCTTGAACTCCTTGGCGTTCAATTCGCCTAGCCCCTTGAAACGAGTGATCTCGCAGCCCCTTCCGCACTTGGCGATGGCTTTCACGCGCTCATCCTCAGTGAAGCAGTAGTGCTGCTCCTTCTTGTTGCGCACGCGGAAGAGGGGAGTCTCAAGCACGAACACGCGTCCGTCGGTGACGAGCTGCTTGTAGAAGCGCATGAAGAACGTGATTAGGAGGTTGCGGATGTGGAGGCCGTCCACATCGGCATCGGTGGCGAAGATAATCTTGCCGTAGCGGAGGCGCTCGATGGAGTCCTCCACGTCAAGCGTCTTGATGAGGTTGTAGAACTCCTCGTTGCGGTAGAGCATGTCGCGGTTCTCGCCGCAGGTGTTGAGTGGCTTGCCGCGCAGACAGAACACCGCCTGCTTCACGGCGTCGCGCGCCGTGCCGAGCGTACCGCCGGCGGACTTACCCTCCGTGAGGAAGATCATCGTGTCCTCACCCCAGCCCTTCTTGTCGCCCTTCTTGTCGAGGCGCAGGTGCTCCTTGCAGTCCTTGAGCTGCGGAACGCGCACGGAGACTGCTGCCGCGCGTTCGCGGCTCTGCTTCTTGATCGTGTTGAGCTGGCTGCGGAGTTTCGTGGTCTCCTCGATTTTGGCGATGAGCTTGTCCGTCTCGGCGGGGGCGCGGTGGAGCATCTCCTCGATGGCCTTTTTCATCTGCGCCACGAACTCGCTGCGGAGTTCGCCGTTGCCGAGCTTCGTCTTCGTCTGCCCGTCGAACACGGGGTCCTTCATGCGGATCGCGACGCACCCGAGCAGACCCTCGCGCACGTCATCGCCGTCGAACTTCTTCTTGGAGTCATAGTCGTTGACGGCCTTGGTGAGCGCCTCCTTGAAGGCGGTGAGGTGGGTTCCGCCCTCGGTGGTGTACTGCCCATTGACGAACGTGTAGTACTCCTCGGAGAAGCGGTTCGTGTGGGTGAAGATGATCTCCATCATCTTCGTGCGGTAGTGGAACGGCTGGTAGAGCTTCTCGAACTGCGCCTCGTCGGCGATGAGGTCCGCAAGGCCCTCGGACGACTGGATCTTCTTGCCGTTGAGGTTGATCGTGAGGCCGGCGTTCACGTAGCAGTACATCTTCATGCGGCGCTCGACGTACTCCTCGCGCACCTTGAACTTGCGAAGAACGCTCGCGTCCGGCACGTAACGCACGTAGGTGCCGTTGCGCACGTTCGCCTCCTTGCACTTGCCGCGCTTCTTCGAGACGAGCTTCCCCTCGCGGAAGAACGCCTCGGAGAACTCGCCTTCGCGGAACGCGCGCACCTCGAACTCGCTGGAGAGGGCGTTCACGGCCTTCGTGCCAACGCCGTTCATGCCGGCGGAGAACTGGAAGGCGTCGGAGTCGAACTTGCCGCCGGTGTTCATCTCGCTCACACACTCGACCACCTTGCCGAGCGGAATGCCGCGCCCGTAGTCGCGCACGGTCGTCTCGCCGGTCTCGAAGTTGACAGTCACATCGATCTGCCGGCCGAAGCCCATCACGAACTCGTCCACAGCGTTGTCTATAACCTCCTTCATGAGGATATAGACACAGTCGTGGTAACCGCTACCGTTTCCGATGTCCCCGATGTACATGCCGGGGCGCTTTCGGATATGTTCAACCCAATCAAGGGTCGTTATGTTTTTGTCGTCGTAGCTTGATACAGCCATTTAACTCAGTGCCGATGGTGATGATGGTGATGAACGGGACGCGGCGGAGGCAGGTATCCCTTGCCGTCGCAGAGCTTGCAGCGCTTCAACTTGAAGCCCATCGCATGCTCCTCCTTGCCGCGGCCACCGCAGCGGGGACAAGTCTGGTATCCGGCCGGTACAACGATTGTGGTGGTCGGGGGCGGGGCCACGACGACTGGGGCCGGCGCTACCGTGGTGGTTGTGACCTGCTGCACAGGCTGCACCACAGTGGTCGTGACCTGCTGCACAGGCTGAACCGTAGTGGTCGTGACCTGCTGTACCGAAGGCTGTACGACCTGTTGCTGGACAACCGTCTGCGGCTGCACGACCTGGACTGGCTGTGCCGGCGCGGGAGCCGGTGCCGGCTCCGGCTCTAAAAGAGCCTGCGTCAGGTTCTGGAGCAGTTGGGCCGACGCCGAACACGCGGCGACGATACCTGCGACTAGAATGATTTTCTTCATATAGATAGTTCCTTTCTCTTGGACGGCAATTATTGTACCCGAAAACTCGCGCACATGCAACCACAAACTACTTCATCAGTTCGCCACCTCCCTGACCACGTTCACCGTGTACTTCGCCAGCGTCTTCTTCTTCGCAGTTGACGCCTCTGCGAATAAATCGTCTTAACCAGTTTCACCACTCGTGCGTTATCAGGCCGCTTTACCTGATACGGATAGGGAAGCCGATCTCAAGGTTACACTTGCATGACGTGGGAATCCCCCAGTCCATGCGTATTCCATCCGTCCATTGGATTATCGGCGGGTTCACCCGGCGAATCGACGGAGGGTCGGTAGTCCGTGATCATGCGGCTCCAGAGGAGCGCCGTCTCGATGAAGGGCTCGAGAACTCCCATCACATTGTTTGCGAGGTCGTCGCCCGGCATGTACCGCTGGAGCCTTGCGCGCCCGGAGGCGGCGTCGAGCGCGAGCGTCGAGCCGACCGTGCCGGAAAACATGTTGTTGGCCTCGAGCATGGTCTGGAAAAGCTTTTCGCGCCCTTCCGGCGGCGAACGCCTTGTTCGCGAGTTCGCCGTTCGGGTCGTTGGCCTTGTCGAAGGCATTGCCGCGATTGAGGTTCTCGATCGCCTCCTTGACGGCGAGGATGCGGCGCGCGGTAAGGGGCTTGCCACACCCGTAGTCCTTGAGGAGCATCGCCTCCCTGACGCTGTCGGGGATGTTTCGCTCCCCGCCGAACATGTCGGCGACGGACTTCATGAACATCGCCCGCACCTCGTTGTTGGCGCGCTTGGCGTTTCCGCCGCGAAAGATGCTCAGGCTGACCCAGTCGATCTTGTCCGTCACGGTGACGCTGCGCTCTTCCAGCGTCGTGCCGCCGCCCGCCATGACTTCGCCCTTGGTCGCGATGGCCTTGCCCTTGCCCGCGGTCATCCGCTCCTGGGCGAAGCTGACGAATCTGCTGAACTGCTCGTTTACTGCGTTTATCATGGTTTTACTCCTCTGGTGGCTGTTTGAGACTTCTGCCTCACCCTGTTTACACACCATACGGAAAAAGGTTACAACGAAGATTATCGACCGAGCGCCTTTCGTTCGGAGGGTGTGATCACTCCCTCTTTGACCTGCTTGTCGAGGTAGCTCTTGAGCGCGGCCTCCGACTTCGCACAGAAGGCCTCGCTCTCCTCCTTCGTGCAAAGCCCCTTCTCCGCCCGCTTGCGCGAACGCGCCATCGCCTTCTCCGCCCCGGTGATAGCGCGCTTCACCGCAACCGGCACGCGCGGCTGGCCGAAGTCCGCCGCAATCCGCCGCTGCTCCGATTCGGGGAAGATGGAGAGAGGGTAGGTGGTAAGTTTGGAGTTGGGAGTTGGGAGTTGGGAGTTGGTGGTAGGGCGAGGCGTCCCGCCGAGCC
>Ga0310694_10003766_pt1 | contig 14848 bp, 13 predicted proteins | sample 174DNAGHGhighgp2_FD_203884 | JGI IMG/M metagenome (GOLD analysis project Ga0310694, IMG submission 203884) | Sheep rumen microbial communities from Palmerston North, Manawatu-Wanganui, New Zealand - 1742 DNA GHGhigh gp2 (v2) (version 2) | ecosystem: Host-associated > Mammals > Digestive system... | reverse complement strand
AGGAAGATGTTACCAACATTATCTTGAACCTGAAGCAAGTTCGGTTCAAGCAAGTAGTGGAAGAATTCGAGAACGAGAAAGTCTCCATCACTGTCGAGAATTCTACCGAGTTTAAAGCCGGTGATATGGGCAAGTATCTGACTGGATTTGAGGTGCTGAATCCCGAGTTGGTGATTTGTCATTTAGATTCCAAGGCTTCGATGCAGATTGACCTGACCATTAATAAAGGTCGTGGTTACGTTCCCTCTGACGAGAACCGTGAGTTCTGCACCGATGTCAACGTAATCCCCATCGATTCTATCTACACTCCTATCCGTAACGTGAAGTTCGCTGTCGAGCCCTATCGTGTCGAGCAGAAAACCGACTATGACAAGCTCGTGCTCGAGGTCACGACGGATGGTTCCATCCACCCGAAGGATGCCCTGAAGGAGGCAGCTAAGATTCTCATCTATCACTTCATGCTCTTCTCTGATGAGAAGATTACCCTCGAGAATACTGAGGCCGAGGGCAACCAGGAGTTTGATGAGGAGGTACTGCACATGCGTCAGCTCCTGAAGACGAAGCTCACCGACATGAACCTCTCTGTTCGTGCCCTGAACTGTCTGAAGGCTGCCGACGTCGAGACGCTTGGCGATCTCGTACAGTACAACAAGACCGACCTTCTGAAGTTCCGTAACTTCGGTAAGAAATCGCTCACTGAGCTTGATGATTTGCTCGAGAGTCTGAATCTGTCGTTTGGAACCGATATTACAAAGTATAAACTGGACAAAGAGTAATTCGAAAATTGAAAAATTGAAGAATTGAAGTTTGCCCAATAAAAAGTAAAGTCAAACAATGAGACACAATAAGAAATTCAACCATCTCGGTCGTACTGCATCTCACCGCAGTGCCATGCTTGCTAACATGGCTATCTCGCTGATCATGCACAAAAGAATCACTACGACCGTTGCCAAGGCAAAGGCCTTGAAGAAGTATGTAGAGCCCCTTATCACGAAGGCTAAGGAGGACTCTACCAACTCACGCCGCGTCGTGTTCAGCTACCTCCAGAACAAGGATGCTATTAAGGAGCTCTTCTCTACAGTAGCTGAGAAGGTGGGCGACCGTCCCGGTGGCTACACCCGTATCATCAAGCTTGGTGTCCGTCAGGGTGACGCAGCTCAGGTCTGCTTCATCGAGCTCGTGGACTTCGATCCCGAAATGGCAAAGGGCGAGACCAAGAAGAAGACCCGTCGTTCGCGCAAGGCTGCTCCCAAGGCTGAGGCTGCTGAGGCTCCCGTTGCTGAGGAGGCTAAGGCTGAGGCACCTGCTGAAGAGGCTGCTGCTGAGGCTCCCGCTGCTGAAGAGGCAAAGGCTGAATAAGGTCCCGAATCGTTTTATCTACGATAGAGAATGCTCCGTCACGCAAGTGTTGGGGCATTTTTTTTGCCGTTTTTTCGAAGGGTAGGGATTTTCCTACTGCGATTTAGGGAAAAACCATTTGGAAGTAAAACTAAAAAAGCTTATCTTTGCAGTGTTGATTTAAATAAAGTGAAGTTGCGATGAAGAAAATGATGGTTTATCTCATGGGCGTTACGCTGCTATTCTGCAGCTGTGGCAGCTACGAGGCTACCGGCGCTTACACCGGTGCCCAGTTCGGTTCCATCCTCGGCTCTGCCATCGGTGGCATCTCTGGTGGATGGCGTGGCAGTAATGTAGGCCAGATCGTCGGTATGGCTGGTGGTGCCGCTGTCGGTGCTGCTGTCGGCAGGGCTGCCGACAAAAAGGTAGAGCGTCAGGCTGAGGAACGTGTCTATCAGCGTCAGCAACAGCGTGAGCAGCAGCGCCAGGCATCCACTAAGCAGCGTACGCAACAGAAGCAGCAGGACGATGGTAGCGGTTACGACCCCAGCAACAGTGGTGACGACACGTTGCCGTGGTAATATGTCAAAAATAGTGATTATTGAATAACATCAAAGAGAAAGAGGCTGGAGGTGATTTGCGTCCAGCCTCTTTTCTTGGAGATATTAGTTCGTCCTCCTGTATCTCATCGCCGCCACTTGGCGACGGTAGCGGAGTCCAATTCTTCCTTGATGTCGGCCATGTCAAGCTCGAGCTGCGGAATCTGCTGCTCCTCGGGCTTGAAGGGGATATCGAACTCCTCTATGCGTTCCACGGTCACTGGGGCTATGCCTTGTGAAATCATGCCCACGGCCTTTGCCGCTGCCCATGAGAGGTCGATGATGCGGCCTTTGCGGAAGGGGCCGCGGTCGTTGACGCGCACCACCACCTGCCGTCCGTTGAGCACGTTGGTGACGCGCAGCATGGTGCCGAAAGGATAGCTGCGGTGTGCGCAGGTGAAGGAGTCGCGGTGCAGTCGCTCGCCGCTGGCCGTGCGCCGTCCGTTGAAGTTCTTAGCGTAGTATGAGGCATGTCCGCTCTGCGTCTGCGCAGAGCTTGTCAAAGCACATAACACGACACAGAAGGTCGTGCAGATGGCATTTCTAACCTTGTTGACCATATTCATAGGCTTGTTGAATGGCATCTTCGGCGGCAAAGATAAGAAAAAATGCTGAACGAACCAAGTTTTTTCTAAATATACAGAAAATATTAGCGTTTTTTCTTGGAAGATGTATATTTTTTCTCTATTTTTGCATCATCATCAAACAAATTAACCTTATCAATGATTAAGACTATGGAAGTAACAAGAATCATGCAAGATCTGGAGCGTAAGCACCCCGGTGAAGTGGAGTATTTGCAGGCTGTTCGTGAGGTGTTGGAGTCCATCAAGGATATTTATAACCAGCATCCCGAGTTCGAGAAGGCTAAGATTATTGAGCGTCTTGTCGAGCCTGAGCGTATCATCACCTTCCGCGTGCCGTGGGTCGACGACAAGGGCGATGTGCAGGTGAATCTGGGCTATCGTGTGCAGTTCAACTCGGCCATTGGTCCCTACAAGGGCGGCCTTCGTTTCCATTCCTCGGTAAACCTCTCTATCCTGAAGTTCCTCGGTTTCGAGCAGACGTTCAAGAATGCGCTGACGACGTTGCCTATGGGTGGCGGCAAGGGTGGCAGCGACTTCTCCATTCGTGGCAAGAGCGATGGCGAGGTGATGCGCTTCTGTCAGGCGTTTATGACCGAGCTCTACCGCCATATCGGTCCCGACGAGGATGTGCCAGCCGGCGACATCGGTGTCGGAGCTCGCGAGATAGGCTATCTCTACGGGCAGTACAAGAAGTTGACGCACCAGTTCCAAGGTGTGCTCACGGGTAAGGGTCGCGAGTGGGGTGGTAGCATCCTGCGCCCTGAGGCTACGGGCTATGGCGCCCTCTATTTCGTCCACCAGATGCTGACGGAGCACGGTCTCGACATCAAGGGCAAGACCGTTGCGTTGTCGGGCTTCGGCAACGTGGCGTGGGGAGCTGCTAAGAAGGCCACCGAGCTGGGTGCCAAGGTTATCACCATCAGTGGCCCCGACGGCTACGTCTACGACCCTGCCGGCCTTGATGCCGAGAAGATTGAGTATCTGCTCGAGCTGCGTGCCTCGGGCAATGATGTGTGTCAGCCCTATGTCGACGAGTTCGACGGCGCCACGTTCTATGCCCTCAAGAAGCCGTGGGAGCAGAAGGCCGACATCTACCTGCCTTGTGCCACTCAGAACGAGTTGAACGGCGACGATGCCGACCGTATCTTGGCTCACCAGCCCTTGTGTGTGGCTGAGGTCAGCAATATGGGCTGTACGGCTGAGGCAGCCGAGAAGTTCATTGCCGCCCGTCAGCTCTTTGCTCCGGGTAAGGCCGTCAATGCCGGCGGCGTGGCCACCAGTGGTCTGGAGATGACGCAGAACTCCATGCGTCTGTCGTGGACGGCCGATGAGGTAGATTTGCGGCTGCACCAGATTATGGCCGGCATCCACGAGCAGTGTGTCAAGTATGGTCGTGAGGACGGCTATGTCAACTATGTGCGTGGTGCCAATGTCGCTGGCTTCATGAAGGTAGCTAAGGCTATGCTGGCTCAAGGCATCGTCTGACGCTCCTGCCGAGAAAAGAAATCGAGGAGACGAGGAACAACGAACGAGGAGACGAGATTGCCTATACCGCAGCATTATCCGGGAATAGGCTATTCTCGTCTCCTCGTCTCCTCCTTTCTCGTTCCTCGAGAAACCGTTCCTCCTTTCTTGAAAACCCGTTACGAAATCTCGATAGACTTCGACACCTTGGCCTCCTTCTCCTGCTTGGGCAGTGTGACGGTGAGGATGCCGTTCTCTACGCGTGCCGAGATGTTGTCCTTCACGACGTCCTCAGGCAGTGAGTAGTTCTGCTGGTAGTTTGTGTACGAGAACTCGCGGCGCAGGTAGTGCTGTTTCTTGTCCTCCTCCTTGTGCTCCATCTTGTTCTCGATGGCTATCGACAGGTTGCCGTCTTCGTTGAGGCTCACGCGGCAGTACTCTTTCTTGATGCCGGGAGCGGCTACCTCCATCGTATAAGCCTTCTCGTCCTCCTTTACATTAACGGCCGGAGCTGTTGTTGTGCAGGTGCTCGGCGTGACGTCGCTGTTCAGAAACTCGTCAAATACTGTAGGAAACCAACTATTCTTAAACATTACTGGTAGCATAATCTTTACCTCCTTAATTTTATTGTTAAATGGTTAAACGTATGTTTCTTTTTCGGCCTCTGTCCTTTTGAGGATTTCAGCTTTCATAGGAGGTATTGCAACAAATGTGCCGACAACCTGAATTCTGTCAGATTGTCGGCACGATGTGTCAAAATGTCATAGATTAGGTATTTTCTTTACCAGGCATTCAGCATGATCTGTCCGAGCCATTTGACGCAGGTACCTACGTGTCCGTCTGTTCCGCTCATGCTTGTTGAGAATTCCACCATGTCGGGGAAGGCTTCCTTGACGGCCTCTGAGTTGGCGTAGGGTACAATCTCGTCAGCCTTGCCGTGGTAGAGCTTAATCTTGTGTACCGGTGTCCATCCCTTGGTCAGGTCGTTTTTCTCCAGACACATGAAGAGGGCCTTGTAGATCTCGCTCTCGGTGTCGAGCACCTCGGGGCTGAGGATGTCGGTGAGCAGTATTTCCTTGCCGCCCTTGATGCCGCTCTCGCCCTTATGTGGGTACCACTCGAAGAACTTGGCGTTGAGCTTGTCGCAGTTGTACTCCTTGCTGGCCACCATCTCGTCCATCAGCGCCTTGTGGTTCTCCACGAAGTCCTCGCTGTAGAAGTCGTCCTCAGTCCACTTGCCCAGGATGTCGGGGTAGGCGGCCATCATGGCCTTGATGGTGAAGGGGAATACGCAGGGGTAGGGGTGCTTCTTCTGTTCGAAGTACTTCTGGAAGGTCAGTGCGGGGTTGTGGGGGCCTGCACAGCAATAGGAGTACTCGAATCGCCATGTCTCGGCCTCGTCCAGGTGTGTGTCGAACCACTTATGTATGGCCAGTGCGTTGCCGCCGCCTTGTGAGGCACCGATGACGTAGAGTTTCCAGTTCTTGTCCATCTTGGCCTTGCTCTGTTCGGTGAACACCTTGTAGCCAGCCTTCAGTGCGTCGATGCTATTGATAGCGCAGAGTTCGTGGTTCACGTAGGGCTGCACCATCTTCTTGGTCTCTCCGAATCCTTTGTAGTCGGGCATGATGAGCAGGTTGTCGCCGGTGATGGCTGCTGCTTCGTAGGTGTGCTTACTGGTGGGGCACTCGGGGTTCGAACCGATGGTGAAGTGGGGGCACAGCACGATGTAGTCGGGGTCCAGTGCACCATAGAAGGGTACAACTCCCCAGTATACCTTTGCCGAGAGGGTGATAGGGTTTCCCTGCTCGTCCTCGCTCTCGTACTTGAAGTTGACGCTCTTGTAGGAGAGTGCCCATCCGTTGGCGCCCACCTCTGCGGCTTTCTCCTCGGCCAGCTGCTGCTGCTTCTGCAGGAAGGCGGCGCGCATCTGCTCCAGTTCGGGGTTGTCGCTGTTAGCGCCCGAGGGTCCGAACACCTCGTCGGCCATTTCGCTGGCTGTCAGCACATCTTCGTCGGTGATAGTGTATCTGACGCCTTCTACGGCTTCGTCAATGCTTTTCTCTATCTTGACGCTGTTGTTGTCTTCGTCGTCGTTCGAACACGAGCTGATGGTCATGCCGGTCATGGCGACCATGGCGATCAGCAGTAAGTACTTGATGTTGCTCATTGTTTTCATATTTCTTTTTTTTTTGTTATTTTCATTTTTTGTTTGACGGTGCAAAGTTACGGCTTTCTGCGCGTGCTGCCAAGAATCTTCTGCTTATTTTGCTATGTTTCCTGCGACAAGTGTACAAAAATGCGACAAAGAGCCGCTTTCGTGTGCTTCTTTGTCGCAAAATTCCTCGTTCCACTATAGAAATCTCTTCTCCTCTCTCTCTCATTTCTCCTCTTCTATTTCATATAATAGAAGAACTCCTGCGGGCCAGTCATGTAGAGGTTGCCGAAGTTGGCGGCGTTGACCACCTTGACGTGTGAGCCCAGTGTGTGCTGCACGCAGTAGAGGTAGAGGTCGCGGTAGGTGGTTGTGGGGTTGGCAGCGATGTAGTCGGTGAGGTTTGTCGAGAAGCGGTCGCACATCCAGGAACCGCGAGGTCCGAGGTCGCCGTTCCAGTGGTCGGCAAACGATTGTTCGGCGGCACCTGCGCCGGCCAGTGCCAGTACGCCCTTGATGCCGCTGACGCCGCTGATGACGACCTCGCTGTAGCAGGGTTCTGCCACGACGAGTAGCTTGCGGCATTGCTGCTGTGTCATGAGTGTTGCCGTCAGCAGCATCATCTCCTTAGTGAATCCGTTGCCTGCCGGTTCGTTGCGCCATTTGAACTCGTTGCAGCCTCCGTCGCTCATGTTGCGCCCGTGTCCGCTCCAGTAGAATAGCACGTTCGTCGGCACGGTGTTGGCCGCGTCCGTTGGCAGCACCGTTGGCAGCCTGTCCGACCGTATGCCCGTCAGTATGTCGCTGATGTCCTGGGCGCTGAGCTGGGCGTTGTCGTAGTCGACCGTGGCGGGGGGGACTCCCTCGGTGGTGCCTCCCAGTAGGTCGGGTCCTCCGATGGCGTTGCGCACGATGCCCTTCTCGGTGTTGTCGGCACTGTTGGCCATGGCCTGGTCAATGATGAGTATGATGTGGTCGTCGTCGTATCCGCCCCGTCTCAGCAGCTGGTACATGTTCAGCACGTCGGCCTGGTGGCGGTAGTTCTGGAATCCGCTGCTGCCCTGCACCAGCACGGCATACTGTTCGCCGAGCGGCGGATAGCTGATGGCGGCCGATGGTTGTCCCGTCTGTGCAATGAGTTCGCTGAGTGCCACCGCCTCGTCGTAGGCCCATCGCCAAGCGGCTGTGCTCTGGCTGACGCGCCGGCTGCCGTCCGAGCTGAAGTAGTTCATGTGCTCCACCTTGCCGTCCATGATTTTCCAGTGTACGTAGGTGGTGTGTGTGGCGGCGGTGTAGGTGTCGCTGTCGAAGGTGATGTTGCCCGATGCTCCTCGGAACTTCATCAGCTGTCCCGCCACCATGGCCTTGAGGTAGATGGCCATGGCCGTCGGTGCCCATGCCGAGCCGCCCATGGTTGTCTCCTCGTTCACATCGTTAGTGATGGCTATGATGGCGTCGTTGAGTGTGGAGCGTGCTTCCTCCGTGGCGGTGTGCTCCTGGTAGAAGGCGGCGAAGGAGGCGAGCATCAGGGCGTCGTAGAACTTACACTCGGCAAAGGTGGGCGGCGTGCCGTAGCGCTTCTTGTAGCTCAGCTCGAAGCCCGTGGTGGGGTCGGCATAGGGCGAGAATCCCTGGTAGCCCTCTATCATGGCCTTGCCGCGGTCGCCGAGGGCGGCTATGCGCTCCTCGCTGATGTCGTTGTAGACCATCCACGAACGGTACATCTCCTCGAACTGTGCCCAGTAGGTGTCGTTCTCCTCTGCGTTGGCGTCCTGCGAGGGTGCCTGGCTCTTGAGTATGTTGTCGATAATCCACTGTCGTCGTGTTCGTGCTATGTCTGCGAGCTGCTGTGCGTCCTCGAGTATGCAGAAGCTGGCCGTTGTCAGCATCTGCATTTTCCTCTGCTGTCCCAGAAACCTCGTCAGCTGCCGCTGCAGGTCGTGGCTGTCGTCGTATGTCTCGTTCAGCACCAGGCTGATGTCCATGTTCTCTGCCTGGAAGGGTGCCCAGTCGGTAAACGTGCGGCCATAGCTGTCGTCGGGCGCAAAGAGTGCGGCTTCCGTGTCTTCCAGATCGCTCGTCTGCAGTTTGATGAAGGTGGCATAGCTGCTCATCATCACCTCGCTCAGTGTGACGTCGGTCTCCGTGAGCGACCAGAGGAAGGGGCTCTTGTTCTTCACACCGGCGGTGCCCACGGCGAATCGCCTGATGACGTCCTCGCTGGTGGCCGTTGGCGCTATCATGGTCTTCCCGGTGCGCTGGCAGGCAGCGGCAAAGGTGGCCACGTTGTCGTTGCCGAAGGGGCCGATGACGGCCATGATGTCGTCGCGCTGTGCCATCTTCTTGCTCAGCGTCTCGAGGTCTTCCGTCGTCTCGTCGTGCCATTCTATGTTCAGGCGTACACAGAGCGAGTCGTGCAGCTGTGCCTCGTTGAAGTTGTCGAGGAACCACTCTGCCGTGCGCTTCAGCCGCTGCCATGTGGCATCGTCGCCGATGGGCGCCACCACGGCCACCGTCCTCTCCACCCAGCGGTAGCGTGAGCGGTAGACGATTGTGTCGTCGTCGTGGCTGCAGGCAGCCAGCAGTAGCGACAGCAATAGCAAGACCTTATTTTTCAATTCTCAAAAACTTCAATTTTTCAATTCTTCAATTTTTCGATGCTTCGCATCGAATCGCCTCTTCGTGCAGCTCCGCCCTTATCTGGTCGGTCAGTAAGCCGTTGAGGTAGGTGCTGACGAAACCCTCCGTGGGGTGCGTCACCATCTCCGTGTAGCCCGATGCCAGTCCCAGGCGCTGGTGCTTCGGCATCCCCTCGCTCGAGAGCCACTGCCCGATGCAGAGGCTGACGGCGCGGTCAATGTGCTTCACCACCGAGTAGTAGCAGAGGAGCGAGGGCGTGGCACGGTCGATGCCCATGTAGAGGTAGCCGCCGCCCATGATGTCGGCCATGCGGCGGAAGGTCATGCTGCTGCCGCCGCAGATGGGCACCAGCACGACCGGTCTCGACTCAACGTTGCAGACGATGCGCATCACCACGCTGTCGGCCACGTTGTAACCCTGTCCCGCGTGCTCGCCCAGGTAGGTGACCGTGAGTCCGTGGCCCAGACCGGCGTCGCCCGCTTTGAAGCGGTTTGATGCGTAGCCGTCGCAGAATCCCGCTATGGCGTCGCCGACGGTCTGGTCCTCGGGGTTGGCGCCTATGACCAGCGTGTTCGAGGTCAGCGCCGGCGTCAGGGCTCCCGCCTCATACATCGCCCCGTAGTAGGGTAGGTAGAGTGTCGAGCCCTTGCCCTCGAGCGGTGTGTCCGTCTCCAGGTAGAGCAGGTCGGCGCGACTGTTGCGTTCCAGCAGGCTGTTGATGCGACGGAGTAGGCCGTCGTACGACGAGCCCGCCACGATGGTCAGTCGCCTCACGGTGTCGGTGGCTGCCGCCAGCTGTGCCAGTAGCGTCTCTATGTAAGCCTCGCCCTCGGCCGCCGTCTGCGGCGACAGCTGCAGCGTGCGCAGACCGTAGCGCTGGGCAGCCTCCTCCACACCTTGATAGATGAGGTCGTTGTACGAGCGGTCGCCCAGGGCGTCGGGGTCGTAGATGACGGTCACCAGCGGTGCCGTGCTGGCCACGGGGTCGTAGGGGTTGGGTAGCACAATCGTTTCACCCTTGTCGCACGACCAAAGCAGCGCGACAAGGGTGATGACGGTGAGTGCAGTCCTCCTCCTCATAGTCTATCGGGGGGGGGTCAGATCTTGTCCAGCGCCTGGCGGATGTCGTCGAGAATGTCTTCCACGTCCTCAATGCCCACGCTGAGGCGAATCAGGTCGGGTGCCACACCGGCCTCGCGCAGCTGCTCGTCCGAGAGCTGGCGGTGCGTGTGGCTCGCGGGGTGCAGTACGCAGGTGCGGGCGTCGGCCACGTGGGTGACGATGTTGATCATTTCGAGAGAGTCCATCCATTTGATGGCCGTCTCGCGCGTACCCTTCAGTCCGAAGGCAATGACGCCGCACGAGCCGTTAGGCAGGTACTTCTGTCCCAGTTCATAGTAGGGGTCATCCTTCAGTCCGCAGTAGTGCACCCATGCCACCTTCGGGCAGTCGTGCAGGAACTCGGCCACGCGCTGTGCGTTGCGGCAGTGCTGTGCCATGCGCAGGTGGAGCGTCTGCAGTCCCATGTTCAGCAGGAACGAGTTCTGCGGTGCCGGTATCGAGCCCAGGTCGCGCATCAGCTGTGCCACTAGCTTCGTCGTGTAGCCCATCTTGCCGAAGGCCTTCACGTAGGTCAGTCCGTGGTACGAGTCGTCGGGTGTGCAGAGGCCGGGGAACTTCTCGGCATTCGCCAGCCAGTCGAAGTTGCCGCTGTCCACGACGACGCCGCCCACCTGTGTGGCCAGTCCGTCCATGTACTTCGTCGTCGAGTGCGTCACGATGTCGGCACCCCACTCAAAGGGACGGCAGTTCACCGGCGTGGGGAAGGTGTTGTCCACAATCAGGGGCACACCGTTCCTGTGGGCTATGCGTGCAAACTTCTCGATGTCGAGCACGGCGCAGCCCGGGTTCGTGATGGTCTCGCCGAACAGCGCCTTCGTGTTCGGGCGGAAGGCTTTCTCAATCTCCTCCTCCGGCGCGTCGGGGCTGACGAACGTGCAGTCAATGCCCAGCTTCTTCAGCGTCACGCCAAACAGGTTGTACGTGCCGCCGTAAATCTCGTTCGACGTCACGAAGTGGTCGCCAGCCTGGCAGATGTTGAACAGCGCGTAGAAGTTGGCTGCCTGGCCCGACGAAGTCAGCACGGCGCCCACGCCGCCCTCCAGTGCCGCTATCTTCGCGGCCACCGCGTCGTTCGTGGGGTTCTGCAGGCGGGTGTAGAAGTAGCCCTCCTTCTTCAGGTCAAACAACTGTGCCATCTCGTCCGAGTCGTCGTACTTGAATGTCGTCGACTGGATGATAGGCAGTTCTATCGGTTCACCATTCTTAGCCTTGTAGCCGGCCTGTACGCAGAGTGTGCCCTGCCTCATTTTCTTTTCCATTGTCTTTATATGTTTTTGGATTCTGCTGCAAAAGTACCACTTTTTTTCCTTTTCAGCAAGAAAATCCCTAAACTTCTCGCACTCTTTGATGGTCTAAGGTCTAAGGTCCGCTCGGCCGAAGGACGCTTGCTACCAACGGGACGCAAGAAAGGTCTAAGGTCGGCTTCGGATTTTTTTGTCGTTTCCCTTGGAGGTTTCAGAAATAATGCCTATCTTTGCCGGCGAATTGAAAAAGTATTATAATGAGTTATACAGAAAAAATTACAATTAAGAACCCTTCCAGAAAACTTGAGGAGTATCTTCGCTGGATTGGAGTTCAGAAGTACCTTCGCTTGAAGAAGCTTGCTTCTGAGGACTCATCGTCGGCTCAAATTATTACTGTATAATGAACACTCTTTATCATACGGTCTGACGAAAACGACGAGTATAAATTGCGGATATCATCTGAGGATAATGGTATGTTGGCTGATGATGTCCGTCAAAGATTATTAGCTGAAGGTATTGAGGTTCTGTTTTCTTGACTCATGAAAATGCAATGATATGTTTCTTTTGCGACTTTATCAGTTTGATTCCATCCATGAAGAAAGACATGTCTGTGCAGGAATATAGAAGTTGTCTATTCTCAAGAATGTTTGAGAGGTATGTCACGGCACATTGTATTGAAGGCGTGAAAAATCAGATTGTGATAGTCAAGGGTGTGGCTGAAGATTATTTTGCCCATATTATTGCTAGAGAAGAGCATATCCATTATGCAAAACTCATTGATGACGGCATCCGAAAAGATTTTGGGAAATAATTAGAGAAACTGTTAAATCATCTCACCTATAACACACTCCGATGCTCCACGGCTTCGGATTTTTTTGTCGTTTTTTCTTGCAACTTTCAATTTTATTCACTATATTTGCACCGTCGCTTGTTAGTCCACTCGTGGGCGGCGGGCGGTCTTATGTATGAGAAAGACGTTTTCGGACGTCTGTCGTTGTGAATGTTGAACAGCATTTAAATGTAATCGGTTATGACAAAGGACGAAGCTTTGAACGCCTTGAAGAAGGCGATAGAACACAAAAAAGAGGCTAAGCACAAGTTTGAGCAATGGCTTCAGGAGAAGGGAATTGAAGGTAAAGTAGTGACGGCATGATAGATTTCTCACTACAACATATTCTTCACAACTCCCCATACGACATCACGCTATCGGAGGCGGGGTTTATTTTTGAGACAGACTACGGCATCCACTATCGTGTCAGTTTCGATGAAGAAGAAATCGTGTTAGGCGGATGTAAGACCTATCAATTCATCCTTCAAAATGTAGAACATACACGTGCTCCACATGACCCAAAGATAGAGGAGACAGTGTTAGCAATAATATATGAGTTCTTCCGTTGCAACCAGCATATCTTGCTCTACGTCTGCGACACTAGTGATGGCAAGGAGGGTGGTCGTAACAGGCTTTTCCTAAGATGGTTTGAGCGTCATGCAACGCCCGATCGCTTCACTATTTGCACGGCTAATGCAAAAGTGGAGAGTGAGCTGGTTTATATTGCCATCATCGTGGACAATCGCAACCCCAACCTGCAAGCCATTACACAAGATTTTAAAGAGACAGCAGAGGCTTTGACCAGCAAACCAGAATAACAGATTTTTACGGTCAACATTTGTCATATAAACACCTCCGAAGCTTACCGCTTCGGAGATTTTTTTTGCATAATTATTTGCAACTTTCAATTTTATTCACCATATTTGCACCGTCGCTTGTTAGTCCACTCGTGGGCGGCGGGCGGTCTTATGTATGAGAAAGACGTTTTCGGACGTCTGTCGTTGTGCGTCAAGAACTTCGCAAACTCTAACCTCACAACAGACAGATGACAACCAAGACGTCTGCGTAGTGCGTTTCTATATACCTATATCTATATAGTCCGTACTGGCGTGGGCTAACTGCGTTGTCTATCCTGTGTGAGGTGGGCAATGCGAAGGCCTTTGACGCCAGAATGGGCAGAAGAACAGACACCTACGCCTTTTTTGTGTCATAAGCTAAACCTTTTGACGAATCTATTAACTGCCGACTCTGGGGTGTTTGGGAGGCGATAATTACGAAACGACATGAACGGTATAATCAAAAAAAAAGATTCAAAAAGAAGGTTAGAACAATTAACCGATGTGTTTCTAAAAGACCTATTCACTGCCATTTTGAATGTTGAAGATAATTACTATGCTTATTCTACAAAGCACCTAAACGGTTCATATCAACAGCAAGAACAATTAGAAAGAGTCTTTGCATATGAGTTATATCATCAATGGTCTAAACTGTTAGAAAGATATAATAAGAAAAATAAAAATGATAAAAGAGTTATAAATGGTGAAGTTGGCAAAAAGCTTGATTTTTGTAATGTCTTTCCAGATATGATATTACATAAAGGTCAAGAAGATATCCATAATCAAGAAATTGCAATAGAAATAAAACGAAAGATATCCCTTTCTGAGGAAAATCTGCTTAATGATTTAGAGAAACTATCTGATATGCTTACGGAGGGAAAGTTATCAGATTGTGCTACCCCTTTTAAATATAGTGTTTTTATCCTGATAGGAGGAAATGAATCTGATATAACCCGCATTTTGAAACAAGAAAAAATTAATAATATTAATGATAATATATTCTGTGTGTTTTGTCAGAAGAAAGGAGAGTTAGCGTTTAAAACTATGGATGAAATAAAAGCACAAATAGCATAATTTAAAAACTGAAGATATTTGATATGAAACGACTATTAATCTTTAATGCATTATTACTCTGCTCACTACTGACGTTTGCTCAGTTCTCGGGCACGGTGAGTGATTCGCAGGGAGTTCAGTATACTGCGAATGATGATGAATCGACCTGCTATGTCAGTGGGCACGAGGATAGCTATAGTGCTACGATTGAGATTCCACAAGTTTACGAAGGGTGTACTGTGACGTCGATAGGAGAGAGTGCTTTCTATGGTTGCAGCGGCTTGACGTCAGTGGCTATTCCTGAGGGCGTGACGTCGATTGGCAGTTCTGCTTTCGGATATTGCAGAGGCTTGACATCGATAACGATTCCTTCGAGCGTGACGTCGATTGGTGGTAGTGCTTTCCGTGATTGTAGCGGCCTGACATCCTTGATGATTCCTTCGAGCGTGACGTCGATTGGCTGGTATGCTTTCAGTAATTGCAGCGGCTTGACTTCGGTGACGATACCTTCGGGTGTGACGTCGATTGACTGGTATGCTTTCGAGGGATGCAGCGGCTTGACGTCGATGACCGTCGGCTGGGAAGCACCATTAGGAATAGATGATGGATATTTTGGGAATTCAAACTATCATAATGCGACGCTCTATGTGCCTAAGGGTACAAAGGCTGCATATGAAGCAGCTAATGTCTGGAAAGACTTCGGTGATATTAAGGAAAAACTTGACATATCCGATGTTGCCGTAAGTGATTCGCAAGGCATTCGTTATACTGCCAATGATGATGAGTTGACTTGCTATGTGAGTGGTCATGATGATACGTACAGCTCGGATATCATTATCCCGAGAACTTTCAATGGACGCTATGTGACATCAATTGGAGCTGGCGCTTTCTCTGGTTGTAGCGACTTGACGTCGTTGACTGTGAGATGGGGAACACCAATAGCAATTGATGGCAGCGTTTTTGAGGGTTCTAATTGTCATAATG
>Ga0310694_10003763_pt1 | contig 14853 bp, 6 predicted proteins | sample 174DNAGHGhighgp2_FD_203884 | JGI IMG/M metagenome (GOLD analysis project Ga0310694, IMG submission 203884) | Sheep rumen microbial communities from Palmerston North, Manawatu-Wanganui, New Zealand - 1742 DNA GHGhigh gp2 (v2) (version 2) | ecosystem: Host-associated > Mammals > Digestive system >... | reverse complement strand
ATATGAAACCCTCATGACAGAAGTTTTGTCGCCAAAGTGAATGAAAAGTGGTTGCCGCCTCGTTCTATATGCAGACGCATATACTAACCCAACGAGATTATGGCAACAGTTGATTTCACGCAGGTCGTGTCGCACGGGTGCGGCATGGACATCCACAAGGAGGTGGTGGTAGCGACGGTACGACGTCCCGGTTTCCCTCAGGAGACGAGGGAGTGTAACACCTTCACGAGTTCTTTGACAGAGTTGAGAGATTGGTTGATGTCACTGGGCATCACTCACGTGGCCATGGAGAGCACGGGCGTCTACTGGAAGCCTATATACAACGTGTTCGAGGGTCACCTTCCGCACATCTGGATTGTGAACGCCCGGCATATGAAGAACGTGCCGGGCCGCAAGACGGACAAGAAGGACAGTGAGTGGATATGCCAGTTGCTGATGGCCGGATTGCTGAAGCCCAGTTTCATTCCCCCTCGCGAGCAGCGTGAGCTGCGCGACCTGACGCGGTACCGCCGGAAGCTCATCCAGATAGTCTCGGCGAACAAGAACCGCATCATCCGCACGCTGGAGGACGGCAACGTGAAGCTCTCCAGCGTTCTGAGCGACACGAGCGGCACGACTGGCACGAAGCTCATCGAGATGCTCTGCGACGGGAAGGAGCTGACATTGCAGGACATTGAGGACGTGCGCCACAAGCGCTGCCGCCACACGGCGGAGGAGATGCTGGAGGCCTGTACGGGCTACATGAACGACCACAAGCGCTACATGCTGCAGCGCATCCGCGGGTGCAACCGCAAGCTGAACGAGGAAATTGCGGAGCTTGACCTCCGCATCAAGGCAATCCTCGCCCCCTTCGCGGAGGTGATTGAGCGCCTTGGCGAGATACCGGGCCTGGACGGCCGCACCATCGAGGATCTGATAGCCGAGATAGGGCTGGACATGACACAGTTCCCCACCGCCGCCAGCCTATGCAAGTGGGCGGGCATGTGCCCCGGCAACAATGAGAGCGCCGGCAAGAAGAAGAGCGGCAAGACATCCAAGGGCGACAAGCACGTCCGCGCCACCCTCGTGGAGGCCGCATGGGCCGCTTCACGCACCAAGGGCACGTTCTTCTCCGAGCGGTTTGCACGCCTCGCCCCGCGCAGGGGCGGCAAGAAGGCACTTGTCGCCGTGGGGCACTCCATCCTTACCGCCGTCCACTACGTCCTCTCAACGGGAGGGCGCTTCAAGGACCTTGGCGACAGGTATGTCCCCGAGAGGACGGAGAAGAAACGCAGGGAATACCTCAAGAGCGAACTCAAGAAGCTCGGATACGAGGTGACCCTCACCAAGAAGAAAGATTAGCCTACTTTCAATAAAAACTGGGACTAGGCAATCGACAGGCCGAATTTTACTGGAACAACCCGAGTCCGAATATGAAACTGGTCCCGCAGCGGAGAGGCAAAGTTTGTGACGTAGGAGCACGTGTATGAAAATTCCATACAACTTCGCTGTTTAACATATTATTGCCCAAGACATCTGCCCGCACTTGCCCAACAGCGAGTGCTCTCTCTTCTCTTGTCTTTAACTCACAAATATAGACAAAAACAAGTAAAAAACAGCCGTTCTACTGGTTAAACGGCGCTAAAAATTTTCGTATGAAAAAACTGAACACTATTGCAATGATGGCCATGATGGTGATTGGCCTGACAACGGGGCTGACAGCCTGCGGTGATGATGATGACGACGACGGCCCCGTACCCACCAAGCCCAGCGTCGTCCTTCAAAAGCAAAGCATTGCAGAGGGAGAAGAAGTGGATGCCAAGAGCACGACACAACTGACCCTCTCCTACTCTGTGCAGGTGAAACCTGCTACTACGACTGACATAACCATCAACGGCGCTCACGTCGCCGCCCAGCGCAACCCGCAGGATGTGAAAGGCATCATCATCCCCCTAACGCTCGAGGAAGGCACCAGCTACACCCTTACCATTCCTGAAGGAAGCGTCATCGCCACCAGCGATGCCACAGCCACAGCACCTGCCTTCACTCTCAACTTCAAGACAAAAGCCGCACCAGAGCCTCTCACCAATGAGGCTACGGCCTTGACGAAGAAACTGGGTTGGGGTTGGAATCTGGGCAACCACTTCGACACAAGCTCTGACAAAGACGGTACGCATCCGCAGTGGGGCTACTGGGACAACGCCACGCCCACGCAGACGCTCTATACCAACCTGAAGAAGGCAGGCGCCAGCACCGTGCGCGTCTGCACTACCTGGGGCAACTACCAGACGGCCGACCCGTGGACCATCGAACCGGCATATCTGGCTGAGGTGAAGCAGAATGTGGACTGGGCCGAGCAGGCTGGGCTGAACGTCATCCTTAACATGCACCACGACGAATATTGGCAGGACATCAAGAGCGCTGCCTCGAATAACATCCTCAATGATCAGGTGAAAGACCGCATCACGAAGACGTGGACGCAGATAGCTGAGGCGTTCAAGGACAGGGGCGACTTCCTGTTCTTCGAGACGTTCAACGAGATACAGGACGGCCAGTGGGGCTGGGGCGCCAACCGCACCGACGGCGGCAAACAGTATAACACGCTGAACGAGTGGAACCAGACGGCTGTGGACGCCATCCGTGCTACAGGCGGCAACAATGCCACGCGTTGGATTGGCGTGCCCGGCTATGCCTCCGGTCCGACCTTCGTGCTCGAAAACAGCTTCAAACTGCCCACCGACCCCGCCAACCATATCATGGTCAGCGTACATTTCTATGACCCGAGCAACTTCACCCTGACGCCCGAGAACAAGGACGGCTTCAGCGAGTGGGGCCACACCGCCGCCGCTGGCAAGTATGCTGCGGGCAGCAACGAAAGCCATGTCGTGGAAACCTTCCAGAAGCTGCAGGAGAAGTTCATCGCCAACGGCATACCCGTCTACATCGGCGAGTATGGCTGCGTGATGCACACCACCGACCGCTCCAACCTCTTCCGCAACTACTATCTGGAGTACGTCTGCCGCGCTGCCCACACCTACAACCTGCCGCTCTGCATCTGGGACAACAACTCCACGGGCGGCGGCAATGAGCACCACGGCTACTTCAACCACAACGACGGCACCTACCTCAACAACATGGAGTCACTGGTGCAGACAATGATCAAGGCTGCCACCAGCGACGATGCAGCCTACACGCTGGAAAGCATCTATAACAACGCTCCGAAATAGGAGTTTATTCAAGGAGTTAAAGGAGTTAAGGGAGTTAAAGGAGTTAAAGACAAATGACTCTCCATGAAAAACCTTTTCGCTGGGTCGAAATCCATAGCATAGCTATTGTCTTTAACTCCTTTAACTCCAAAACTTGCGAAAGTTAAAGTACTTGATTGCCCTATTGCATTTCCAGGTTCTCAAAATCCACCTCGCCGGCATCTATGGTCAACACATAGGTGCCGGCATTTATTTGTGTGCCTGTCGTCGTGGAGAGCATCTTAAACTTGTTCGGCGTGGGCGGGAAGGTCAGGTCGCGGTCTACGAGGACAACGTTCTTGCTGTCGGTCAGCCGCAGACGTGCAGTCACGGCCTGCCCTGTGGTGTTCCTATAGCGGAAGCGCAGGGCGTACTCCTGTCCGAGGCCGGGGGTGATGACGAAGGTGACCGTCTGCGGCTTCTGGCCTCTCTGAGCCTTCTGAGGCTGGTAGACAGTGGCAGGGCGAGCCTCCGTCTCCTGAGGGAGATCGGCCTTAGGCAGCTTAGCGATAGTGTCAGTGTCAAGAGCGTGCCAGCTGCCCAAACCAGAAGGGATAGAAGAGCTAGAAAGACTAGAAGCCTCAGCCCCCTCCCCATATACCGCTATGGCGCAGATGACGGCCTGCCCCACCTTCACCTCCGGGAAGGAGATGCGGAGGTGTCCCTCCTTGGCACGCGCCGTGACGGTGCGGCAGAAGGCGGTGGCATAGCCGGCCTCGGCCCACGGGTCAAGGTCGTCGATGACGAGGCTGTCGTTGACGGCCACATCGAAGATGCGCAGGCCTTCGTAGTCGGCCCCTTCGCTGTCATCGCCCTTGCCATGCCACGGCTCGACGAAGTAAAGGTCTATGCGGTACTCGCCTTCAGGCACGGGCAGGTCGTACCACAGGCGATGGCGGCCGAAGCGGAAGAACTGAAACAGCTCGGGGTCGTCGGTGCCGCTGATGGGCACGGTGAGGTGTCGCTGGCTGGCCTGATAGGGGTGAATGCCCACGAAGTCCTGTCCCCACGAGTGACTCAGCAGTGAGTCGTCGGCCTGCCAGAGCTGTCCGCGGCTGTCGGTATAGGCATCGCCGCCACAGTTGATGCGGTAGAGGGCAGGGGCCAGAGGATAAAGAGGACTTATGGGACTCATAGGACTCATAGGACCCATAAGACCCATAGGACCCATAGGACTCATAGGACCCACAGGATGATACCCCATAGTGGGCTCTTCCCAGATGGTGAGCAGGCCCTTATAGTTGATGGGGCCTATCTTGTCGATGCGGCGGAGGGCGCCGTCGGGCTGCACGCGCCCGGGGTTGTCGTGCGACACGAAGAGCCATTGGAAGTGGCCGCAGACGCCGTCTTCAGCGCTGAACGCTTGCCGGGCCAGGCGGCCCTTCTTGTCGAGAAGGGCGGTGAAGTTCTCTTCACTGTACTTGGCATCGCCGTGCAGGTCGAGGGTGCGCCAGGCACCATACTCGCCGTTCAACAGCTGGTCGGGGCGCGACAGCTCCTCGTCATAGGCGTCAGGGTTGCCGCCGTAGGTGCCGCTCCAGTTCTGGATGACGTTCCAGTCGGTGCCCTCGCCGCCGTTGCAGGTAGTGACGAGGCGCTGACAGCCCGCCGTAGGGTCAAGGCTGCGGATGAGGGCCGTGCACTCCTCGGCAAAGTCGCGTGGCAGCACGCTCTCGTTCTGCAGTCCCCAGAGGATGACAGAGGGCGAGTTGCGGCGCTCCTTCACCCATCGCGTGAGCAGACGCTTGAAGTTGTCGCGAAACTGCGGCGTGTCGTACCAGATATGGGCAGAGAACTGGCTCCAGAACAGCAGGCCCTGCTCGTCGAGCAACTGCTGATAGTAGAGGTTATGGGGCTGGTGCGCCTCGCGGAAGGCGTTGAAGCCGCCCTGGCGTATCATTTTGATGCGCGCAGCTATCTGCTCGTGGCTGAAAGCGTGGCTGTTGCCCAAGAGGTGCTCATACTCGCACGTGCCGTTGATGAACACGGGCTGGCCGTTGAGGCGGAAGCGGTGGTCGGCCGGCGTGGCAGCCCCACTGTGGCGGCATAGCGAGGCAGGCCATGAGACGCTGCGGATGCCGAAGGGCGTGCGCACATCGTCGGTGGTGACGAGGGGAGGATTGGCGGTTGGGGTGGTGCCGTCGTCGCGGTGGCCGGGCTGCTTGAGCATCGACGTGAGCGTGTAGAGGTAAGGGTCGTCGAGGCTCCAGCGGTGGGCATCGGCGATGGCGGTGGCCTGACGGACGACGCGCGTCTCGCCAGGCTCCAGGCGCAGCTGCTGAGACAGGCGGAAGGCAGCCTTGCCGCTCTTCTCCGCCAGTTTGTTCACCAGCTCTGCGGTCTGCACCACAGCGCTGTAGTTCTTGACCTCGGTGTCTATGAAGACGCTGTCGCAGGCTTCATTGGCCCAGATGTGAATGCCGAAAGGCTCGATGCGCACTTCGGCTGTCTCAACCAGCGTGACAGGACGGAAGATGCCGAAGGGCTGGCTGCCTTCAGAAAAACCGTACTCCGACGAGCAGCCGCCGCACACCCACGGGCTCTCCGTCTGCATGGCAGGATGGTCGACGCGGACGCTCAGCCGATTGTCGCCGTTGCGCAGGGCATCGGTGATGTCGAGCGTCCAGGCAGTGCGGCCCACCAGCTCACGCGGATATTCGCGCCCGTTGAGGGTGACGGTGGCGTAGGTGCCCACACCCTCGAACTGCAGGAAGTAGCGCTTGCCGCTCAGCTTCTCACACGCGAACATCTTTTCATATATAGCCGAGCCGTGCAGGTTGCCGTGGCGCAGCTGGCGATAGCCGTAGTAGTCGTCGAAGTTGTGAGGGAGGTTCACTTTTTGGTTTATAGTGAATAGTGAATAGTGATGATTACTTTTGGCAGTGGATGAGCTTTGTTCGCCTTGAGAGTTATCATCACTATTCATTATCAACTGTTCACTACTGTCTATCTTCGCCGTCCAGCCGTCGTTGAGGCTGATGAGGCGGCGCTTGCCCACAGGCTCCGGCTCCGGGAAGCGCACGGCGCTGCGGCCCATCTTCCTACTGGTGGCCACGGCGATGCCTCGCTGCTGGGCGTTGTTCACGGCACAATAGAAGTGATAGACCACGCCGTCGTGCTTCACCACGCAGCTCTTGTGGGCAAACATCTCGTCGTAGGGCTTCGAGGGCGCTATGAGGTCTTCGCCGGTCCAGTCCTGCCAGTGGATGAGGTCGCGGCTCACGGCGAAGGTGTTGTAGGCGTTGTACTTCCGCTCAGGGTTGTAGGCGGAGAAATAGAACATGACGTAGAGCGGCTCCTCACGGCCAGCGTCAAAACCACTGAACGTGCTGACAGGCATACGCACTATCTGCGCGTCGCCGGTGATGATGCCCGGGGCCTCGTGACTGTAGACGGGGTTGCCCTCGTAGCGTTCCCATTTCTTCAGGTTGTCGGACAGGGCGATGCCTATGCGCTCGGCCTTGAGGCTGTTGGCGGGGTTGATGCCGCCGGCGTTGTAGAACATGACGAAGCGTTTGCCCAACGTCTTGTCCGGGTCGTCATAGATGGTGCTCTTGTATTGGGTGAGCGTCTCCCACCACTGCGCGTCCTTGTCCTGGATAGAGAGCAGCGGCTTGTCACTCGTCTGCCATTCAAGGGCGTTGCCGATGTGGTCCTTCGTCTGCGCCAGCCCGATGTTCAGCGGCTCGCGCACAGCCTCGTAGCCTGTGCCGTGACCGCCGATGTAGGTCATCCAATAGCTTTTCTTATATTTCGCGATACCATAACCGCCGCCCCACGTCCAGTCGATGAGCGCCGGGAAACCGCCACGCTGGTTCATGTCCCAGCCGCTGTCCCTGAAGCTAAGAATGCGCCCCAGCGTCGTCCAGTGCAGCAGGTCGTCGCTCTCGGCCAGCCATGTCTCGTAGCCGCGGCCGTCGGTGCCGTCCTTGCCGTCGTAGCAGACGTAGGTCATCAGCCACCTGTCGCCCTCGCGGAACACCGTGGGGCAGTCGAACTTATGGAAATTGTCTGCCGGAGCCACGACGAGGCCGTATTTATAAGGAGTACGCACTTCGGCGTAGATGGCCTGCATCGCCTGCTGGCTGATTTCCTGTGCGCTGAGAGTCATTGGTGAGAGGGTCAACAGCACCCATGAAAAAAGACAAGTTTGTTTGAAACTGTACAAAGCCTTTGTACAGTGTGTACATGGCCTCTGTACAGAGTGTACAAAGCCTCTGTACACTTTTAACAGGCGGTTAATGTTTTTCTGTGTCATGTCTATCTGGTAAAAAGCCAGTCCACTTCGTCGCTGCTGCCTAAGAGACTGACGTCACGGGATTTGATTTCGTCGCTGGTGAAGCCCGCCACCATGATGATGCCTTTAGGCAGGCGTATGGAGTGGCGGCCTGGCGGGAAGTGGTAGGCATGTATGTTCACGGGCGGCATCTGCTTGATGACCACCGCATTGGTCAGCACCGGCTCGGCCTGGCCATACTCGTTGCCCGTAGCGTCGGTCTCCAGCTTCGGCACCTTCGCCCACTTCGGGTCGTCGTCTTGGAAGAATCCCACCAGCATCTGCACCGGCTCGGCGCTCTCGAAGTCGACGGTAGTGCCCTTGATGCGCGTGGTGTCGCGGTTGAGGACCAGTGCCTGCAGGCCGGCCAGCTCGGGGGCGACGGTGTCAAGGGGCGTATCTTCGCGATTCTCGAAGAGGAGGGTACCTTTTTTGAGCGGTGAGAGTGGGGAGACGAGAGGCGAGAGAACAGAGACAGCCGCAGGCTTGGCGGGGAGGATGAGCACGTCAGTCTGTGCTACGGGGTGCTTCAGCCGGTCGATGTTCTGTCGCAGGGCGGCCACCTCCTCCTCATAGACCGGCAGCAGCTCGCTCCATGTCTTCATCTTTCCGTTGTCGCCACCCACGGGTATGCGGCGCTGTGCCGTCTGCATGGAGTTGGCGTAGAGGTAGGTCTCGTCGGTGAGTCGCGCGAGTACACGCCAGAGGGCGACGCTCTCCTCTAAGAGCGGCAGGGCGTTCTCTAAGTACTTGATATGCTGCGTCCACTTATAGCGCAGCACCAATTCGGCGGCCCTCACCTTGCGCTCGAAGAAACGCGCAAACAGGGCATAGCAGGCGATGTCGTTGCCCAGGCGGCGCAGCTCGGCGGCCTGTTGCGTCGTCTGCTGCAAAGCGCCCGACGCGACGGCTCGCTCGAAAGCCTCGGAGGCTTTGCGGCCGTGCTCCACGCACTGCTCCGCAATGTCTAAGGGCAGCTCGCCCTCGTGTCTCTCGTGTTTGTGCAGCTTTTCTACATATTCTATGAGCTTCTCGCCCTTGGGACCACAGCTCTCGTAGAAGCCCGGGTAGACATTGAACTTATAGGGGTTGACCAGCTGCGCCATCTTCATGCCGAGGAGCAGCGTCTGCCGGTTGCCCTCGGTGATGCCGAAGCGCCGCAACAGCTTCGGGGCTATCTCGCCGGCCTCGTCGTAGGCGGTGAGCAGATGGGCAGCGGCCTCCTCGGTGATGGCGTAGTGAGCGGCGAGGACACGCTTCCAGTAGTCGGCCTCGCCTTTGCCTGCCGATGAAGGGCTGTGGGCACTGGCAGCTGCGGGGGAGCCGCCGGGCTCACTGTCCCAGGCATAGCGGCCCCAAGCCTTATACCACATCCAGTCGCGGTCTATCTGCAGCAGGCGTGAGCCGTCGGGCAGGCGGTCGGCGGTGTAGGGCCAGTCCCAGTAGGAGGCCTGCGGATAGAGGTGGAGTCCGCTGGAGTGATGCACGTTGTGCATGGCCAGCACCGCCTTCTGTATGAACGCCGGCGACGACCAGCGCCACGGCTCGAGGTTGGCCAGGATGTGCACGTTGTCGATGTGCACGGGCGCTGCGGCGGCCAGTTCGCGGTGCGTCTCGCCCCACGGTCCGCCGGGCTCATACGTCGTCAACGACTCGCCCGTGTATTTCGACATGGTGTAGATGTTGGGATAGAGTGGCAGGGCGGCCTTGAGCACCGCCGGCGCAAAGGTGTCGTGCGAGCGCAGGATGATGGGGGGGAGAGCCCCCCCTGCGGCCCCCGTGGAAGGGAGGGCTAAGCCGTCGAGGATACCGGGGATGATGGTCTCGGTCATCCACTCAATGTCGGTGGTGATGCCGCTCATGGCCTCGCCCAGACAGATGAGCAGGCCCACCTTCGGATACTTCTTTACGAAGGCGGCGATGCTCTTGCGCGTATAGTCGGCTATGAGCGGCGTGATGGGCCGGTTGCGGTCCTGCGTCTTCAGACCGTAGTGGTCGGCGAAGGGCTTGCTCAAAATGATGTTGTAGAACATCTGTATCACGCGGATGCCACGGCGGTCGGCCTCGTCAACGAGAAATCCGAACATCTCCTGGTTCAGCTGCATCGTGGCGTCGTCCACCTCCGGGGCGAAGGGATAGTCGTCGAGCTTCACTAATGAGGCAAAGGGGTGACCGTTCCACAGATAGACGGTGTTCATGTTGCACGATGCCAGCAGGTCGAGATAGCGTATCCACAGCTCCTTGTCGTAGAACCACGGGAAGTTCTCGGGCGTGTAAGGATACTCGTAGACGCCGTGGCCGGGCAGATATTCCGTCTTCTGGAGTCCCACGCAGGCGCCGCGCATCACCATCTGCGGCTGGTCGGTGATGACAGCTGGCAGCGACTGCAATGTGGAGTCCTGCTGCCACTCCTCTATCAGGCGGTTGGCTCCGTAGATAGCACCCGCATTGTCATTGGCCACTATCGTCAGTTGCTTGTTTGAACGCAATATCGAGAAGCCCTCGGCGGGACCGCTGCCCGTCACGCTGATGCTGACGGTGAAGTCGCCGCTGAGAACGCTCAGCAGTGAGGCGGCATATTCGGTCTGCGGTGTCTTGTCCTTTACCTTGACCTTCACTTTGCCCTCAGACGGCGTTGCCATCAAAGCGAGTGCCAGGATGGCGATGAAAAAGCGATGATTCATAGTCCGATAGTGTTGTTTTGGTGAGCGAGGATAGGTGTCTTCTTGCCGGCCACGATGAGCGTTCCTCCCGTGAAGTTGCTGCTGACGGTGACCACGTCTTTGCTCATGCTGACGTGAATCATTCCACGGGGTGTGGGCACGTCGCCCTCCATCCAGTCGAGGCCGCCCAGCACAGGCCGCACCTCATACTCCTCGTAGCCAGGCTTCGTAGGACGGACGCCAAGGAAATAGCGGCCCAGGAGGTAGAGGGGCGAGGCGCCCCAGGCGTGGCAGAGGCTCTTGCCGTAAGGCCGGCCATACATGGCCAAGTGCTCGGTGCCGTGCTCCTCGGGGTTGTATTTCTCCCAGAACGTGGTGGCACCCTCGCGCAGCATACCGCCCCAGTAATCCTTCATCTCCCCGAGCACCTGCTCCTGCTGCTGCATCATGCAGAGCGTCTCCAGCTCGTAGAAGCGCATGTAGGGCGTGGTGATGGGGTCGATGGCGGCATTGCTCATGACGTGCTGCATGATGAGGTGCTGCTCCTCGTCGCTGGCCAGTCCATAGAGGATGGCAAACATGTTGGGAAATTTAGTGATGTGGGTGTTCAGCTTTCCTTCCTCGATGGCGTGGAGGAAAGCGTGGTGCGTGTGGCTCCAGAAGGTGTCCTTGATGTTTTGGCGGAGGGCTGCGGCTTTGTGGCTGTATGCAGAACTGTCGGCGGAGAGGATGTCGGCCAACAAGGCCATCGTCTCCAAGGCTTTCAGGAAGAGGATCTGCTCGAAGCAGAGTGTGCCGCGCTTGTGCATGGGGAAGTCTGTCCAATCCACGAAGATCCAGTCGTCGGGCTGCCCCTCGGCCATGCCGTCGGCGTTGGTGCGGCTGAGCACAAAGTCCATCAGGGTCACCATCTTCGGCCACATCTCGCGCACGAAGGCCTCGTCGCCCGTGTACTGGTAATAGTCCATGATCGACTTAAACCAGTAGAACGTGTAGTCCATGATGGTGTTGACATGGGCGGTGACGGGGTCTTTGCCGCGCAGCTGGCGGATGGTGCGCTTCACGCAGTCGGCATCAAAGTGCAGGTAGTAGTTCATCAGGTAGCTCTGTATGGCGTCGCCGCTCCACACCCAGCGGTCGCGCTTGATGCCGTCCATGAAGAACTCCTGCGTGGTGAGCTCCAGTGTGCGGGCGCTGACTTCCCAGATGCGGTTCAGCTCTTCGTCGCTGCAGCGGAAGGAACCGCTGTGGCCTGCATCGAAGGGAGCCATCTCAGCGTCGACGGTCACATCGTCATACCACGTCTCGAAAAAGGTGCGGATGAAAACGTAGCGGAAGGCTTTGCTGTCAAGGCGGTAATTGTGCGGCTCTATGCGGTATCGGGTGCTGTATGAGCTGACGCTGTCTAAGGTCTCGCAGTGCTCGGTGTCGAGCGCCTCCTCACGGCTCTCGCCATAATAGATGTCGGCCGTGCCTCCCTCCAGTCCCTTGATTATCAGACAGCCGAACACCTCGCGTCCGAAGTCGTAGAGCCGTCCGCCCAGCGTCCGGCCCTTGTCGTCGCACCCCACGTAACCCACAGGCCGCACCTCCGTGGTAGGCAGACGAAACAGCGACGGGGGCGTATGGCTCTCGTCAAAGTGCCAGCAGCCGACAGGCACGTAGACGCCCGAGCCATGGGCCACTCCCTCCTCGTCTATCCAGATCTTGTCCTCGTAGGTGACTTGCCATGAAGCGTCGGTCACCACGTGTGCCCCAGTGATGAAGAGGGCAGGAGGCGTGGCCTGGTTCCACACCTTGACGGCCAGCGTGTGACGGCCGGCGGGAAGAGAAAAGGAGGGGAGGGATGGCCGGAGATGCCCGTCGATGGAGATGTTGAACTGTCCTTCTGCGAAGATGCTGACGCTCTCTTCCCCGTCCAGCTCAACGGTCTTGGTGAAGACCACCGTAGGCCAGTGGGAGTCTTGTTTCCAGAATGGCGGAAACATAGCGCCGCGCTCCGTGCGCCGGTTGTTGAACCTGTTGCCCAGCCATATCTCGAAGTCGCCGGGGTACCATATCCATGTTGCTTTCATGACTTTAGCGCTTTGACTTTAGACTTTAGACCCATAAGTCCCATAAGACTCATAGGTCCCATAAGACTCATAGGCCTCATAAGACCCATACCCCCTCCTCGCCCCCATCGTGTGTCTCTCAACCATGCCGAGTCATTGTTTTACGGTTACTAAAAGCAAGACTGAGCAGGAAGCCAACGAGGAAAATGGCGGTGGTGCCAAGGACGATGGCGAGATATTCGTGCAGGTGCGGACCAGGCAGGCTCCACGCCTTTGCCAGCGACACCCACGCAATGACGGCGATGCCCACTGCCACTCCGATGGCGGCGGCATGCCTGCTGATGCGACGCGGCATGATGCCGAGGAGAAACAGTCCCAGCATACCGCCAGAGAAGATGCCGGAGAGAATCCACCACGCATCGATGATGCTCTTCACGCCCAGCATCAGGATGGCCACGATGCTGCCCAAGATGCCTACGACGAGACTCGTCAGGCGCAGCGTCGCCAGTTCGTTCTTGCTCCCTCCGAACAACGGCCTGATGTAGTCGGTCTGGATGACGGTGGCGGCCGAGGTGACGCTGGTCGACACGGTGCTCATGCCTGCGGCAAAGATGCTGGCGATGAGCAGGCCGCGCAAGCCCACAGGCAGACTGTTGACAATGAAATAGGGGAAAATGAAGTCGGGCTTGGCCTGTATCTCAGCGGGCAGCGGCCTCACACCGGCGGCATAGTAGCTGTAGAGGGCCGTGCCGATGAGGAAGAAAAGGGCGGACATGGGGATGAAGAGGTAGCCGCCGAAGAGCGCCGAGAAACGCGCGTCCTTGTCGCTCTTCGCCGCGTGATAGCGCTGCACGTAGTTCTGGTCGATGCCGTAGTTCTGCAGGTTGATGAAGATGCCGTAGACCAGGCACACCCAGAACGTGCTGCTGGTCAGGTCGCTGCCGAAGGAGCCGAGCGAGAACTTGTTGCCCTCGGGCGCCTGGGCTGCCAGCTCAAAGACCTGCCCCGGCCCGTCGGGCATGGAGAACAGCAGGATGGACAGGCACACCAGCGCGCCGCCGATGAGGATGAAGCCCTGCACGGCATCGGCCCAGATGACGGCCTTCACACCGCCGAGCATGGAGTAGACGATGATGGCGGCCGAGGTGGCGATGATGACCGTCACCATGTCCCACCCCATCAGGATGTGCATCGGCATGGCTAAGAGATAGAGGATGCTGCCCATGCGCGCTATCTGCGTCAGCAGGTAGCAGGCAGAGGCATAGAAACGGGCCCACCGCCCGAACTTCTCCTCGAGGAAGGTGTAGGCCGAGATGCTGCCGCCGTGACGGTAGAACGGCACAAAATACTTGGCGGCGAAGTAGCTGGCCACAGGGATGCTGAGCGAAAAGACAAAGGCGTTCCAGTTGGAGGCGAAGGCCTTGCCAGGGTAGCCGATGTACGAGATGCTGCTGACGTATGTGGCAAAGATGCTCATGCCCACCACCCAGCCGGGCAGGGAGCGCCCCGCCGCCGTGAAATCGCTGGCCGTGCTGCCCCTGCGGTAGAACGAGCAACCGAAAAGCACCACACCAAGGGTGAAAACGACAAAGATGATGAGGTCAATAGTGTTCATCCGACTTGTGTAGCAGATAGCACCTGCAAAATTAGGAATAAAAAGCGGAAAATGCAATTATTTCAGCGGAAAATTTGCGGCACTGCACTTTTCTTCGTACTTTTGCGCTATGAATTGGACCGACCTTATCTCCAATTGCCGCCTCGGACAGGAGCACCGGCACCCGGAGCGGCACGACGACCGCACGGAATTTAAGCGCGACTACGACCGTCTGATTTTCTCCGCACCCTTCAGAAGACTGCAGAACAAGACGCAGGTCTTCCCCTTGCCGGGCAGCATCTTTGTGCACAACCGCCTGACACACTCGCTGGAGGTGGCATCGGTGGGCATGTCGCTGGGCAATGACGTGGCACGCCATCTGTGCAAGAAAAATCCTGATTTTATCGACAGTCTCATCCCCGAGATAGGCCAGATAGTGGCTACGGCCTGTCTGGCCCACGACCTGGGCAACCCGCCCTTCGGCCACAGCGGCGAGAAGGCCATACAGACCTTCTTCAGCGAGGGCGCCGGACAGGGACTGAAGGAGCGCGTCAGCCCGGAGTTCTGGAGCGACATCACCCGCTTCGACGGCAATGCCAACGCCTTCCGACTTTTGACACACAGCTTCAAGGGCCGCCGCAAGGGAGGCTTCGCCATGACCTACAGCACCTTGGCCAGCATCGTGAAATATCCTTTTCCCTCTTATCAGGCCACGAAGAAGAAGTTCGGGTTTTTCACCTCCGAGCATGACGACTACGTCACCGTGGCCACGCGTCTCGGCATACCACGCATAGACACCGCCGACGGCAGCGAGCGCTGGGCACGCTATCCGCTGGTCTATCTGGTGGAGGCGGCCGACGACATCTGCTACGAGATCATGGACCTGGAGGATGCCTACAAGCTGAAGATCCTGTCGTATGACGAGACGGCAGCGCTGATGCTGAGCTTCTTCGAGGAGACGGGCAAGAGGCACATCCTGCAACGCATCAGCGACGAGGAGCTGAGCGATCCCAACGAGAAGATACAGTACCTGCGCGCCTGC
>Ga0310694_10003762_pt1 | contig 14854 bp, 11 predicted proteins | sample 174DNAGHGhighgp2_FD_203884 | JGI IMG/M metagenome (GOLD analysis project Ga0310694, IMG submission 203884) | Sheep rumen microbial communities from Palmerston North, Manawatu-Wanganui, New Zealand - 1742 DNA GHGhigh gp2 (v2) (version 2) | ecosystem: Host-associated > Mammals > Digestive system... | reverse complement strand
CGGCTTGCCATGCGCTTGCGCTGCTTCAGCCGCCGCTGGAGGTTATCCCCGCCGTCCCTGGCTTCTTCTGCCTGTTCCCTGTCCGCGATGTTCCGCCGGCGCCGGTTCACAAAGAGCTGTGTTCCCACCGCCAGCAGCATCGCCGCGATCATAACCATCTCCGACCGCAGCGTCAGCAGGCTGTTGAAGAGGAAAAACAGCGGAATCGCGGCAATCAGCGCGATCAGGCCGAAGCGCGGGATATCCATCGGGATATCCGCAGCCATTTCCCCTGTCACGCCGTTCTGGATCGCGTACAGCAGCCGTCCTTTGCTCCGGATGGACATGAACCATACCGGCACCAGTGTCTTACCCGTGCATTTTGCGTTGGCCATTTTCACCAGTTTCTTTTCCGTATCCCCGGTGGAATAGTGGTATCCGCCTTCCAGGTCGTCCATCACGTCCTTCAGGCCGAGGCGGACCGCCTCCGCCTTGGCGAAAGGAATATACGCTTTTTCATTCGTATCCGGGATATCCGAAAAATAGCCGCTCAGGTACGCCGGGGAGAACGGGCGGAACGCATCCGGTTCGATCCGCGCGATCTTCTCGCTCATCGCGTCGGGCATCTCCCTGGAGGCGTCATGCAGGATATTGTTGAATTCGTGGTCCAGTTCCACGGTGGTATTGTAATAATATGTGTCGTTCCCTTTGGTTTCTGTCCCTTCCAGTACAGCCTCGCCCCTCACAGCTGCACTGTAGACATAGTGTGGAACATAGATGCCCCGGAAGCTTTCCGCCGTGACCTCCTTTTTCAGCCTGCGATCCGCGCAGAGGCTCTTCTTCACCATGTCCCGGTACTTGGCAAAGCATTCCTCCCGGGTTACCCGGAAGGGTGCCACCGTATCCGGTGATTCCATGTCCGACGTGCTTTGCCGGAGCATCACAGAGGAACCGCAGTAGCTGCAGAACGCAGCCTGTGCGGTATTCATCGCGCGGATCTCCGCGCCGCAGGTGGGACAGGTCAGCACGTCCACCGCGAAATTGCTTCCGGCTTGCCGCGCTTCCCGGCTGTCCGCCTCGGCGATGGACTGTGTCCTGCCGCAGCGGCCGCATTTCAGTTCCTGTCCTTGGATATCGAAGGTCATCATGGACCCACATCCGGGACAACCGTACATGTTCCTTCCTCCTCAGTTTTCCTGTCCTTATTCCGCGCTTCCCCTGGCAGCCGGGGCGGACGGTTCGTCCGGCGTTTCCGGCTCTTCGCTCACGCGCAGCACCGGCACGGAACCTGCCGACGCAGCGTAGGCGCTGTGAAAGGTCGTTGCCGCAGGATTGCTCTCCGCCGGCTCGGCCGCTTTCTCCTTGAGGTCCTTCAGCAGTTCCTCGCTGGACGGTACGCCTGTCTCTGCCCGGGCGGGCCCGGTTTCCTCCCGGGGAGCTGTCTGCCGGGCGGATGAGGCTTTGTTGATCTCATTCTGGATGGATTTCGCCGCGCCGGCCACGCCTGCCTTGACGTTCTCGGCTGCCCGGCGGATCCGCTCCTCAAGCTGCCCGTCGTCCTCCTCGCTCTCGAAGCGGAACTGGTAGCCGAGGGCCAGCGCTGCAATCGCGCCGATCACCGTCATATGCGGGGCAAAAAGCAGGCACGCCAGGCCGAAAATGCTCGAAACGTTGACAATCGGCTCGCCCCTGCGGTCCACCTTCACCCGGAAATGATACATCTTCTGCAGGAAGTTCTTCGCTTTACCGCTGTTTTCACCCATAATCATCCGTCCTCCAATGTACTGGTCTTGAAATAACAGGAACAGGATACACCCCTCCCCGCAAAAAATGAAGGGACAAAACCGGAAAAATACAGCATCCTATTCCTCCGGTTCCGCCCCTCCAGGTTTGTCCTGCGGGAATTTATGCCTTCAGTTCCCGGTAGAACGCCAGGTACTGCTTCGCGCTCTGCTCCCAGGAAACATCCTTTTCCATGTTCCGTTTGACCATCGCATCCCAGCGCGGACGGTCCGTAAAGAACACCGTCTTCGCATTGTTCACGGCCTGGAGCAGGTTCTCCGGCGTGTACCGGTCAAAGGTAAATCCGTTGCCCTCATTCTTTTCCGCGTCGTACGGCAGCACGGTATCCTTAAGGCCGCCGGTTTCGCGCACGATCGGCACGGTGCCGTAGCGCATTGCAATCAGCTGCGTCAGCCCGCATGGCTCAAAAAGGCTCGGCACCAGGAAAGCGTCCGCGCCGGCGTAAATCCGGTGTGCCAGGCCTTCGTTGTAGGAAATATAGGCGCAGACGTCGCCCTTGTATTTCTCTTCATAATAGCGGAACGCATTCTCGTAACGGGGATCGCCCGTGCCGAGCACGACGACCTGCGTGTTGCCGTCCATGATCTGCGGGAAGATCGCGTCCACCAGGTCCAGGCCCTTCTGGTCCGTCAGGCGGGATACCAGGCCCAGCACCATCTTACCTTCCCCGCAGGCGAGTCCCAGCTGTTCGCGCAGCGCTTCCTTGTTTTCCCATTTTTTCTCCAGCACGTCCGTCACGTCATAGGGTGCGGCCAGCAGCTTGTCCTTGCTGCTGTCCCAGATGTCCGTGTCGATCCCGTTGACGATGCCCTTCATCCGCACCGCATGGTACCGCAGGTGCGCATCCAGGTGCTCGCCGAACTCAGGCGTCTGGATCTCCTTCGCGTAGGTTGCGCTCACTGTCGTGATGGCGTCCGCGTAGGCAAGGCCGCCCTTGAACATGTTGGCTTCATCGTCGTTGACTTTAAACACCGGGTAATCAAACAGCCCGTCCGACAGGCCGGACCAGTATTTCAGGTGCTGGATGCCGCAGATCCCCTGGAACCGGAGGTTGTGGATCGTCAGCATGGATTTCGAATCCTTCAGCGGGCAGTTCCAGAACTTCGTCTTCAGGTACAGCGGAACGAGCGCCGCCTGCCAGTCATGGCAGTGGATCACGTCCGGATACCATTCCAGATAATTCAGGATTGCCAGGGATGCCTTGGAGAAATAGCAGTATTTCGGGATGTCCTCCCACAGCCCGGTATACGGATTGCCCCAGTCGAAGAATTCGCGGTTGTCGACGAAGTCGTATGTCACGCCGTCCATCTCGGTCTCCATGATTCCGACATAGAAGGTCCTGCCCTCCATAGTCTGGTCCATCATGAAGGAGCCGACATACTTCATCTGCTTCTTGAATTTTTCGGGGATGCAATTGTACAGCGGCATGATGACACGTACGCTGCAGCCTTCACGGGTCAGGGCCCTCGGCAGCGCGTACATGACGTCTCCCAGGCCGCCTGTCTTTACAAAGGGATAGCACTCCGAACCGACAAACGCCACTTTCAAACCTTTGGTTGTCTTTCCCATTCGATTTTCCTCCCCGTATGTGCGGCTTTCGCCTGTTTTGATGTAACTGAATGGTTCCTGCAGGTTTATTCTATCATAACTCCGGGCGCTTTTCCACTCTGTTTTCAGTTAGACAATGCGCCGGCGCTTATCCTTCAGCCGGCCTTCCTTTCCGAGGGCAACCAGGCGTTCATACCGCTCCGACGCGGTTTCCAGTACCCGGCTCCACGGAATGGGAATCGTCTCCCGGGCCGCCTGCCCGACCGCGTCGCGCCTCGCCGGATTCTCCAGGATCCCGGAAATCACGCGGGCAAGGTCCTTCGGGTCGTTTTCGCACAGGTATCCGTTCTCCCCGTCCCGGATGACCTCCGCTGCTGTGCTGCCGCGGACCATGACCGACGGCGTTCCCATCACAGCGGCTTCGCGCACGACCATCGGCGCCGCGTCGTAAAGGGACGGGAAGGCAAACACCGTAGCCCGGGCATACAGCCCGTCCAGGAGCGACGTATCCGTCACGTGGCCGAGCATCTGCGCCCGGTCCTGGATCTGCAGCTCCACGATTTTTTTCCGGATCGCGTTCATATCGATGCCCTGCCCGGCCAGCAGCAGATGGAAGGCCTTCCCCTGCTGTTTCAGCTCAGCGCAGGCTTCGAGCACCGTCAGGATATTCTTTTTCCAGTCCATCTGGCCGACAAAGAGAACCACGGGATCCTTCCCGAGTTCGAACCTGCGGGAAACTTCCTCAATGTCCGAAGGATGCACGGTGCGCATCGTCGCGCCGTTGGGCATCACCTGGATCTCGCCTTCATATCCGTAGCTGTGCAGCACGTCCGCGGTATTCTTCCCGACCGCCCACACTTCGTCGCAGCGGTTGTAGAAATTGACCACAAACTTCGTCATCACCTTCGCAACAGACTCAGACTTGGTCGTCTTGAGAAAATCGTCGTAATACTTGGAATGGAAAGTCGCCACCAGCGGCAGCTTGCGCACCGCGGCGAGGCGCAGCGCTTCGGAACCGGCGGTAAAGGGGCTGTGCGCATGCACGATGTCCAGTTCGATCATGCGGATCCGACGGCGGTAATGCGCGTCGAGCATTGCCTCCCCGACCTTATACTGCTTCAGCCCGGGCACGCTCGTCCCGATAAATTCAACAAGCTGATACGGAAACCCGCCCTGGAACCCGGTGTCATACATAGGAGCAACGACCGTCACATTATGTCCCATGGCCGACAGGGTTTCTGCGTATGCCTGCACCACGCGGCCCACACCGTCCACCACCGGGATAAAAGTATCGGTAAACTGTCCGATTCTCAGCATTTTTTCTCCCTCCGGTTGTTATTATCGCATGAAAGAATAAAAAAAGCAAACCGCCGGCACTCTCCCGTTCCGCTGCGGTTGCGTTTCAGCCGGCTTTGTGTTAGGATGCAGAAGCTGGAAAATACAGGCAAACACAGGTGAAGGGGAGGCAGGCCGCATGAAGCGAAAGATATGGGCAGTCTGCCTGGTCCTTGCTGCTGCGGCGGCTGCCTTCCTTGTCCTGCTGCGCCCCGGTGCGCCGTCCGGCAGCGCCGTCCTCCGCCTGGACGGAAAAGCGGCGGAAACCCCTCTTCGCCTGTCGGAGGGGGCGGATGGCCTTCGGGTCCATATTACGCTCGACGGTACGGAGATTGCAGACCTTCCCTTCGGTGAGGCGCACACCGTACAGGTCCTGCAGGGCAGCGGCGATGAAAACACTGTCCTGCTCACCGGCAGCAGCGTCCTGATGCAGCATGCCAACTGCGAAGGACAGGACTGCGTGAATATGGAAGAAATTAATCGGGACAACCTGGAAACCCGGGTGATGTCCGGCATGATTATCTGCCTGCCCCACCGGCTCTCTGTGGAGGTCCGCTGAGGCAAAATCCTCTCGCAAACAGGAGCATGACCCATGAAATCCCGCATCAGTGAAAACCTCTCGGAACATTTCCGCCGCACCGGAAAACGTGAAATAGCCTTCGCATACCTGCAGATCCTGGCCGGCTGCGCGCTCGGCGCCGCAGCTTATCCCGCTTTCCTGGTGCCAAACAGTATCGCGCCCGGCGGGCTGACCGGTATTGCCACCATCCTGAACCACCTTTTCCATTGGCCGGTCGGCATCGTTTCCCTGCTGATGAATGTGCCGCTGTTCATCATCGGCTACCGGTCCATAGGCCGTATTTTTGCCTTCCGCAGCCTGGCTGCAACGCTGCTGTTTTCACTGCTGATCGACCTGCTTCCCATCCGTCCGGTCAGCACCGATCCCCTGCTCGGTACGCTCTTCGGCGGCGTCGTCCTGGGTATCGGCCTGGGGCTGGTCCTGCGCGGCGGCGCCACCACCGGCGGCACGGATATGATTGCCCGGATTGTGCACCGGAAGATGCCGCACCTTTCGGTCGGCATGTTCCTTTTTGCCATTGACTTCCTGGTGGTGCTTGCCGCCGCCGCGTTCATCGGCACGGAGCAGGCGCTTTACGCGTTCATCTGCATCTACGTCTGCTCAAAGGTCATCGACGCGGTCATGATGGGCTTCAGCGGCAACAAAGCCTGCTTCATCATGTCCCAGCGGTGGGAACGCATCACAGCCCGGCTCATGGATGAGGTCGGCCGCGGCGTCACCCACCTGAATGCACGGGGCGCGTATTCCGGGCGGGAGCAGCCCGTTGTGCTGTGCGTAGCCGCCCGGCAGGAGGTCATGTCCGTCAAGCGCATCGTCCGCGAGGAGGACGAAAAAGCCTTCCTGTTCATCACCGATGCGCACGAGGCTTTGGGAGAAGGCTTCTCCCGCCTTGACAGCGAAGACTGACGGGACGGTTGTATGCTGAAAAACAAATCCGGAAGGAGCACTGCACATGAAAAAGGGTTCCCGTTGTTTCAGGCGCGCCGCTGCCCTGCTGCTGGCCGCTGTACTGATGACCGCCGCCGCGGGCTGTTTCGCGGAAGAGAAAGGAGCGTCCGCCATGTTTGCCGATTCCCTGCCCAACAGCTATATGTATCCGTTGAAGGACGGCGGCGGCAAAGTCGTAGGAATTACCTACCCCAGCCGTGACTACTTCGGTGACCGGGCGGAAATCGAAAAGCACGCCCTGGTTTACCTGCCCGCCGGGTATTCGGAGGATGTCCCCTGCGACGTGCTGTTCCTCTGCCACGGCATAGGCGGCACGGAATACGAATGGAACTTCTCCAACACGCCGGGAAACCTCAGCGGCAAGTATGTCGCGGATCACGCCTTTTCCGACGGCCTGGTGAAAAACCTGATCATCGTCCTGCCCAACGGCCGTTCCACCGCAAATTACAAGGATACCTCCTGGAACAGTATGGGCGCCTTCTACGTTTTCGGCCAGGAGCTGCGCAATGACCTGATCCCGTATATTGACGAACATTACAGCACCTGGAGCGGACGCCTGAAGGATGACCCCGCCGCCGCGCGCCGGCACCGTGCCATGGCAGGCCTGTCCATGGGCGGCATGCAGACCATCAACATCGGGATGTGTGAATGCCTGGACCTGATTTCCGCCTTCGGCGCTTTCTCCGCCGCCCCCACGTCCAAAACTGCCGGCGAAATCGCACAGCTGCTGAAAGCTTTCCCGGAGGACCTGGATATCCGCTGCTTCTACAACATCTGCGGGACGGAAGACGACACGGCTTACTGGTCCGCCTCCGCCGCGGCAAAAACAAAGCCGGCGGACAGCCGGCTGACGGAGAGCAACTGGTACTGGCAGGAACTGCCGGGCACCCACGATTTTAAGATCTGGTACCTGGGGCTGTTCAATTTCCTGAAGCTGCTTGGCAGCATGCAGGAATAACATGGGGGGATCCTATTCCGCTTCCGTAATGATGATCTGAACGTTGTCGGGACCCGTAAACCGGAGCTCACGCCTGCCGGTATACGGGTCTTTTTCGTATTCACCCGGATCGATACCCTTCTCCAGCAGGTTTTTCCGGATCAGGTGAAGCCCAGCCGCACTGATGCACAGTGCCTGTTCCGGGAGGGGCCCTTCCGTCCCGCTGCAGCGGATCTCAATCCTGCTCTGCCCCAGGCACAGCTGCAGGTAGTTATCTTCTTCGTCCGTCTCCCCGCTCCTGCGCACCGGGCGGTAACCCAGCGTACCGACATAGAAATCCCACAGTGCCTGCCGGTCCGTTCCCAGCAGCACAGAGCAATTCGCGCCCAGGCGGTGCCGGCAGGGATACAGCGCCAGGTTCCTGGCTTTCCTGCGCCAGCTGCGGGCAGAACGCAGCTCTGACCGCCAGTCCGGGTGGATCAGCGCATAGGCAAGCACGATGTACAGGATCTGGCCCGTCAGCCCGCCCAGCGTATTGGAAATCATATCGTCCAGGTCATACAGGCCCCGCTTGCCCAGCAGCTGCATGTTTTCCGTAAAGAAGGAAATCAGGAAGCAGACGCCCACCGGACGCGTCCACACGCGCTCCCGGAACCACCGGAAGGTGTACGGCAGCAGGTAGCCGATGGGGACGAAGAGCATCATGTTCATATAGAACTGGGCAATATCCTCCGGGCGGACCAGTTTCACATTTGCAAAAGCCGAAAAGCCTTCCGTAAACAGGCGCGAAAACACGTCGGAAAAACCGTGGTCCGTGCGGAAGGCGTTTTTTACGTCTTCCATCGGCGCCACATGCACCAGGTAAGTGTCCGACGCGCTCCGGGACAGGAAGGTCAGCCAGGCGTAAACGAGCAGGTATGCCGCGATCCCTGCTGTCAGGATCCACTGCCGCGTTTTCAGCAGCCGGTCCGCCTGCGGATGCGTGCTCACGCTGCCCCGGAGGTTCAGCCCCAGCCTGCCGCAGATCTTCCGGTCCGCCCACGGCATCACAATCACCAGGACAGCCACCATCGCCGTTACCACCAGGTTGGTGGCAAGGCTGTTCGCATCAATCGTCATTCCTGTCTCCTTCCCCCCTTTTCCGGTGCCCCGCAGGTTACTTTCCCAGGCTGCCGCCCGTCCGGGGCGGCAGCAGGAACGAAACCGAACGGTTGCGCGGATCGTCCTCCGGCAGTCCGCTCAGGTATGACCGGCTTCCGATCCGCTCAGCCAGCTCCGCTTCCGTAATCCCCGACGTGAAGATATACCTGTATGCGGCTTCGATCATCTCCGCCGCGTCGTGCCGGGCTTCATCCTTCATTTCCCCGAACGCGGCCGTGGATTTTTCCGACGCCTCATGGCTGTGGGTCCATTCCATACGGCCTGTGTTCTCCACGTCCCTGCCTTCGAAGTGCGAGTGTGCATAAGCGAGGGAGCGCAGCGCGGGATGCTTCGTCCATCCCGCCAGGCGCGTGAAGAGCCCCCGCGGGTTTTCCAGCACCCGGTAGCAAAGCCTGTAGCGCGGGTATGCCCGGTTCAGGGCCTGCCAGCAGTTCTGCCAGCCGTATACTTCCCGGAAAACAGTGTCGATGTCCCCTCGCATCGTTTCAGGCAGGCGCAGTTTCGGAAAATAGTGGTCTGTCACCGGGTGCCTTTCGCCCCATACGCCCGCGCGCTCCATTTCCAGCCGGTCCAGGCTGTGTTCAAAGCTCATGTGTCCCCGCGGGAAATGCGTCTTTTCTTCCGTCATGTGGATGATATAGGGATGTGTTTTCGTATCCAGCGCATAGTGGCAGAGAAATCCGGCCAGGTAGGAAAACATTTCTTCCGGGCAGCTGCTTCCTTTTGCCCGGCGCGCCAGCGCCGTCAGGAACTGCCCCGTCCGGGTGGTGTGCATCCGCCGCCCCCGGCCTTCCCGCCGCTTCCAGGGTTGGTACATAAACCAGATATCCGGGCCGAACAGGGCGAAGGTGTAGGGTACGGTGCGGATTTTTCCTGCAGTTTCCCGATCCAGCTCCGCAAGCACTTCGCGCCCGAACGCGGCATGCACGGCAACATCAGGCATATCCTGGTTCCTCCCGTGTAATGTTTTCAGGTTTCCGCGGCAAAGTATACCATCTTTCACCCGCCGCAACAAGCTTTCGATTGTTTCCGGCGGCCGGTCTGTGGTATAATCCGCGCGAAGTCTTTCCGTCTGTGCGGGAAAGGAAAAGGGGGTGGCTGTAATGAAAAAGGCAGCCTTCCGGGTGCTGTGCTGCGTCCTGCTGGTGCTGCTTCTCCCCGCATTTGCTTTTTCTGAAGCGGAACCTGTGGACGTGCTCGCCGCGCCCCTCCCCATGCTTGTCAACAAGGATTACCCGGTGGATGCGGATTTTGTTCCTGCCGGCCTGGTGCTGCTCACCGACGTGCTTGACCCTTCCCTGGTCCGCGTCAAATATAAAAGTACGCAGGCGGTCCGCGAAGCCACCGAAGCCCTCAGGACCATGCTGGAAGCCGCGAAGGCCGACGGCATCCGGAACTGGCAGGTCAGCGCCGCCTACCGCAGCATTTCCGACCAGGAAACAATCCTGGAAAACAAGATCAAAAGCTACCGGAAAAAGAACCCGGGCTGGAGCCGTTCCCGGGCACGGTCCGCCGCCCTGCATACCGTGGCGGAACCCGGTTGCAGCGAGCACCACCTGGGCCTCGCTTTTGACATCAACGTACCGAACACCTCCGCCTTCAAGGGGACCAAACAGTGCAAGTGGCTCCACGCCCACTGCTGGGATTACGGGTTTATCGTCCGCTACCAGAAGGATAAAGAGGCCATCACCGGCTTCACCGCAGAGGAATGGCATATCCGATACGTCGGCATTGCCCATGCGCAGTTCATGCGCGACAACAATATGTGCCTGGAGGAATACATTCCGTATGCCCGGGACAATCCCGATGACTTTGCCGTCATGGTGGAGGAAATTCCCCTGGATGGTTTCCCCGTTCCCTGATATGGAAAATGCCGGCTTCTGCCGGCATTTTCCGTTGTACCTGGTTGCTTTTCCTTATTCCAGTTCGAAGGCGCCCGTATACAGCTGGTAGTACTGCCCTTTTTCGGCAATCAGCTGGTCGTGGCTGCCGCGCTCGATGATCCGTCCGTGGTCCAGCACCATGATGACGTCGCTGTTCTGTACCGTGGAAAGCCGGTGGGCGATCACGAATACCGTCCGGCCCTCCATCAGCTTGTCCATTCCCTTCTGCACCAGGGCCTCTGTCCGCGTATCGATGGAGGAGGTCGCTTCATCCAGGATCATGACCGGCGGATCCGCCACCGCAGCGCGTGCAATGGAAATCAGCTGCCGCTGCCCCTGGCTCAGGCCGCTGCCGTCGCCCTTGAGCACTGTCTGGTATCCCTCCGGCAGGCGGGTGATGAAATCGTCCGCGTTGGCCAGTTTGGCTGCCGCAATGCATTCCTCGTCCGTCGCGTCCAGCTTGCCGTAGCGGATATTGTCCATGACCGTACCGGTGAACAGGTTCACGTCCTGCAGCACAACGCCCAGGGATTTGCGCAGGTCCGCCTTGCAGATCTTGTTGATGTTGATGCCGTCATAGCGAATTTTCCCGTCCGCAATATCATAGAAGCGGTTGATCAGGTTCGTAATGGTGGTCTTGCCGGCGCCGGTGGCGCCGACAAAAGCGACCTTCTGGCCCGGCCGGGCATACAGCGAAATATCATGCAGCACAGGTTTCTCCGGCACATAAGCGAAGTCCACCTCCACCATCACCACATCGCCGGCCAGCTTCGTGTAGGTCACGCTGCCGTCTGCGCTGTGGGGATGCTTCCAGGCCCACAGGCCGGTATGGCCTTCCGCCTCTGTCAGCACCCCGTTCTCTTCCTTTGCGTTCACGAGGTGTACATAGCCTTCGTCCTTTTCGGGTTCTTCGTCCATCAGCTTGAAAATCCGCTCCGCGCCGGCCACTGCCATGGCGATGAAGCTGATCTGCTGCGCCATCTGGTTTACGGGCATCATGAAGTTCCGGCTCAGCGTCAGGAACGCTGCAATGCTGCCCAGCGTCAGCGGTCCCATCCCGGACAGGCTCAGGTTGGTCACGTTGCCGATGGCCAGGGCGCCGCCCACGATGGCAAGGATCACGTAAAGCAGGTGGCCCATATTGTTGTTCACAGGACCCAGGATATTGCCGAGTTTGTTGGCTTCCGTGGCGTTTTCGCAAAGCTCGTCGTTCCTGCGGTCGAATTCCTCCTTGGCTTCCGGTTCGTGGTTGAACACCTTGACGACCTTCTGGCCGTTGACCATCTCTTCAATATAGCCGTTGAGGGACGCCAGCGATTTCTGCTGCTTCGTAAAATACTTTGCGCTGCCGCCGCCGATCTTCATCGTGGTCGTCAGCATGAACAGCGTGCCGATGATCATCACGATCGTCAGCCAGACGCTGTTGCCCAGCATGGATATGAAGACGACCGTCAGCGTGATGACGGAGGACACTGTCTGGGGCAGCACCTGGCTTACCAGCTGGCGCAGGGTATCCGCGTCATTGGTGTAATGGCTCATCACTTCGCCGTGCGTATGGGTATCGAAATAGCGGATCGGCAGCGTCTGCATGTGCGCAAACATCTCGTCCCGCACCTTGCGCAGTACGCTCTGGCTGATCACAGCCATGATCCGTGCCTGGGTAAAAGTTGCAATGATTGCCAGCCCGTACAGCGCCACCATGCGCATGATCGCGCCCAGCAGCCCGCTCCAGTCCGGCACCGCCTGGCTCAGCATCGGGGTAATATGGCTGTCAATGATCTCCCCCAGGAAATTGGCCGCCGCTGCCGTAGCTACGGCGTTCAGGATCACGCAGCAGAAAACAAGCAGCAGCCGGGGCCAGTAAGGCTTTACATATCCCAGCAGGCGCTTGACCGTCGCCTTGTCGATCGGCTTGCGGGGGCCCATGGCTGCCGGGCCCATTCTCCTGTTACTCATCCGTGCCGCCTCCCTTCGTCTGGGAGTCATATACTTCGCGGTAAATGGCACACCGCGCCAGCAGTTCCTCGTGCTTTCCGGTATCTGCCACCCGGCCGTTGTCCAGCACCACGATGATATCCGCGTCCTGGACGGAAGAGACGCGCTGCGCGATAATCAGTTTGGTGGTGTCCGGGATGTAGCTGCGGAAGCCCGCGCGGATCAGCGCGTCTGTCCGTGTATCCACCGCGCTTGTGCTGTCGTCCAGGATCAGGATCTTCGGTTTCTTCAGCAGCGCGCGGGCAATGCACAGGCGCTGCTTCTGTCCGCCGGAAACATTGGTCCCGCCCTGTTCGATTTTTGTTTCATACTTGTCTGGGAAATCCTGGATGAAGGGATCCGCCTGGGCCAGCCGGCATGCTTCCTCCATTTCCTCATCCGTGGCGTCCTCGTTGCCCCAGCGCAGGTTGTCCCGGATGGTGCCGCTGAACAGTTCGTTCTTCTGCAGCACCATTGCCACGCCTTCCCGCAGGGAAGTCAGGTCGTACCGCTTCGCATCGATGCCGCCGATACGTACGGTGCCCTCCGTAGCGTCATACAGCCGCGGGATCAGCTGCACCAGCGAACTCTTGCCGCTGCCGGTGCCGCCCAGGATGCCCACCACCGCGCCGGAGGGAATATGCAGGTCGATGTCCGCCAGCGTTTCCCGTTCGCTGTCCTTCGCATAGCTGAAGCTGACATGGTCGAAATCAATGGATCCGTCCTTCAGCTCCGTCACCGCGTTTTCAGGCGAAACGATATCGGGCTCCTCGTCCAGGACTTCCACAATACGCTGGGCGGAAGCCCGGCTCATGGTGATCATCAGGAAGGTGAAGGAAACCATCATCAGGCTGGACAGGATCTGGATCACGTAGGCGATGAGGCTCATCAGCTGCCCGGTGGTCATGCCGGCAGCCGGATCGTTTCCGGAAGCGACGATGGCTTTTGCGCCCAGCCAGGAAATCATGAGCGTGCAGGTATAGATGCATGCCATCATCAGCGGGGACATAAATGCCATGTTCCGCTCCGCTTTCACGAAATCGGTGTAGATGGAACCGGAAATGTCCGTGAATTTCTTGGTCTCGTAGTCTTCCCGCACGAAGCTTTTCACCACGCGGATCCCGCGCAGGTTTTCCTGGACCACGTTGTTCAGCTTGTCATAAGTCTTGAACACGCGTTGGAAAATCGGATGCGTCCGGGTCATGATCAGATAGATGCCCAGCGCCAGCACCGGCAGCGCGAACAGGAAAACCATGGAAATCCGCGCGTTGATGGTCATCGCCATCACCAGCGAAAAAATCAGCGTCAGCGGCGCGCGCACAGCCATCCGCAGGATCATCTGGAAGCTGTTCTGGACGTTGGTCACGTCCGTGGTCAGCCGCGTAATGATGGATGACGTGCTGAACTTGTCGATATTGGAGAAGGAATAATCCTGGATACGATAGTACATGTCATGCCGCAGGTTCCGTGCGAAACCGGCGGAAGATATGGCCGCCATCCGCCCGCTCATGACGCCGGACAGCAGGGATACCAGGGCGCAGGCCAGGAGGAGCCCCCCGTAGAGGAACACCTGCTCCATGCTGCCGGGCCGGTCGTCCGTCCCGATCCCGCGGTCAATCAGCATGGCCATGATCATCGGGATCAGCGCTTCCATCGCGACTTCACCGATCATGAACAGCGGCGTCGCGATGGCTTGTTTTTTATACTGCCGGATCCGTGCAGTCAGTTTTTTGATCATTTCGTTCCGATCCCCTCTTTCCCGTGCGTGCCAGCCCTGCGCCGGGTGGTTTCAGGCTGGACTCAAAACAAATCACATCTTATATTATATACCATATTCCGGGCTGAACTTCAACTTGCGTTCCCCCGTGTTTTTCATTCGTTTTTTCCTTGTTCCGCCGGCCTTCTCCATGGTAAAATAATCAGAAATGGCAATACTTTACAGAAAGGACGGCGCTGCATGAAAAAGCTCATTGCCTGCCTGCTCTGCATCCTGTGTCTCTGCACTGCTGCCTCAGCCGACCGTGTATCCTTCGGCAGCCTCTCCTTTGACAGCAGTTCAAAGTATATCGACATGGGCACGCAGGAGGTCAAAAACTACAGCGAATTCATTGCCTTCCTGAAGCAGTTCCCGAACCTGGAAAAAGTCGACATGTTCGCGACCAAGATTAAGGAGGAGAAGGTGGACCTGCTGCGGCAAGCCTTCCCGAGCGTCGCTTTCGGCTGGAACCTGGAAATGATGTACTACCACCTCATCCGGACGGATGCGGAAGCTTACTCCACCCTGCACGGAAAGCATCCGAAGCATCCGAGCCGGGAATTTGCCCTGCTGAAATACTGCACGGAACTGAAAGCCCTCGACCTCGGGCATAATGACCTGACAGACATCTCCTTCCTGGACAGTATGCCGCACCTGCGGGTGCTGATCCTCGGGGACAACCGGCGGATGAAGAATATCGAAAAGATCGGCAGCCTGGATGAGCTGGAATACCTGGAGATCTTCTCCTGCGGCATCACCGACATTTCCCCGCTGAGGAACCTGCACAGCCTGATGGACCTGAACCTCTGCAACAACAAAGTGAAGGACTGGCGGATCCTCAAGGAAATGACCTGGCTCAAAAGGCTGTGGGTTTCCGGGATGTGCACCGGCGTGATGACCCGGTCGGAACTGACGAAGGCGGAGCGGGAGGAGCTGCAGGCAGCACTGCC
>Ga0310694_10003758_pt1 | contig 14859 bp, 12 predicted proteins | sample 174DNAGHGhighgp2_FD_203884 | JGI IMG/M metagenome (GOLD analysis project Ga0310694, IMG submission 203884) | Sheep rumen microbial communities from Palmerston North, Manawatu-Wanganui, New Zealand - 1742 DNA GHGhigh gp2 (v2) (version 2) | ecosystem: Host-associated > Mammals > Digestive system... | reverse complement strand
ACACCTGGCGCTTGGTCCGCTAGACCGACACGGAATGCCCTGGATCAATTCGCGGATGCCCAACTGCAAGACGGATACCAACAACCGCACAGGCTTTTCCACGGACTTCATCGGACAGAACTGGGACTGGCCGGAGGCGTCGTACGCGGAACGCGAGAAGATACTCGCCGCGCACCTCAAGTACCAGCGGGGGCTCATGTGGACGCTCGCGAATCATCCGCGCGTCCCGGAGAAAATCCGCAAGGAGGTCTCGCGCTGGGGCACTTGCAAGGACGAGTTCAAAGACGGCCTGGGCGACGGCTGGCAGAAACAGCTTTACGTGCGCGAGGCTCGCCGCATGGTGGGCGAGTACGTGATGACCGAAGCCAACTGCCGCGGCAAGGTCGTAGCCACGCGCCCGATCGCAATGGGCGCATATACCATGGACTCGCACCATGTGCGCCGCTACGTGACGGCGGAGGGTTACGTCCAAAACGAGGGCGACGTGGAGGTTGGCACGGACGGGAAGGGCAGGCGTTTCCCGCCGTACCCGATTGACTACGGCGCAATCGTTCCGAAGCGCGCTGAATGCGCAAACCTGCTTGTGCCTGTTTGCCTTTCCGCATCGCACATAGCGTTCGGATCGATACGAATGGAGCCGGTGTTCTTTGCGTTAGGTCAGGCGGCTGGCATGGCGGCGTCCATCGCCGTTGCGGAAGGGGTCGCCGTCCAGGACGTGCCGTATAATAAACTCAAGGATGACCTTGTTGCAGCCGGTCAGGTACTGTCAATGTCGCGGCCGTAATTGCGGAAGAACCAAAGGTTGCGATTGTGGACGAGTTTTGATATAATCTCGCCCATGCATTTGAGAAATAATATTTTGAAGTTTGCTGTTTTGTGCGCAGTGCCGGTTTTTGGTACGTGCGGCGCGTATGCGCTGGACGAACTTGAGGCGGACTGGATAGCGCAGGACGGTGTCGCGTCCACAAATATGCCGTACAAGGCGTGGCATGAGAAAATGCTTAAGCGTCGCGCCGCGCGTCTCGCGCCCGTCGCGAAGTTCGCGAAGAAGTGGGTGTACTGCCGCCACTGGGTGATGGGCGGTTCGCACTATGCATACACCGAGGCGGTATCCGACGCGCACGCCGAGCGCACGTTCCTCAAAATCGGTTCGTCGCTCTGCATGGCCGAGTACAACCCCGCAGGGCTGTGGAAGGAAACGACGCTCCTTGAGACGAAAGACGGCTGTTTCCGCGATGTGGATGTTTCGCCCGACGGTAAGCGCATCCTCTACTCCTTCAAGGCAAGCGACCTTGGCGACGACTTCCACCTCTACGAGATGGAGCTTGCCACGCGCAAGGTGCGTCAGCTCACCTTCGGGAAGGGTGTGGCTGACTACGAGGGCTGCTACCTCCCCGACGGGCGCATCCTCTTCAACTCCACGCGCTGCATGCAGATCGTGGACTGCTGGTGGACCGAGGTGAGCAACCTCTACCGCTGCGAGGCGGACGGCTCCAAGATCACGCGCATCACCTACGACCAGGTCCACGACAACTACCCCACGCTCACGTGGGACGCCCGCATCCTCTATACCCGCTGGGAGTACAACGACCGCTCGCAGATGTACCCGCAGCCGCTCCTTTCGATGAACGTGGACGGCACGAACCAACGCGCCTACTACGGCGGCAACTCGTGGTTCCCCACCACGCTCATCCACGCCCGCGCCGTGCCGAACAGTCCGCTCTTCTTCGGTATCTGCACGGGACACCACTCCCTCCAGCCCGGCGAACTCATGCGCTTCGACCCGCGCGAGGGACGCGAAGAGGCACAGGGCGCGTGGCAGCTCGAGCCGCTCCGCCGCGCCAAGGCGCGCAAGGTCGATGCCGACGGGCAGCAAGGGCGCGTCGCGCTGTATCCCTATCCAATCGACGCAGACAACGTCGTGTTGTCGTTCCTGCCGCAGGGGTGGAAACGCAACGCGCAGGGACATCCGCAATACCGCGACCACAAGGCGCCGTTCGCGCTGTACTGGACGGATGTGAACGGCGCGCGCGAACTGCTTGTGGCGCAGAAGGGCAAGGTGCCGTGTGGACGTCCTGTGCCGGTGCGTGCGCACGACCTGCCGAACCGTTCGTCGGTGATGCCGGATGAAAACGCCAAGACCGGCGTCGTGGCAATCCGCGACGTGTATGTGGGCGACGCGATGAAGGGCGTGCCGCGCGGGACGGTGAAGTCGATGCGCGTCGTCTCGATTGACTACCGCCCGGTGGGCATCGGCCACAACGGCAATGCCGGACCCGGCGGCGGGGGACTCTCCTGCACGCCGCCGGCGCTCGGCAACGGCACGTGGGGCGTGAAGCGCGTACTCGGGGAAGTGCCCGTGGCGGAGGACGGCTCGGTGGCCGTGGAGGTGCCGTGTCGTACGCCGATCTACTTCATGCTCCTCGACGAGAAAGGCCGAATGGTACAGTCGATGCGCAGCTGGACGACTCTCCAGCCAGGCGAGACCGCGAGCTGCGTGGGCTGCCACGAGCCGCTCAACCAGGCGCCGGATTTCAGGAGCGGCAACGTGGAGGTGGGACGTGTGCTCGCCTCGCTCAAGAAGCCGCCGCGCGGATTCAGTTTCACGAAGGACGTCCAGCCTATCCTCAATCGCCGGTGCGTGGTCTGCCACAATCCGCAGAAGAACGTGGCGATCCCCGACTTCACGGACGCGCCTGCGGCCGACGCGCGGTCAAAACGCATCTGGTCGCGGGCCTACGTGTCGCTCACGTGCGCACGTCAGGCTGGGGCGAACGGCAACAAACATTGGACGGCGAATCCGAACGCCAAGGACGGCTACGTCAACTGGATTCACTCCGCGTCCGTGCCCACGCCGATCCCGCCGCTCGTGAACGGCTCGCGCGTGAGTCGTCTCTTCACGGAGAAGCTCGACAAGGGACACGCGAAGGGCATCACTGAGAAAGAAAAGCGCACGCTTGCCTGCTGGATCGATCTTGGCATTCCGTTCTGCGGAGACTATTTCGAGGCAAACGCCTGGAACGCGGAAGAACTTGAACGCTGGAAATACTTCTCCGAAAAACGCAAGCGGTTCGTTACCGAGGGCGAACCGCAATGACAGGTGCAGCGTTAGGCAAGGAGGTGGCGACTTGAAGATCTTGATGATAGGCGATGTTGTGGGGAATCCAGGCAGGCGGGTTCTCCGGGAACAGCTGAAGCGTATTCGCGGCGAGCTGGGCGTTGCGGCGGTGATATGCAACGCGGAGAACGCCGCCGCAGGCAGCGGCATCACCGTGGCCCTCGCCAAGGAGATTTTCGCGGCGGGCGTGGACGCCATCACGCTTGGCGACCACACTTGGGGACAGAAGGAATTCGCGCCCACGATCGGGCAGCTCGAGAACACCGTGCGCCCGGCGAACTATCCGCCAGGCGCTCCGGGTAAGGGCTGGGCGCTCGTCACAACGCCCATCTGCCGTTTCGCAGTGTTGAACCTGCTGGGGCGCGTGTTCATGAACCCGGCGGATTGTCCGTTCCGCACGGCGGACGCCGCATTGAACGAGATGCCGAAGGACGTGCCCGTGTTCGTGGATTTCCACGCCGAGGCAACGAGCGAGAAAATCACGCTCGCCCACTACCTCGACGGACGCGTCACGGCCGTCGTGGGTACGCACACGCACGTACAAACGTCTGACGCTCTCGTGTTGCCTGGCGGCACCGCGTTCCAGACCGACCTTGGAATGACCGGTCCATGGTACTCGTCGATCGGACGCGACTTCGCGCCGGTCACGCAGAAGTTCACCCTGGGAATCCCCGCCCGTTTCAACGTGGCTGAGGGTCCGGCCACGCTTGAGGGCGCGGTAATCACTTTCGACCAGTCAACAAGGAAGGCCTCGTCCATTGAGGCATTCCGCTTCAGGGAGCCGCTCGCATGATAGCATACGTAAAGGGAACATTGGCGGAGAAAAGCCCGATGCGCGTCATCGTGGACGTAGGAGGCGTTGGCTACGAGGCGTTCATCCCGCTATCCACGTTCGACCGCCTTCCGCCCGCAGGCGATGCCGTGAAGCTCTACACATACCACTGCGTTCGCGAGGACGCGCAGCTGCTGTACGGCTTCGCGACGGAGCGTGAACGCGAGATGTTCGAGCTTGTCACGACCGTCTCCGGCGTGGGGCCGAAAATCGCGCTTGCCGTCCTTTCCGGCCTCACGATCGGCGACCTCCAGCTTGCGATAGCGGAGGGCGATGCGAAGAGGCTGGCGTCCGTGAAGGGCATCGGAAAGAAAACCGCCGAGCGCATCGTGATAGACCTGAAGGACAAGGTGAACCCGATCGAGGCCGTGGCGAACGCCACCGCAGCTTCGGCGGACGAGGCGAAGGCCGGCGTGGTGCGTGACGCGCTCCTTGCGCTCACCGCGCTTGGATACACTGAGGAAGTCGCGCGCAAGCAGGTGCAGAAGGTTCTGGCGGAGTCTCCGTCCGTTTCCGACACCGAGACCATCATCCGCCGTGCGCTCAGCGGAAAATGAGCGAGCGGCTAGACATCGTGCTGATGGCGCGCCACCACGACTTCTCGCGGTCGCGCATCAAGGGCCTCATCGAGGCCGGATTCGTGAAGGTCAACGGCGAGGTCGTGACAAAGGCCGGCGCGAAGGTGAATGAATCCGACGTGCTTGACGTGTTTATCCCGCCGCCAGTCCCCGCCGTTCCCGAACCAGAGGATATCCCGATCAATGTTCTGTACGAGGACGGGGATGTCCTAGCACTCAACAAGCCCGCCGGACTGGTGGTGCATCCAGCACCCGGACACTTCACCGGCACGCTCGTGAACGCGCTGCTCGCGCACTGCCCCGACCTCGGCGGCATCGGCGGCGTGTCGCGTCCCGGAATCGTACACCGTCTCGACCAGGATACGAGCGGCGTGATGATCGTTGCTAAGACGCAGCGGGCGATGGACGTGCTGACGAAGGAGTTTTCCTCGCACACGAACGTGGAAAAGACGTATCTCGCGCTCGTGCATGGAACGCCGGTGCCTGCGGAAGGGCGCATTGAGAACATGATCGGACGCAGTCACGTCAACCGGAAAAAGATGGCGATTGTAGAGCGCAACGGAAAGGTCGCCATCACGAACTACCGCGTCGTGTCGTCGTCGCGCACGATCAGCTGCGTGGAGTGCGTGATTGAGACCGGCCGCACTCACCAGATACGCGTGCATCTCGCCTCGCTTGGCACGCCCGTGGTCGGCGACGCCACTTATGGCCGACCGCGCCTAGACCGGCAGCTCGATCCGCCTCCGGCACGGCAGATGCTCCATGCTTGGCGTCTCGCGCTCAAGCACCCGATCACCCGCCAGCCGATGGTGTTCGATGCTCCGCTGCCTGATGATTTCAATGCCTATTCGTGTTTGCCTAATCGGAACTGATTGCATCAGGCGAAAAAAATGTGCGTCTGTGAACATTCTGCTTGTATTGGCCGAAGAAATGCGCTATTATAGATGAATTGCAAGGAGCATAATAGAAGAAATGGACATAACTGAAGAAATGCGGCGTCATTCCGCCGCGCATCTGACCGCTAGGGCGGTCTGTAATCTTTTCCCCGGAACACAGACGGATATCGGCCCGGCGACGGATGATGGATTCTACTACGACTTCGATCTGGAACATCGTCTCGCACCGGAGGATTTTCCCGCAATTGAAAAGGAGATCGCGCGTTTGATTGCGCTCGACGAGCCGTTCGTGCGCGTCGAGATGTCGCGCGCCGACGTGGCCGCGCGCCTTGAAGGGCAGAAGTACAAGCTCGAGCGTCTCGCGGACATCCCCGAAGGCGAGACGATCAGCACCTACACCGTTGGCGACTACTTCGAGATGTGCCGTGGTCCGCATGTGGAGCACTCCGCGCAGATCGGCGCCGTGAAGCTTATGAAGGTGGCTGGCAGCTACTATCGCGGCGACGAGAACAACAAGATGCTCCAGCGCATCTACGGAATTGTCGGCAAGGACCAGGCTGATCTCGATGCGTACATCGCGCGTCTTGAGGAGGCGAAGAAGCGCGACCACCGCCGTCTCGGCGTGGAGCTAGATCTCTTCCACCTCGACCCCGAGGATCCCGGCCAGATATTCTGGCATCCGAAAGGCTGGTCCATCTATGTGGCGCTTCAGGACTACATGCGCGAGAAGCTCGTGAAGGACGGCTACCAGGAAGTCAACACGCCAGCCATCATGCCGCGCAGCCTGTGGGAGCGCAGCGGACACTGGGACCACTACAAGGCGAACATGTTCGTAACGGAGAGCGAGAAGCGCGTCTTCGCGGTGAAGCCCATGAACTGCCCCGGCGCGCTCGAGATCTTCAAGAGCCGGATGCGCTCCTACAAGGATCTGCCGCTGCGTCTCGCCGAGTTCGGGCACTGCGCGCGCAACGAGCCGAGCGGCACGCTGCACGGCATTATGCGCGTACGTGGTTTCGTCCAAGACGATGCGCACATCATCTGCACCGAGGAGCAGATCGAGGAGGAGGTCGCTAAGTTCTGCCGTTTGCTCAAGGACGTTTACAAGGACTTCGGCTTCGACAAGAATCTGCTCGTGAAGCTCTCCACGATGCCCGAAGACCACGTCGGCGACGAGGCCACGTGGCAGCACGCCGAAAGCGCACTCGCGGCCGCGTGCAAGGCGTCCGGCATGGACTACGAAATCCAGCCCGGCGAGGGCGCGTTCTACGGCCCGAAGCTGGAGTTCACGCTCATCGACGCGCTGGGGCGTCCGTGGCAGTGCGGCACGATTCAGCTCGACTACCAGCTTCCGAGCGCGGAGCGCCTGAACGCCGAGTACATTGGCCCCGACAGCCAGAAGCACCATCCCGTGATGCTCCACCGTGCGGTGCTCGGTTCGCTTGAACGTTTCATAGGCATCCTGATCGAGCACTACGCCGGCGCGTTCCCGCTGTGGCTCGCGCCCGAGCAGGTGCGCGTGCTGCCAATCACGGACAAGCAGATTCCGTATGCGGAGTCCATCCGCGACGCGCTCGCGGCGAAAGGCTGCCGCGTGGTAATCGACGCCTCCGCCGACAAGCTCGGTGCGAAGATCCGCGCGGGCACTGTCGAGAAGGTGCCGTACCTGCTCGTTGCAGGCGGACGCGACGAGGCGGCCGGGGTCGTATCCGTGCGCAAGCGCGGCGAAGGCGACCTTGGCGCAATGAAGCTTGAGGAATTCATCGCGAAGCTCGATGAAGACCTGAAGAACAAACAGTAAACAACAAACAAGAACAACTAAAAAGGTGAGGTGACTTATCGCTTCCTTTACCCGCGTAAACTACAAGATCCGCGTTCCGCAGGTGCGCGTGATCGACTCCAACGGCCAGATGATCGGCATCATGCCGACGTCGCAGGCGCAGCGTATGGCGGACCAGCGCGGCCTTGATCTCGTCGAGATCACGCCGACGGCGAATCCTCCAGTCTGCAAAATCATGGACTACGGAAAGTTCCGATACGAGGAGTCCATCAAGGCCAAGCAGCAGCGCAAGGCCCAGAAGACCACGCAGGTCAAGGAAATCAAGTTCCATCCGGGCACGGACACCGGCGACCTGGAGCACAAGCTCCGGCAGATACGCCAGTTCATCTCGGAAGGAAACAAAGTAAAGCTCACCCTTCAGTTCCGCGGCCGCGAGAACCAGCACCGCGAACTGGGCGAGGACATGATCGCACGCGTTCTCGACATGCTGAAGGACGAGTGTTTCGTGGAGCAGGCGCCTAAGACGCTCGGACGCATCCACGGCTGCCTCATCGGCCCACCCCGCGCGAAGAAGGGCGGCGGCAAGCCGCAGATTTCGGTTGACGCCGGCGCAGAGCAGAAAAAGCCCGCACCGCAGCAGCCCCAGCCGCAGGAAAACCCAGACGGCGGGATTAGCATCTCAATCGGCTGAGGATCACTCGATGCGCATCGGGTTCGGATACGATTCGCACGTGTTCGACGAGGAACGTCCGCTCAAACTGGGCGGCGTCCTCATCCCCGGCGCGCCAGGGCTTAGGGGACACTCCGACGCGGACGCCCTCATACATGCCGTGATCGACGCAATCTACGGCGCGGCGGCGCTGGGGGACATCGGCGCGCATTTTCCCGACACAGACCCGGAGTGGAAGGGCGCGGACTCCGCCGAACTCCTGCGCACGGCAGTGGCGGACGTCCATGCGGCGGGGTTTGCCGTTGGCAACGTTGACGCCACCGTGATTTGCGAACGCCCCAAGCTGCGTCCGCACGTGGAATCGATCCGCGCCCGCCTCGCGGAACTTATGGACGTGCCCGTGGCGTCCGTTTCGGTGAAGGGCAAGACAAACGAAAAGATGGACGACGTCGGCGCGGGCAAAGGCGTCGTCGTTCACTGTGTGGCGCTCCTTGTGGAGAAGGGGATGCGCTAGTCATTCACGCTCTTCATTTTAGATTGAGGTAAATACCGCATGGAAAACCAAACGCTCCCAGTACAGAAACAGTGGATTGCGATTCTCGACTACGGATCGCAATATACACAGCTCATCGCCCGTCGCATACGCGAGAAGGAGGTTTACTCCGAGATCATCCGATGCGACACTACGGCGGCCGACCTCGCCGCGCATCCGCCCTCTGGCGTGATTCTCTCCGGCGGCCCAAACAGCGTGTTCGAGGAGGGGGCGCCCACTGTCGATCCCGCGATCTTCGAGATGGGCGTGCCAGTGCTCGGCATCTGCTACGGCATGCAGTTAATGAGCCAGACGCTCGGCGGTAAGGTCGTGCCGGGAGCGGAGCGCGAGTACGGCAAGATGCCGATTGAGGTGATGCCCGGCAACCCGCTCTTCGACGGCATTCCCTCCACGATCACGGCGTGGATGAGCCACGGCGACCGCGTGGAGGCGATTCCCGCCAACTTCGAGCGCGGCGCGGTTTCCGCCACATGCCCGTTCGCCGCGATGTTCGACAATGCGAAGCGCCTCTACGCGCTCCAGTTCCACCCGGAGGTCGTCCACACGCAGTACGGCACGGACATCATCGCGAACTTCGTATTCAAGGTGTGCGGCTGCACGCGGAGCTGGAAGCTCACGACGTGGGTGGAGGACACCGTGGCGCGCCTGCGCGAGCAGATCGGCGAGGACGAGGTGGTGCTCGGACTTTCCGGTGGCGTCGATTCCTCCGTCGTGGCCGTGCTGCTCAACAAGGCCATCGGGCGTCGCCTCCACTGCATATTCGTCGATAACGGCCTCCTGCGTTACCGCGAGGCGGAACAGGTGGAGGAGATGTTCAAGAAGAACCTCGGCCTCGACCTCACGGTGGTCCACGCCGAACAGCGCTTCTACGACGCACTGAAGGGACTCGACGAGCCAGAGGCGAAGCGTAAGGCCATCGGGAAGAACTTCATCGACGTGTTCGCGGAGGAGGCGCGTCGTTTCCGCCACTGCCGCTACCTCGGGCAGGGCACGATCTATCCCGACGTGATCGAGAGCCGCAGTCCGCGGAAGGGTCCGAGCCAAACGATCAAGAGCCACCACAACGTGGGCGGGCTTCCCGATGACCTTAAGTTCGAGCTGGTGGAGCCGCTTCGCGAATTGTTCAAGGACGAGGTGCGCGCCGTCGGGCGCGTGATGGGCATGGCGGACGAGCTTCTCGACCGCCAGCCGTTCCCCGGTCCCGGTCTCGGCGTACGCATTCTCGGCGAGGTGACGCGCGAGAAGGTGGAACTGCTCCAGCAGGCCGACGTGCGCGTGCAGGAGGAAATTCGTAAGCTGCCCGACTACAAGACGATCTGGCAGACGTTCGCGGTGCTGCTGCCGTGCCGTTCGGTGGGCGTGATGGGCGACCAGCGCACCTACGAGTACACGTGCGCGATCCGCAGCGTCAATTCCATCGACGCAATGACTGCGGACTGGACGCGCATTCCGTACGACGTCCTCGCGCGCATGTCGAACCGCATCATAAACGAGGTGCGCGGCATCAACCGCGTGGTGTACGACATCTCCTCGAAACCGCCCGCCACCATCGAATGGGAGTGAGATGAACCTCGACTGCCTCTCCGAACGTGCGCGCGTGATGCGCGAAATACGCGCGTTCTTCGACGCGCGCGGTTTCACGGAGGTGGAGACGCCCGTGCGCATCCCCGCGCCCGCGCCGGAGCCGCACATCGACTGTCCACCAAGCGGCGACTGGTTCCTGCGCGCCTCGCCCGAACTTCAGATGAAGAAGTTGCTTGCGGCGGGAATGGAACGCATCTACCAGATCGGACCGTGCTTCCGCGCTGGCGAGAAGGGAAGTCGGCACAGCCCCGAATTCACGATGCTCGAATGGTACCGTGCCAACGCAGACTATACGCATATCGCCGCCGACGCTGAGGAGTTGCTGGCGGAGGTATTGCGGCCGCGACGGAGCGCGGCCCTCCCGGTGCCATTCCAACGCATTACGGTACGGGAGGCGTATCGTCGCTGGGCTGGATGGGATCCAGTGGAGACGTGGGATCAAGACCGCTTCGATTTCGACATGGCAACGAAGATCGAGCCGAACTTGCCGAAGGAGCCGTTGTTCCTGAAGGACTACCCCGCGCCCGCCGCGTCGCTCGCGCGGCTCAAGGCGGACGATCCTCGCGTGGCGGAGCGGTGGGAGCTTTACGTGGACGGCATTGAGCTCGCGAACGCCTTCACGGAGCTGGTCGATCCCGTTGAGCAGCGTCGGCGCTTTGAGCTCGCCCGCGAAGAACGTCGCGCGCTTGGCGAAGCGGACTATCCACTTGACGAGGAGTTCCTCGACGCGCTTGCACGGATGCCGCCTTCAGGTGGCGTTGCCCTTGGCGTTGACCGCCTCGTGATGCTTGCCTGCGGTGTATCCTCCATTTCAGAGGTACAGTGCAACTATTGACGTTTCCCGTTGTACCGCCATTTTCCCCTTGCGCCTTTGGCGCGGATTTGGCATACTAAATGCGTTGAACCTTTCAGACGCGCATGGTAGTTTCTGCGAGTTCCGTAAAGCCGTGTGACTTGGCTCGCGAATGGCGTGAATGAACGGTTCGGCAAATGTCCCAAAGTAAAGACGATGTTCATAAAGCTCACAAAGTGCGATGGTTTGCCCGTTTGGCTGAACCCCGAATTCATAATGCGCATCGAGGCGTGGAAAACGGGGTCTGCCGTGGCCGTTGCCGGTGACGGCGATTTCGAGGTACGCGAGACGCCGTCCGCAGTCATCGCGTTGTGTACGCCCCCCCCGCCTCCGCCTCCCGCAGAAGAGCCGCCGAAACCCAAAACTCGCGGACGCCGCAAGAAGGCCGAGACGCCTCCGGCGGAAGTGCCGCCAGTGGCGGCGGAGCCGCCAGTGGAGACGCTTCCCGCGGAGGAGCCTGTTGCCGCTGTTGAGGAACAGAAACCCGAGCCCGCGCCCGAACCCGAGCCGAAGGAAGCACCGGAGCCGTCGCCGGCGTTCTCGGCGGAAACCCTTTTCCCGGATGCGCCTGACGAGATATCCAGTGCGGCCGCGTTTCTGAAGAAGCAGCGTTGCCGTTCGCGGAAGCGGATAGTGAACACGCTCAAAAGCCGCGATCCGAAAATCTCGATGGAAGATGCGCACAGGATGCTGGAGCAGATGGAGGCGCGCGGATTCGTGAGCATCGACGCGCAGGGGCACGCCGTGTTCAACTGATTTGGACCCATGGACGCAATGCAGGAATCGCGCCAGACGGGCGTTTCGTTCGCCCACGTCTGCAAGATATACGCAAAGGGACAGAAGCCCGCAGTTGACGACTTCACGTTCGAGGTGCGTCCGGGCGAGTTCCTTGTGCTGGTGGGGCCGAGCGGATGCGGCAAGTCCACCACGCTGCGGATGGTCGCCGGCCTTGAACTTCCCACGTCGGGCCGCATCGAGATTGGCGGACGCGACGTGACGAACCTGCCGCCGAAGGACCGCGACATCGCGATGGTGTTCCAGAACTACGCGCTCTATCCGCACATGACCGTGCGCGAGAACATGAGCTTCGCGCTGCGCCTGCGGCACGTTCCGAAGGACGAAATCGCGCGGCGCGTGGATGCGGCTGCCGAAACGCTCGGCCTCGGAGCGTACCTTGACCGTCTGCCCAAGGCGCTTTCCGGAGGACAGCGCCAGCGCGTGGCCGTGGGGCGCGCGATAGTGCGCGAGCCGGCGGTGTTTCTCTTCGACGAACCCCTTTCCAACCTCGACGCGAAAATGCGCGTGGAGATGCGCGCGGAGATAGTGCGCCTCCACCATCGCCTCGGCGCTACGATGATATACGTGACGCACGACCAGACCGAGGCGATGACGATGGGCGACCGCATCGTGGTGATGGAGGGCGGACGCATCCAGCAGGCAGCGCCTCCGCTTGAGGTTTACGATCATCCCGCGAACAAATTCGTGGCGTCCTTCATCGGTACCCCGCCGATGAACCTGCTGCCGCCTGGAGTGCTGGACCTCGGGCGCACGGCGGGCGTACGCCCAGAGCACATCCGCCTGATTCCCGCAGAAGGCGCACCTGAAGGCGCACTGCCGGCGACGGTGGACATCGTCGAACCGCTTGGCGCGGAGACGCTTGTACACGCAATCCTCGACGGACGCCAGACGCACGTAGTCGCCCGCGCGCCGGGCGACTCCCGCCTGCGCCACGGCGACCGAATCGCGCTGGTTCCGGATCCTGCGAAGACAATGTTTTTCAACTGACTAGGAATACCGCTCATGCAGACATCATTCAAGAATCTTGAACTTGACGGAAAGGCCGTGGACCTCGCCGTGGAGAACGGGCGCATTGCGTCCATCACGCCGTCAGAACCGTCGCAGCCGCGTCCGTGTCCCGTCGTGCCCGCATTCTACAACTGCCACACTCACCTCGCTATGAGCCTGCTGCGCGGCTACGCGGACGACCTGGAGCTGATGCCGTGGCTGCAGGAACACATCTGGCCAGCAGAGGCGCACCTCACGGACGAGATCGTTTACGCCGGCACTCGCCTCGCAATCCTGGAACTGATCCGCTCCGGCACCGTGTTCGCGAACGATATGTATTGGTACGCTCCGGCCGTGGCGCGCGCCGCCGAGGAGATGGGCATCCGCTGCGCGGTGTCGATGCAGACGATCGAGACCGGCGGCCCCGGCCATAACGACCCCAAGAACATTGTCGCCAACTCCGCGCTCGCCGATTTGCCGCGCAACGCCTCCAGCCGCGTATTCGCCACGCTCGCCCCGCACGCGATATACACCGTGTGCGAACAGTCCCTGCGCGACATCGCAGCGCGCGCGAAGGCGGAGGACACCTTCATCCACATGCACGTTGCGGAGACGCGCTTCGAGGTAGAGACGTGCATGAAGGAACACGGCGGACGCACGCCCGTAGCCTACCTCAACGACCTCGGACTGCTTGGGCCGAAAACCGTCATGGCGCATTGCGTCCATTTGACCGACGACGACATACGCATCATTGCGGACACGGGCGCGGTTATTTGCGAGAACCAGCAGTCGAACATGAAGCTCGTATCGGGGCTCTTCCCGTTCAAGCGGGCGGTCGAGAAGGGCGGGTGCCGAGCTTCAATCGGCACGGACGGCGCTTCGTCGAACAACTCCCTCTCCATGTTCGCGGAAATGAAGTGCGCGGCGCTTGCGGCGAAGATGGACAGCGGCGACCCCACATGCGCCCCGGCCAAGACGATATACGGCCTTGCAACGCGCGGCGGCGCACAGGCATTTGGCCTCGACGCGGGCGAAATCCGCGTAGGCGCGGCGGCTGACTTCGTGATACTCGATCCGAACCGTTTGCCGCTGGTACCTGGATTCAACCGCACAAGCGACCTTGTTTACGCGGCGGATCCTTCGTGCGTTGACACGGTGGTTTGCGACGGCCGCGTGTTGATGGAAGGGGGCGTGATACCGGGCGAAGAGGAAATCATTGCCGCCGCCCGTTCCGCCGCCGCAAAACTAACCTCTCATTCGTAATACGTACCCATCATAATAAACCTAAACATCGCAGTTGAACAAGCCCTTCTTATTTCTTTTAGCCACAAAGAACACAAAGATCACAAAGAAGGGATATTCTTATTGATTATAAACGCCGTCCTCTCTGTATGGCAATTCACCCAATTGGTGAAAACTAAAAACAGAAGACAGGTCTGCATAATTCGCAATACATGCCCATCATAATAAGCTTTGTGACCTTTGTGTTCTTTGTGGCTAAAAACTAGAATCCAACTGCGACATCTAGGTCTAGCCTATGGACAGGACGCTTTTAGCCTATGGACAGGATGCTTTTAGCCTGTGGACAGGCATTACAAATGCCGCCATTTCTTTGTTGTGTGCCGCCATTTCTTGTTCAAATGGCGGCATATTTACATAGTAATGTCGTCATTTCTCGCCGCTGGCCACGGTTCAGAGTGCTTTGTTCATGCAAGTAGGCGGAGCTGGACGTGTAGGAAAACCGGTTTGTACACGCATGACTCGCATCTCGTAAACGGATTTGCCAAAAGTACCTTGTGCGCTGATACGATGAAATGTTACCAGAGTGTGCGATGTGGCAAAACCGGTCTGACCTGTTTTGCCACTCGGGGCGACCGCCACAGGTTTTACCTAGTCCATAGAATCGATGGCCGTGTCTCCATTGGATGGAGAGGTGGGGTCTCCATTGAATGGAGAGCCGCGTCTCCATTGGATGGAGGTTTACAGGTCGATTGTAGGGCCGTTAGCGGTTGTCTTCGACAGGTGAAGCGGTTGAATAAACCCTTCTTATTTCTTTTAGCCACAAAGAACACAAAGATCACAAAGAAGGGATGTTTCTCCTGATTATACACGCCTTTCTTGATGTATGGCGATTCACCCAATTGGTGAAAACTAAAAACAGAAGACAGGTCTGTATAATTCGCAATACGTACCCATCATGCAAACTTTGTGAC
>Ga0310694_10003757_pt1 | contig 14859 bp, 7 predicted proteins | sample 174DNAGHGhighgp2_FD_203884 | JGI IMG/M metagenome (GOLD analysis project Ga0310694, IMG submission 203884) | Sheep rumen microbial communities from Palmerston North, Manawatu-Wanganui, New Zealand - 1742 DNA GHGhigh gp2 (v2) (version 2) | ecosystem: Host-associated > Mammals > Digestive system >... | reverse complement strand
GTATGCGTAATCTATCCATAGCCGTACTTCTCTGTTCGTCTTTTTTGATGGCTCAGGATTTTGACTCCGAAGATCTGACTTCTGGTGAAGAGTCTCCGGCAGTCGAAGAAACTGCTGCCGATCCTGAACCGGCGGTTGAGGACGAAGCCTCTGCCGAAGAGTCTTCTGTTGAGGAATCTGTTGCCGAGGCTCCTGCCGAAGAACCCGCTCCGTATATGGCCGAAGAGGCTGCTCCGGTTGAAGAACCGGTGGCCGAAGCTGAACCGGCCCCTGTCGAAGAGCCCAAGCTGGCTGGTGCTGCTGTAGAAACGGCTCCTGCAAAGGAACCTTCGGTGGCTGGTGTCTATGTTCCTAAAGAAATGACTGCGGAACAGCGTGTTGCCGCTATCGAAAACGATATGGACACGCTCTCCAATAACATGGAATCTACCTTGCTCGGTAAGGACGACGCTCCGCTCGCCGTGTCGGGCTATATGGCTTTCCGTGTCAAGAACTTTGACTACGCCGATGACGTTCCGCCGGTTTATGGCGATGACCGTGCCCGTACGGCAGTCGATGCAACCCTCAAGATGAACATGGTGCTCATGCCCAACTCCTACATGACCTTGTGGAGCAACATGACGTTCCCGTTCGATCTCACGGGCTTGTACACGAACTCCTTGGCAAACAAGCCGACCAACAATCCCAGTTTCCATGGCGAACGCGTGATGTTTGACCATAATACAGACTATACCGGCGTGTCGATCGAAGAAGAGATGAACTTCGGTGTCGATATCCGTTCGGCGGTCTTCGGCGCCTATGTTACGGCCGGTGGTGTTATTTGGGCTAACGCCTCTCCGCTTACCATGTGGGAACGCGAAACTATGCCGCGCTTCGCTTGGCAGTACGAAACCTTCGAAGATGAAAAGACGGTCAGTACTTATTATAAGGAAAAGTCCTTCAAGCCGGTCAAGGAAGGTGGTCGTGCATTCTGGACGAACCGTTCTTTCGGTGGCGTGTTCATGAACGTGTACAACATGCCGTTCGGTATGACCGCCCAGGCCATGATTTCTCAGCCTAAGGATATGGATGCTGGTACTCGTGACGGTCTGCGCCTTTACGGTGGTCAGCCCAGCGAATTGGAAATGGTGGGTGACTACGACTTCCGTGGCGATGTCTACCATGGCCGTATCGCCAAGACCAAGCTGTTCGAATCGATGACGCTCGGTGCAAACTATATGGGCGTGTTCTATGACAAGGGCTTGATTGACGAAGATGAATTTACCAAGCCTTGGACGATCGGTAGCTATCGTGGCCGTTCCGAAGGCTCTGAAAACTATCAGCCGCATTTTGAAGACAACCAGGTCGTGTCCATGGATATTAGGGGGAATATCGCCCCGAAGTTCTACTTGATGGCCGATGTGGGCGTCAGCTGGGATGATTCCGTGACTTTCAAGAATACAAACGTTGATGCAAACGGCAAACCTGCTTTCAATAGGGATTCTTCTTCTTCCAGCCTTTCTAGCCCCTCTCTGGGTGTCTACGTGAAGGTGCAGGACAAGCATCTCGATTGGCTCCCGACTACGGTGGAAGCAGTCTATTTCGGAAAGGATTTCTTCTCTCCCTATGGTATGACGGATCCGTCCCGCTTGAGAAGCTGGCGCAAGGATGAATTCTACCTGAATGGTGGTTCCCTGCGTTATGGCCCCAATATGGCCGGTGCGAACGTGAAGTTTGAACCTGAATTCAACCGCGGTCGTTTGGGCGTCCAGTACGGTCAGCACCGTCAGATCGAAAAGGGCCAGGATGTGCTTGTCTTCAACTACCGCTTGAACGGACGTAATATGTGGGAAAGCACCAATTCTTGGACCAAGTATAACGCCTTGTTCTGGGCGGATAGTGGTAATGGCGCGAACTCTAGCGGTTACTTGAGCCGTGCCGGTACCATGAAGAACGATCGCAAAATGTACCGTCAGCGTGGTGGCCTTTATGGTGGAACCTGGGAACTCTGGGAATCCTTCACCGCTTACGAAAACGTGAATCAGGTTGCCAATGAAGAGGTTCCGGAACATGCCAAGTGGTCTTCCTACCTGTCTGTTGATGGTGGCTACGATATTGGCCATTGGTTCGGTACCGATCGTAACGTGATGATGAGCGGTTATGCGGCTATTTCGGGCATTTCCAAGACGTTTGCTCCGATTGCTTACAGCGAAGAGCAGAGCGACATGTTGCTGTGGAGCTTCTACGGACTCTTTGAACCGACCTTTGCCTTGACTCCGACAATTCACTTGGTCGGTCAGGTTGGCTATGAAACCTGGCGTTCTGAATACGGCTATTCTACCGAAAGGAATAGCTTGACGGTGTCTGGCGTATCGGCGACCGGTCATGCTTATGCCGATCTCGTTCCGACGACTCAGGTTGCTTACAGGAAGGCTCCGATTAGCGCTTACCAGACTTCTCTTGGTATTGGCTTTGACTGGGACTTCTCTCCCCGTGCCGGTCTGCACATGCGCTATAAATGGGCGACCCACACCGACGAAAACCTGTCGGACAACAACTGGAGCGGTCACTTTATTACAGCAGAAACAAAGGTTTGGTTCTAAGGGGTTTGCGGTATGAAAATGATGCATAAAATTTTATTATCCCTTATTGTTGCGTCTTCGGCTGCATCTGCGGCATCCGAGGTGGAACTGAATAGCCTCTTGAAATCCAAGCAGGATTCCTTGGAATCTAAGCGCGGCCTTTTGATAGACGGTTCCATTACTGGCGTACTCATCAATTCTTACATGAATTCGGACCAGGAAGTGGCCGAAGGTAGCGTTAACCCCAATGCAGAACGTTCCCAGTTTGTAACGGCTGACATCGGTTTCCACTTCAGACCATACGAAGCGGTGCGCTTTAACACGATTTTGCGCTTTGAAGCGGGCATGCAGAACTATTTTGCAAGCTCCGCCAAGAGCATTTCGGTTCCCTGGATCAATGTCGAAGGTAACATTGGCAAGTACCTGTACTGGGTGGTGGGTGATTTCCGTCAGCAGTACAGTCCTCTTACCTTGTTTGCCCCGACGGGTATCGATGGCCTCCTTTATGAACCCCTGATTTTCTCAAGGGCTAGGGAACTTGCCATGCAGAGCGCCATGATCGAAGGCAACCAGCGTAACCTGCAAGGTGTGAACCTGCAGTTCCGCGATGATCTGGGTGGCGCAGCCGGTGAACTTCGTCTCGAAGCGATCTTTGCCCGCCTTCGCCGCGTGCAGGTGCTCGACGTGAGCGGTTCGAACGGTAACTTGATGCCGGGCGGCGAAATGCCCGGTGCCTACCAGTCGGCCAACACCGATAAGTGGCTCTTGAGCGGTAACCTGGAATACTTGCCCTTGAACAAGAACGTGTTCCTTGGCTTTACCGGTATGTACGTGTTCGATGACAGCTCTTCGTTCACTTACACTTACAGGCCCCAGATTAAGGTTCATGTGGCTGACGATGGCAAACTTTACGATTCTGACGGTGCTGTGATTAACAAGACTGGCCGTAAGCTCGAAAGTGAATATCAGCTGGAATACATCAATGCCTACGACATGGATCCTCAGCAGACGCTCGTTTTGGGTGGCCGCCTGGGTGCCGATGTGGCTGGCATTCTTGATAACAAGAATCTGACCTTGGACCTTATGGGCGAATTCGCCATGTCCAAGGACAAGCTTTACGAATACAAGGCTAAGCCCATGGTCGATGCCAACGGCAATGCCATGATGGACGAAGCTGGCAATCCGATGATGGACTTTGAAAGAAAGGACTTCAGCGATGATGGTAAGGCAATCCTTGCAACCTTGAATGCGGGTTACGCCGTGAATGGCGGGGTAGATGTCCAGCTGTCCGTGAACTACATCATGAACGACAGCAACTGGTACAACAACCTTGCTCAGTCTCCGCAGTTCTTTGCATCTCGCATTTTGAACACCGATAAAGACGGTAACTTTATCCGCTACGGTGTGAATTCTCCGCTTTATTCCACCTTCGGAGCCCTCTATTATTTCGATCCCAAGTTTACTCCCAACGGAACGCAGATGGCGACAACGGACGATCCGACTTATACCGGTCAGACCGCAAGCTACAACATCGCTCCGATGAACAAGAATTCTTGGCGTAACTTGGTTTATACGCGTAAGGAACTCGCCCTCATGAGTTCCATGACCGACCCCTCGATTCAGATGTGCTTGCCCAATGGCCTCGCCACTCCGAACAGGAACGGTCTGCTGGCTAACGTGAAGGCGGGCTTTGGCGGCTACGTCGAAGCGAGCGGCTTGTTCACGATGCTCAAGCAAGACAAGAGCAATAGCATCTTCCTTAAGGAAGCTGAATTCATGGAATATGGTGGTGGCCTTAAGTGGGACTTGTTCAAGATGCTCGGCTTTAGCTTGCCTCTGGAACTTTCCGGAAGCTACAAGCACGCTGCCCGTACGCAGGAACTTGCCGACGAGTACAAGGATTACTCCACCGAAAAGGGTGAACTCAAGATGGACTTCATCAATGCCGGTTTCTATGCGCAGTACTTGCCTCGCTTGGGCGTGAGCGCCGGTTTGCAGATGATCAATACGGAATTTGATGCCCTTTCTGCGGATCCGGCCGTCAATGCGGCTCCCGGTTATCAGGTTCCTTTGATGAAGGGCAAGCAGTTGCAGTGGATGGCCGGTTTGGACTACACCATTGCCGACGGTGTTTACCTGGCTCTGAATTACGGATGGATTGTGGTTGAAAATACCTACAATACTTCTGCCGGAGCAGTGGGAACCAACATGCCGAGCTATGCGGACATTTCAAAGACCGATGCCGACGGCAATGTCACTGGCACCGTGTCGGAATACAAGCACGAATTCTCCCAGGCTGTGGTTCAGGCAGTCTTGAATGTGAAGTTCTAAGGGGGGCGCACGATGAAATGGTATAACGATATGTTCAAGATGATCTCGAAAACGACGCTCCTTTTGTGCGGCGCTGCCGCTTTGGCCGCGGCTGAAGATTCTACTTTGGTGCAGAAGCAAAAGAGCTTGATTGAAACTTTGGATTCTACGAATTCCGCCGTGGCCGGCTTAAGGCTTGGCGGTACCGCTCGTGCAGGCGTCCTTTCGTCGGGCATGAGTTCCGACCAGTTGAAAGACGGTACGGACCATCGCGATAACCAGGCCTATTCCGATGTGAACCTCGAAGTCCATGCAAGGCCGAGTAGCGAAACGGAAGCCCGTGTGGAACTGCGCCTGCATAAGGATTGGCAGTCCGCTTACGAAGAATCGGTGAACCCGGTTATCGGTCACTGGTTTAGCTACGATGGTAAGATTCTGGACAAGCACGTGGATTTCAACTTGGGTTATATGCGCGTCGGCTATACTCCGCTGACTCTCTATGTTCCCCAGACCGAAATCCTGCAGGAACCGGAAATCTTTGCGACCAAGCGCCGTGACGCTCTTGCCATGCGCAACTTGGATACGTCTTCGAACCGCCTGTTGCAGGGTTTGAATTTCCGCTACAACAGCTTCGAGCTCGGCCCTCTTTCGAATCTCTATGTGCAGATGACGGGTGCAAGAATCCGTAATTCTGCCAAGAAACACGACGAAGTGTTCTTCGACTTCGATGAAAGCGACCGCTGGTTCGCCGGTGCCAACGCCGGTATCGAAGTGATGGGCTTCAACTTGGGCGGAAACTACGTCTATACGTTTGACCGCGTCGAATCGACCCGTTCCAATTCCAGCAAGGTTGCCACGGTCTATTACGAAGACAACATGGTGTATTCTGGAATTGCAGGCTACAATACGCGCGACCTGATTATGGATGGCGCGGTTAAGGCCGGTGTCGGTGCTGAAATTGCAAAATCCAACTGGACCTACACGAAGGACGAATACGGCATGTTCGATACGACGATGCAGTACGATGTCGTAGGTGTCGGTTTTGCTCAGTACGACGAAAATGGATATGTCAAGGATGCCAATGGTAACCCCATGTACGACACCCTGTTCTATGTAAGAGAAAAGTCTAAAGTCAGTGAAAAGTGGGTGTCCGAAGAACTGGAAGACCGCGATGGCATGGCTTTGAACGTGACTCCTTATGTGGAAGGTAGTATCGCCGGTATCAATTTTGACTTGAAGGCGACAATCATCAAGAACGACAAGGACTTCTGGTCGGAACAGGCCGCTTCCAATTACTATGTGGGCAATACGGCAATCTTGAACAGCGATGCGCTGTTCACGGGTTCGAATGAACAGGTGGTCGAACGTTTCCGTTCCGGTTCCTTGGAAAACATGTATTTTGCCGTGTACAACACGAACGTGTTGCAGCAACAGAACATGATGAGCAAGAATGAAGGCCGCCGCGTGTTGGATGCTAGGCCGTACGATTCTTACTATTCTTTTGGTCGCTTGTACAACAACTACCGTCTGGGCCATTTCTACAAGAACGGTTATAAGGCCGTTGCGTACAAGTATCAGGAATACATGGCTGCAGCTTCCTTTATCGATCCTTCGGTCAACATGGCTCTCCCGATGGGACTCGCTACTCCGGACCGCCAGGGTGTCGTGTTGAACGGCAACTTTAGCTGGAACAGCGCGGTGACCTTGAACGTGCGCATGTCCAAGTTGACGCAAGATGCCGTGAGTAACGACTACACCTCTTTTGGTGGCGGTCTTGGCGTTGACGTTGCCCCGTTCCTTGGCCTTGATAGACGCTTAATTTTGCAGGGCTCCTACGAAATGGGTGACGAAAGTGACTTGCTGAAGCGTAAGACTTCGCGCCTCATTGCTGGCCTTACGGCTGACATCTGGGGCCCCTTCACCTTGCTCGGTGGCATGCAGATGCTCAAGAAGGAATTTGGCAACGCCCTCTCCTTGGATGAAGCCTCGATGGTGGTCGTGAACGATATCGACGAAATGCTCGCCATGGGTGGTCTCCAGATCAAGCTTGGTCCGGGTGTAGCCTTTGACCTGCAAGGCGGCGTGATGTCGAATACCGTGAACTATACGGTGGATGGAACCAAGGCCGAACTTGGCATCGACAAACTTTTGCTCATGGGCAGCGTAACGGTGCTGTTCTAGGAGATGACTATGATTAAGAAGATTCAATGGACTTTGGCCCTGACTACAATAGTCTCTTTGTTTGCCTGTTCTGATAATGGTCTCGACAGCGAAGAGGCTTTGGCCGAAAACTGGCCCGCTGATTTCAATACGGCGGAATATGCCCAGGTGAACCCCGATATTGTCAACTATCAGCGTATTAACGCTGTCGAAGAGAAAAACGAACAATACCTTGTGGCTTTAAGAAAGCGCTACGCGGATTCCTTGATGACGACGGGTGCCGATTCTGCAACGGCTGCTGGAAAGGCGTCTGCATTGACGGTTTCCTTTGCTGACCCTGCAGAACAGGCGATTTTCTTCGATGATTCCGTTGCCGTCAAGAAAATCTTTACGGACTACGCTTTTATGGAAGAAAAGTATTGGCCTGGCATGGAAGCCCTTAAGCAGGGTGTTGTGGGTGGCGAAGGTGGCGTGAACCTGAACGGTGTCGCTGCTATGGAATACCGCACCGTCTTCGAGAAGTTCCACTGCCTGGGCAATAAGGCCTCGCAGGATTTGGCTTTCTTGCAGTCGGTGAAAATTGATTCGACCCTGATTCACCAGCAGTATGTGTTGGCCGGTATTTATGAAGGCCGCGCCTACCGTTTCTGCCACGAAGGCGAAGCCAGCTATCCCAAGTTCATTATCGATTCCAAGAAGGAACTGATTCTTGATACCACGTGGGATTTCAAGGCCGATACGACCAAGGTCCTGGATTCTGCCCTTCTTCCGTCTCCCAAGCTGGTGCTTGACAATGGCGACACGGTGGATGCCCGCGGCTTCGAGGAACACCCCGAAGATTTCGAAGGAGTTGCCGTCACGGATACCATTAAGTATGGCGCTCCTGTAGAACGCGATTCCATTACGTATTCGGATTCGACCATGACCGTCGATTCCTTGTATGCCACCACCAAGGTCTATACGCCCGTCAGCGCCAACGCTCGAGACGTGAATGCCGGCCGTTCGAACGAGAATCTGGTTTGGGATTTCTCGGCAGACCGTTATTGCAAGAACAAGGCCGATGGTAACATTTATATCATTGTGCAGTAGTGAGGAAGTTATGAAGAAGATTTTATTACTCGCTGTAGCAGCCCTCGTTGCAACCGTAGTTGCCGCCCCGTACCGCGTGGTGGGCTATTACCCCTACTGGGCTCAGTATAGCCAGTTCTACCCGAAGGATGTCCGTTACCAGTTCGTGACGCATATCCATTACGCCTCCTTGGCTCCGGCCGAAGACGGCTCCATTGCTCTTGCCGATGAAAACGATGCTCCGCAGTTCGAAGAACTGGCAAAGAATGCCGCCGCCAACAACGTGTCGCTGATTGCGTCCTTGGGCGGTTTCGAAGTCGAAGGTAACCTGAAGGCCATTGCCGAAGACGATTCCAAGCTTTCGACCTTCTGCGATGCCGCAGAGGAATGGGTGGAAAAGTATAACTTGGCCGGTGTCGAACTCGACTGGCAGAATGCTACTGCCGAAGATGCCGAAGCCATTGGTAAGATTCTCGGTGCCCTCAAGTCCAAGCTTTCTTCCAAGGAAGTGGCCGTGATGACTTATGCAAGTTCCATGGATGCCTATTCCGATGCCTTGAACCAGGCTGATTACGTGGTGGTCATGGTAGGCGACCAGATGAGCGAGTCCGAATCTTCCGTGAAGCCGAATCTTTCCAAGCAGGATATCGAAGGGGCTGTGGACGGCCTTGCGGGCAAGGGCGTTTCTAAGTCCAAGATTATTCCGGTGGTTACCCTTTACGGCAAGTCCTTTGCTGGTGCTTCTGGTCTGGGATCTGCTCACCAGGGAATCGGTAGCGGCAACGAAGGTTTCTTGCCCTACAAGGAACTCATGAAAAAGTTCGAAGCTCCCGATTACAAGGTGACCTTTGATGAATCTACCGCTTCCGAAGTGGCCGTGAGCGATGCCGAAACCATCGTATTTACGGGAATTCCTTCGATGAAGGCTTTCTGCGGCATGGTCAAGGACGATGGAATGGCGGGAATCGCCGTTTACGACTTGAGCCAGGACCACAACGAAAACATCGTTTCGCTGATGGTGACCATTGGTCTGCAGCTCCGTCCGGGAGTGGATTATTCCGTAAAAAAGAAGAAATAGTGTAAAATATCACATACATTTGTGAATTTACATTGCAAACCCTTCTTTTTTAAAAAAAAGAATATATATTTTAGCCCAAACAAACCCCAAAACCATTTCCCGCAAGGGAAATAAAAGAGAGAGAATCCTATGAAAAAGCAAATTGCAACAGCTGTGGCTGCCCTCGCAGCCGCCTCTATGGCTCAGACGCTGAATACTGCAATCTGGTTCGACGGCTCTAACCAGCAGGTCAACACCGGTGCAGACTGCGTTTACAAGTACAAGGAATGCGAATCCACCACCATGGGTTACTGGTACGACTACGATGACCGTAAGAACGACAATGGTGACTCCTATGCCGAATATCCGTATGAACCGGACAAGTACGGTTCTACCATCCAGCCGGAAATCGAAAACCTCGGTTATGCTGTGATCAAGTACTACTTGAAGGAACCGACAAGACAGACGGTTGATTATCCGTACAACTTTGTTGGTTTCGGTTTCAACGTGAAAGACGGCGACAAGACTCCGTTCGATATCTCTGGAACCGGTGGCCTTTGCGTGACCTATACTGCTGACCATCCTGTAACTTGGGAAATTGCAGAAAAGGTCTCTAAGGATGCTTCTTGCTCCGTGACTTTGAAGGCTGCTGCTGCTCCGACGACGGTTGACGCTGCTATTGCTGAATTTACTCAGCCGGATTGGGCCGCTGATCAGGGCTTTGCCATTTCTGGTTGCGACGCCGCTTTCAAGGAAGCTCAGTCTGTGAAGTTCAAGATGGACGGCGAAGCTAACGCTATTTCCGGCACTCTCCGTATTTTCGAAGTGGGTCCGAAGGGCACTTGCACGGGCGCTGGCACTATTGGTGCTGAACCGGCTGCCTTCGCTTGCAAGAGCGATGGCGACGGCAACAAGAAGGGTTGCGGTGGTTCTAGTAATGATGCTATCGGTGCTATCAAGGCTGCTAGCGCTGTTAAGCTCGGTGTCCAGAACCGTACCCTCTCCATTGCTGGTGTTAAGGACGGTTCCTTCGAAATCGTGAGCCTCCAGGGTCAGGTGGTCAAGAGCGGTAAGGTCGCTTCTTCCATCAGCCTCTCCAGCCTCGACGCTGGTGTCTACATGGTTCGCGTTTCCGGCAACACCGTTCGCATGAGCCAGAAGATTCTTGTGAAGTAATTTTCATCACATTTTTCTTAAAAAGGGATTTCGGGTTAACGGAATCCCTTTTTTTATTATATATTTTAATCACAATTCCCACTACGGAGTTTTTATGGAAATCAAAAAATTTATGTGGACTCTCCCGTTGGCGCTGACTTTGGCGGCCTGTGGCGGTGATTCCAGCACCTCGAGCAACGAGGTCGATCCGTCTAATCCGGAACTTTCTTCTAACAGTACAGACCCGGTCAATCCTAATCCTAATGGTGGAGACATTCTTTCTTCTGCCAGTGGTGATACACCGGCGCCTTCTGCGGTGGCTTTGCCGGCAGGTGCGAATGTTGCCGCTGCCGATGCAATGTATGCAACCTGGAAAAATCGTTGGATCATGACGCTCGACGAAGAAAAGGCGGGGGGCAGCTCGCTGGATTATTCTGCATTCAATGATGCTAGCGCTTTTTTGCAGCAAAAGATGGGTAAGTTGGTGACTCCCGCCCGCGTCGTTTGGGACGGCGGTGGAGATTACGAAGGCAAGTGCGTCATCGACGGTATGACAAGCTGGGGCACAAGGAACTTTACGCCGGCCCTTGCAAAGAAGCTGGGCTGTACCGTGTCCGAAGGTATCGGTTACGGTATGTTGCTGGCCGCCATTCATGGCGACTGGGACTTGTTCGACGCCTTGTGGGCTTATAACCTGATGGCCCGTTCCAATGCGGCCTCTGGACTTATGCCTTGGATGTTCCGTTCCTTTGTGGGCCTTCCGAAGATTTCGGGTGCTTCGACCTCGGCACTTGATGCCGATATCGACGTGGCCACCTCTTTGATGATTGCTGGCCTCAAGACAGGTAATGCGAACTACACGAACGACGGTATCGTCGTGGCCGGTCTCATCTTTGAAAAAGGTATCAATCCCGAAAATCTCTTGATTCGTCCGGGACACACTTGGATGAACAAGGACGTCTACAACCTGAGCTATTTCTCTCCGGCAGCGTTAAGGCTCTTTGCGCTGGTAGATGCGGGACACGATTGGAACTCTGTGCTGGCAGCCAACTACGCCTATATGTCGCAGATTCAGGATAGGGGCTGTGGCCTGTTCCCGGATTGGTCCAATGCGGCGGGTGAACCGGTGGATCCTAGGAATAATTCTGCGGCGACCACCTACATGCTGTTCGACAAGGAATCGGTCCGTATCCCGTGGCGTATTGCTTGGGATATGTACTGGAACCAGGATGCCTATGCCCAGAAGATCTTGACGGGTATGGCGAACTTTATTACCACGGCAACGGCCAATAATCCGGCTGCTTTGCCCATCACTTCTTACGATTACAAGACGGGTACCTTGTCCACCAGCAATGCCAAGGGTGTGCATTACACCGGCGAATACTGCTTGATGGGCATGGGCGTGAACCAGCAGTGGCTTGACGCTTGCTATCAGACCTTTGCTGCTAGCGTCCCGGCAGCACCTGCCGGTTATTCGGGAACCTACTTCGAAGAAATCTTGATGAACCTGTTCGGTTCCTTGATGAATGGTAAATTCGTAAAACCGTACTAATCGAAACGTTTTTTACGACGTTTAAAGAAATGCTCGGCAGTGCCGGGCATTTCTTGTTGTAAGGTTTTTGTAAGCGTTCGCGATGTTTGAAGTGACGCGCTTCACAGCGCGCTTGCGTGGTTACCATTGAAAACAAAAAATAGCCTAAAGATGGGTTGTTTATTAGATCAAATAAATTATTTTTAGGGGGAATAGATTGACTATGGAGAGCTTATGAAAGCGTTCAGTTTAGCGGTGCTTTTGGGTGGTGTGATTTCCTTGGCAGCGGCTGCAGTTCCTTTAAGGGTCGGGCCTGTTTCAAGTTATGGAACATTGGGTACGAGTGGCAATAAGGTCATCAGTTTGACCACTAAGAAACAGGTGATGCTCAGAGGCATGAGCCTTTTCTGGTCCGATGCAACCGGCTCTCCTTACTATAACGAAAACGTGATTGCATGGGCAACCCAGAATTTGGGTATCGATGTTTTCCGCTTTGCCATGGCCATTGAGTCTTACGACAGCGATGGTGGAAATAGCGATAAGGGAAAAGTTTCTTCTGGCAGTGCCTACAAGACCAGTCCGGATTCCAGAATCGCTTTGCTCGACCGAATGGTAAAGGCCGCCGTTGAAAACGATATCTACATCATTGTGGACTGGCACAGCCATCGTGCTGAAAATGAACAGGGAATCGCTGTAGATTTCTTTGGAAAAATGGCAAAAAAATATGCCAATGTTCCGAACATCATTTGGGAAGTCTATAACGAACCCGTGAATACGGATATGGGCACCGTCGCAAGATATGCCAACGCGGTTATTGGCGCCATTCGTGAAAACGGCTCCCAGAACTTGGCGCTGGTCGGTACGCCCAATTGGTCGCAGATGGGAAGCTGCGGCGGCGTGAATCAGACCAATGTGGGCTACGTGTTCCACTTTTATGCAGCTTCGCATTCCGTGAGCTCTTATAGCGGAAATGTCGATCGTTGCATGAACGGCGGTAATGCCGTGTTCATTACGGAATGGGGAACTACCTCTGCTACCGGCAGCGGCGCCGTGAGCACGAGCGAGGCCAGCAATTGGACGAACTACATGGAGAAAAACCGCATCAGTAACTGTAACTGGTCCCTGAGGCATAAAGGTTCTGCTGACAAGGCTGAGGAATCGGCCATGTTCGATGGGTCCTCTGTATTGAACAACAAGACGCTTTTGGATGGTGCGAAATATACGACGTCCGGTGACTTTGTCAAGAAGTATCTGACAGGGAAGAAGGGAAACTGGAATGACTCGCTTACGGCGGGGGCTCGCTCTGGTAGCTGCGCCTTTACCCATACTTCTATTTCTGAAATGGAAAAATCCAAGTCGGGTGTAGGCAAGTCGGGATGCTCTTACACTTCGAGCAATCCGGCTGTGGCAACTATCGGTAGCGATGGAACCTTGAGCGTGCTTTCGGTGGGCTATACGGTGATGACCGGTAATGACGGCACCAAGTCGGTGGTGACGGTAGAACCGGAACCGGACCAGACCGTGGGTGGACTGGCTGATTTCAGCTGTTCTTTGAAGGACCTGAAAAAGTCGGGAGCCTGCACGCATAACTTCTCGGGTAATTCTTCGATGGAATACCAGTTGACTGCTACGCCTACTACGAATGAAGGCAGCACGATTACCTGCACGTCTGACAATACTGCGATTGCCAAGGTTGAAAAGTTGACCTGTACCAGTTCGGACCATTGCTATGGCTATTACAAAAAGGAACAGTGGATCGTGACGATTACGGGCAAGGTGGGTGTTGCAAAGATGCATGTGACGGCCCCTGCGGTAAAGGGGTTCAAGGCCTTGGATACCACAGTGACAATTGCTGTGACCAAGAATCTGAATTACCTAAATCCTGAAGCATTTATCAATCAGACTTTGCCCTACAACGGCACTTCTACGGAATTCTTTGAAGACGAAAGCTATAAAATCCCCGTGACCTATACAATTACTCCTGAAGGTTATGGTCAGCGTGTGGGTAATGCCTTTGTGGCGGGTTCACAGGATGCGACCGTGACGATTCATGCCTCGGCTCCGGAAACCGAAGAATATTATGCAATCGACGAATCAATCCAGATTATTATCGGAAAGGGCGATCCTTCGGGGATTGTCCATCCGCAGACAATGCGCAATGTAGGCTTGCGTGGCTATGTGCAAGAAAGCAGGCTTGTAATCGAATCGCGTCATTCCGGATTTGCCAAGGTGCAGGTGTTCGGTATGGATGGCCGCAATTTGATTCGTGAAGATGTTCACTACCTGTCTACAGGAAGCAACGTGATTTCTTTGGATGAGATGGCGAAGGGTGCCTACATTATCAAGGTAAAGCAGGGGGCTGCTTCTACCGTTATTCCATGGAGAATGTAACAATGAAAAAATTGTTCTTGACTAGCATTGCAGCGCTTTCGCTTGCAGCTAACGCGGCGGTGAAGTTCCCGTATCCGCAGGAGCACGGCTACGAACATGCAAAGACGATTGCTACGAACTGGAACTGTGCCGGGCAGACTGCTTCGAGTATGTTGAAAGCGCACTTCGTGACATACATGAAGGACTATTACGAAGAACAGGGCGACCTTGGCCGAATCAAGTTCGATGAAAAGCAATATACCGTATCCGAAGGTATCGGCTATGGTATGATTATGTGCGTGTACTTTAGTGATAACACCACGAGTTACCAGTCCCAGTTTGATAAACTTTATAACTACTATAAAAAGTATTTGGACGGCAACGGTGTCATGCACTGGAAAATTGAGGGCTTTGGCGGCACTCCGGGAACGGGTGGTGCAACGGACGCCGATGAAGATGTAGCCTTTGCCCTTGCCATGGCTTATTACCAGTTTGGCGATAGCAAGTACAAGGACGAAGCTGCGAAGGTCATTGCGAACATGCGTAAATCGGAATTTTCGAGCAATGGTATGCACAAGCTTGGAGACCAGTGGGACAACTGGAAAAACCCGAGCTATGTGAGTCCTGCAGCCTACGAAATCTTCAAG
>Ga0310694_10003756_pt1 | contig 14863 bp, 9 predicted proteins | sample 174DNAGHGhighgp2_FD_203884 | JGI IMG/M metagenome (GOLD analysis project Ga0310694, IMG submission 203884) | Sheep rumen microbial communities from Palmerston North, Manawatu-Wanganui, New Zealand - 1742 DNA GHGhigh gp2 (v2) (version 2) | ecosystem: Host-associated > Mammals > Digestive system >... | reverse complement strand
GCCGCCGCCGTCCTGGCCATCCAGAGCGTTCCAGGTGTGAGGCAGCGTGACGGGCACGCGGTTTTCTCCGGGTTTCAAAAACAGCCAATTATCATTGAATGGAATCATGGTACGCATACCCGTCATGCTCCTCTTTTTCTTATTTCACTTGCAGGCAGATTTCGGCCTTGCCCAAGCCCTCGGCAGACACGGTCAGCTTCGCTTCGCCGGCTTCGAAGCCAGAGCGCAGCACCGCCAGCGCTTTGCCCTGATAGCTGGTGAACTGGCCTTTGCTGTAGTTTTCGTCGGTGATGGGATTGCCGCTGCCAAAGCCCAGCAGCTCCGCTGCGCCGGACACTTCCGCTTTCAAAAGCACGTCGGCATCGGGAACGACGTTTCCGTTTTCATCAATCAGCTCCGCGTTCACATAGCACAGGGACGCGCCGTCAGCTTTCATTGCTTCCGTTTCGGCGGTCAGGCGGATAGCAACGGGCCTGCCGGTGGTATGGAGCATCGTGCGCGACACTTCTTTTCCGGCGGTATAGCTGACGGCCTCCACCGTGCCGGGCCGGTATTCCGCGTGGAACAGGAAGGTCAGGGGCATATCGTGGATCAGCGCTTCCCCGGCCTTCCTGCGGCCCAGGCTTTCGCCGTTGACGAACAGCTCCACTTCCTCCGCGCTGCTGAACACGGCGATGTCCACGGGCTTGCCTTCCTGTCCTGCCCAGTTCCAACGCTGCCACACACCCGGGAAGCCCCAGCTGGAGAGGGTCTCCACCTTGCCGGTCACGGCGGGGTCATAGCTGAACAAGCCGGTTTCTCTGCTGCCCCATACGATGCGGCGATAGACGCCCTGGGGACGGATCTGGCCGGTGACGTCAAAGTCCGCGTCGTTGGCCGTACGCCAGGGAAAGAATGACGGCGCGCCCCAGGGATTGCCGATGTTGGGATCGCCGGGCTCGTAGAAGGTGGCCTTGCCGATGCCCGCTTCGCCGATGTAATCCCAGGCCGTCCAGGTGAAATCGCCGATGACCCAGGGGGTCTTTTCGATCATGGGCCAGTGCATGCCGATTTCCTTGGGATAGTTTTCGCTGCCTAAAATCACCCGCTCAGGGAACATTTCGTGATCCTGGTCGTACTTGCCCTCCAGGTAGTTATAGCCCACCACGTCCAGGCCGTTGGCGAAGCCCTCGGTGTACTGCTCCCAGAGCAGATCCTTCTTGCCGCCGATATCGGCGTTCTGCAAGCCGCCGGACAGGCTTTCCATCCGCTTTTTCATCTGCTCAGCCATAATGAAATCATCCAGGCCGTTCCAGAAGAAGCAGATGCCGTTGGAAATGGGGCGGCTGGGGTCGAGCTTCCGGACGGTTTCAGCCAGCTTCGCCGCCCATACATAGCCGTCGTTCAGGCCGCCGCGCTCGGTGATTTCGTTGCCGGTGGACCAGATGGTCACGCAGGGATGGCTCCGGTCGCGCCTGATAAAGGCGGTCAAATCCTTTTCCCAGTCGGTGGCGAAATACTGGTTGTAATCGCCGGGCTGCTTGCCCATGCCCCAGGCGTCGAAGGCTTCGTCAAATACGTACATGCCCAGACGGTCGCAGGCTTCGATCAGGGCGGAGGACGGCGGATTATGAGTGGTACGGATGGCGTTGAAGCCCACTTCCTTGAGTTTAAGCACCTTCCTGACTTCAGCGTCATAGACGCTCACGGTACCGATGGGGCCGTTGTCGTGATGCAGGCAGCCGCCGCGGAGCTTCACTTCTTTTCCATTGATCCGCAGGCCGTGCTTCACGTCCGCCTCGATGGTGCGGATGCCAAAAAGCACGCTTTCGGTGTCCTCCGTGGGATGAGCGTTGGGGATCAGATGAGTTTTGAAGCAGCCGGCGTCCTTCACCGTGGCCTGCAGCCGGTACAGATTGGGGCGCTCGGCGTCCCAAAGCTTCGGCTCGTCCACGGTCAGGGTCATGTAAGCCGTGCCTGTGGACAGCGGCTGTACCTGGGTCAGCGTTTTGCTGGTTTTGACCGTTTCGCCGGTCTTGTCGTCGATCAGGGCAAAGCTCACTTCGGCCAGCCGGTTTTCCGCATATTCGTTTTTGATTTCCGCCGAAACCTGCAAATAAGCGGTCTCAGGCGTGCCGTCCGCTTTATACTCGATTTTCTTCGCATAGCCGCACAGGCCGCCAAAGGCGATATGCAGCTTGGGCATGTGCACGAGCTCCACGCCCCGGAACAGGCCCGCGCCGGAGAACCAGCGGCTGTTGGGCTGCATGCTGGGGTTCACGGTGACGACAACGCGGTTTTTCTGCCCGGGATACGCCAGGCGGGTGATGTCCGCTTCAAAGGGCGCGTAACCGTAATGCTGCAAGCAGGCCAGATTGCCGTTCACCTCCACGGTGGCGTTCATCATGGCTCCGTCGAAGCGCAGGAAAACCTGGTCGTTTTCCCAGTCCGCCGGAATCTCGATTTCCTTGGCATAATGGGCCACGCCCGCGTTGTAATAGCCGCTGGACGGGCCGGAGGGCGCGCTTTCATATACGTCGCTCTCGATCATGTAATCGTGGGGCAGATTGACCTTCCTGTCCCCGAAAACACCTTGCAAACGTTTCCCCAGGTCCACCTGGCCCAGGCCAAAGTCCCATTCCCGATTGATTTTCAAGCTGCGCATAGCTCATTTCCTCCTCAATTTTCCGTCCAGAAAGTGTAGTGCCCGGGTTCCACCAGCTGCGCTTTGCCGCCCAGGAAAACCCTGGCCCGGACAGGCGTGTCAAGCTCATACCGCACGCCGTCTCCTTCGCATACCCACAGGGCGCTGACCGTGCCGTGACGCGTGTCCAATTTGGCCTGCAGCCAGCCCAGACGAGCGTCGGGATGGGGCGCATAGATCAGCTCTTCAAAAGCCGGCTTGTCCTCAGCGTGGCGGATTCCCGCCGCCTGCTCGAACATCCAATCCACCACAGCGCCGTAGGAATAATGGTTGAAAGAGTTCATGTCGGCCGACCAGAAGGAGCCGTCCTCCCGAATGCCGTCCCAGTGCTCCCAAATGGTGGTAGCGCCCTTTAAGACGGGGTACAGCCAGCCGGGATATTCCCGCCGCAGCACCAGGTCCCAGGCCAGATCGGTATGGCCGTAATTGCTCAGCACATGCAGGATGTAGGGCGTGCCCACGAAGCCGGTGCGCAATTGCGTTCCGTCTGCTTTCACCATTTCGGCCAGGGCGTCGGCGGTCTTTTGCGGGTTTTCCGCCAGGCCGAAATGCACGGCCAATACATGCTCGGTCTGGGTTTTGTAATCCGGGAAAGCGGCCCGGAAGGCGGCCACGATGTCCCGATGCAGCCTTTCGTAAGCGGAAACATCCTTGCCCAGCAGCCTGCCGGCCTTCACCACCAATTCCGCGGAATGGGCGTAGAAGGCGCTGGCAATGAAATCATCCCGGGTCGAGCCCTTGTAGCTGCCCTGGGGCGCGTCCAGGCCCAGCCAGTCGCCAAAATGGAAATGATCGATCCACAGATTGGGGGTTTTCGTGACAGAGCCAATGAAGTCCACCCATTTGCGCATGCTGTCGAACTGATCCTCCAGCACAGCCTTGTCCCCGTAAGTCTGGTACACCTGCCAGGGGCAGATCGTGGCGGCGTCGCCCCAGGCGGCGCTGCTGACCCCCTCCGGCATCAGATCGGGGATCACCTGGCCCACTTCGCCGCTTTCACGCTGATCGGCGGCCAGATCATGCAGCCACTTTTTGAAAAATTTTTCCGTGTCGAACAGATAGCTTGCTGTTTTGATGAATACCTGTGCATCCCCCGTCCAGCCAAGCCTTTCATCCCGCTGGGGGCAATCGGTGGGAACGTCCAGGAAGTTGCCCCTCTGGCCCCACACAATATTGGAAAACAGCCGGTTCAATTCCGCGTTGCCCGATTTCAGCCAGCCGGTGCGTTTCATGTCGGAATGCACGGCAATGGCAGTGAAATTCTCTTTTTTTGCTTCTCCCGGCCAGGACAGAAGCCGGATGTACCGGAAACCGAAAAAGGTGAGCTCCGGATGCCAGGTCTGCATTCCCTCCCGGCAGATATACTTTGCCCGGGCCTTGGCGCTGCGGTAGTTTTCATTGTACCAGTTGCCGTCCCTGTCCTGCACCTCGGCATGATCGAACAGCACTTCGTCTCCAACGTGGGCATTCAGGGCGATTTCCACATAGCCGGTCACTTCCTGACCGAAATCCACCACCGTGTCCCCCTGGGGCGTTTTGAAAATGCGCTTGGCGGCGATGCGCCCGGTCTCCCGGATGATCTCGCCCTCCTGAGGGATCAGAATATCCTTGCGCCAGTCCAGCAGCTTCACCGGTTGCCAGTCTTTTTGACTGCTCCAGTCCTTCCGGGCGTCGCAGATTTCCCCATCGTAGATTTCGCTGAACCGGATATGGCTTTCCGCCCAGCTCCAGTCCGGCCCGGTGGCAAACGTTTTTTCCGTTCCGTCCTGAAAGCGCAGCTTCAAATGGGCGATCAGGCCGCAGGGCTGGTTCAGCCGCCGCTGCTTGTCCTCGCTGTTCAGCCAGCCGGGCATGGGCGAGCGGAACCAGCCGCGCCCCACCAGCACCCGCAGATCGTTTTCTTCCTCCAGCAAGCCCGTTACGTCATAGGTCTGCACCTGCAGGCGATGGTCATAGCTGGTCCAGCCCGGGGCCAGGATAAAGTCGCCTACCCTTTCTCCGTTGAGCAGGGCTTCATACACGCCAAGAGCGGTGATCTTCAGCTCCGCCAGGGCCACCGGACGATCCGCCACAAACCCGAAATGAAAGACGGGAACCACGTCCCCCGTATCCCGGGATACGGTGATCCATTGGCTGTCCTTGATCTTCATGCCGACCATCTCCTTATTTGATTTCGCCCAGGGCATAGAAGGCGCGGGTTTTTCCCGCCAGCCAGGCATCCTCCGTCACGGTGAAGGAATCCTTGAGCCGGATGTCCTCACAGGAGGAGCCCAGCTGCACCTCAAATTCGCCCTTTTCGATCTTCCAGCGCATATCCTCGTCCAGGAAAGCCATTTGGCTGGGCTGCAGTGCGAAGGAAACGTTTTTTTCTTCGCCGGGCTGCAAATTCACCCGGGCGAAGCCCTGCAATTCCTTATGGGGCCGGGTCATGGAGGCGTGCACGTCCCGGATATACATTTGCACGATTTCGGTGCCGGCGCAGGCGCCTGTATTTTTGATCTTCAGGGATATATTCACCGTTTCAAAGGGTTTTACCTCTTTTTTCTCCACCGTCAGATCGCTGTACGCAAAGCCGGTATAGCTCAGGCCGTGGCCGAAGCAATAGCGGGGCCGGTGCGGGCAATCCACGTAATCGGCAAAGCCGATGCTGGGGCTCTGGGTCCACATGGAGCCGTTGGGATGGTTGTAATAAACGGGGATCTGCCCCGCGCACCGGGCGGTGGACAAGGGCATTTTGCCGGACGGGTTCCATTTGCCCAGCAGCGCGTCGGTGACAGCTTCCGCCGTATAAACAGCGGGATTCCAGCATTCCAGGATGGCGTCAAGGCATTCGTCCGCCGTATCGCTGGAAATGGGCCGCCCGTCAAAGTGCAGGCCGATCAGGGGCTTATGCAGCTTTTTCGCTTCCCGGATGAAAGCGTCCTGGCAGGCGGGCAGGTTGATGTCGGTGCCGTCCACGCCCTCGCCCATGGTGGCGATGGAGCCGGAGCCGTTCTTGCCGCCCAGGGTCAATAGGATCACGTCGGCCTGCCGGGCGATCTCCAGCGCCTCGGGGAACAGGCTTTCATCCGCGCCCGCCTTGTGATAGCCGGGGGCATACAGGATGCGGGTATCCGACAATGCCGATGTCAATACCTGTACCAGGTTTTTGCAATGGGGCTTCAATTTGGTCAGCACGCCGTTGAATTCGTCGTTCTCATCGTCCTCAACGCTGGTGCCGGGCACGGTGCGCACTTCTTCTTTCACCCCGTTGCCTTTGACCCCGGCCATGGAATTGCGGGCGGCATGCTGGGCCTCCACCATGGAAAGATGGGTATAGCCGCCAAAGTAATACCGGGCATTGGCTGCCGCCGGGCCGATAATGGCAATGGTTTTTTCCTTGCCGGTCAAGGGCAGCGCGCCGTCATTTTTCAAAAGCACCAGCGCTTCCCGGGCGCTCTGGGCGGCGATCTTTTCATCTTCCTCATGATGCACCGTTTTTTCCAGCGCTTCGCCTTCCAGGGCAAAGGGATGCTCGAACAGGCCCATGCGGAATTTGGCTTCCAGCACCCGGGTGACCACTTTGTCCAGAAGAGCCATGTCCGCTTCGCCGGACGCAAATTTCTGCTTTAATTCTTCCGCATAGGCCTTGGGCATAGGCAGTTCCACATCCAGCCCGGCTTCCAGGCAGCGCAGGCCCGCGTCGCCCATGGTTTCGCCGATCCCCTGGTATTCATGGGCGTTGCTGGCCCCGCCGTAGTCGGATACCGTTACGCCCTCAAAGCCCATTTCGCCCCGCAGGATGCCATTGAGATAATGCCTGGAGGCGTGGATGGGCAAGCCGTTCAGGGAGCCATAGCAGGGCATGACTCCCTTGAGCCCAGCCTCGGTGATGGCCGCCTGGAAGGGCTTGCCGTAGATTTCCATAAGCAGCCTGTCCCCCGCGTCCACGTGGGTGCCGTGAATGCCGCCGGAGGAGTTGTGGAAGCCGAAGAAGTGCTTGGCGGCGGCGTCGGGGGTGCGGCCGGCGGTTTCGGTTTCCTGGATGCCGTGGGTGTACGCCGCGCCCATAGCGGCGGCCAGGGTCGGGTCCTCTCCGTAGGGCTCGCATTGGCGGCCCATGCGGGAATCCCGGGAAATATCCAGCACCGGCGCTAAAATCTGAGTGATGCCGAAGGCCGCCTCCTGGCGGGACACGGTTTCGCCGATCTTCTTTTCCAATGCCGGATCGAAGGAGGAGCCCCGGGCTACGCCGGAGGGGAAGGTGGTGGTATCCTGCATCAGCGGGCCGCACAGGCCTTCCATGTGGAACACGGCGGGGATATGGTGGGGGCTGTTTTCCATCACGATGGTCTGCAATTCCCGCTGCCAGGCGGCGATTTCATCCATGCTATCGCAGGACCGGAATTCCAGGGTGCTGATCTGGCCCACGCCGCTTTTCATGAATTGCTTCATGCGCTCTTCCATGCCCTTGATGGCGAAGATGCCCACGATCTGGGCCATTTTTTCATCCAGGCTCAATTCCTTTACCAGCATATCCGCCCGCTTCCGGGGGCTCAGGGATGCGTTCATATATTCCTTCATGGCCTTTATCTCCTTCAGTTTATTTGATCCGGGTGATCAGCAGGGCCTGGTTGTCCCGGCCGGGCAAAGCCAATTTGGTTTCGCCGCTGATGGATTCTGCGATGGTTTCCCGGGTCATGGCCCACACGTCGATCAGCTCGGCCTTGTAGACCTTATCCCTGGGCAGCTGAACGGTCTGCTCTCTGTAGCATTGCAAATCAAAATAGGTCAGGTAGGCTTCCTCGCCGCAATGAGCTTCCCAGGCGTGTTCGCCGCCCAGGTGCGCCGTGCGGTCCTCCGGGCTCATGCGATGGATGCTGTCGGAAAAGGCTTTGAAAAAACCGCGCATCTCCCGGGGAATCATCTCCATATCCACCGGCCCGTCCGACCGGGCCAGGTCCAGGAAGCCGCCTGCTTTGGGCGTCAGGGGCCCGGGCAGGCTTTCCATGATCTGCCGAAGGAACGCAATGCGCTGGGGACTTTCCCCTTTCAGCTTGCCGCCCCGGGCCCACCAGAGGATCTCGTCGTCGGCAAGGAAGGTTTCCCCGTGGGTGCAGTACGCCCCGGAGGCATAGCAGCGCCAGAAGCGGCGCACCATTTCCTGCCCGCTGATGCTGCCCCAGAAATGAGGAAGATCGCCTTCATAGCAGCATTCGTCGATGATGACGGGCTTTTTGTATTCCCGGATCCAGCGGGGAATCTCTGACAGGCCTTTGGTCTGCAGGCTGGCGTGGGTGATGTTTTTCCGGGTGCTGTCCCAGAAGCACATGCAGTTGTGATTGGACAAGAGATGGCCATAGGGATCGTTGGCGGCCACGTATTCCTCGATTTCTTCCCAGTCGGGCAAGGATTTCGACATGTTCAGATCATACTCGTTGGCCAGGCTCCACCAGATATTGGGCCAGGCGGCCAGACGGCGCAGCAGGTAATCCAGATAGATCAGATTGTCCTTCTGCGGCAGCGCGGCAAACCCCCACCGGTCATAGGGATGGAACAGGATCAGGTCGACCTGAATGTCCATGGCTGCGATTCGCTTCAAAATGCTTTCAAACCGATGCCAGAAGGGGATACAGGGCCGGTTCACGTCCCAGCCGCCGTCCGCTTTTTTCTCAAAGGCGTAACAGGGCGGTTCGTTGTGGTTGTAATCATAATCCTTGGGGAACACGCACATGCGCACCTTGTTAAAAGGCGCGGCTTTCAGGCTTTCCAGGGTCTGCTCCACCAGCGCATCCTCCTGATGGGCCAGGGCGTACACCGTGGTTCCGAAGGGGATGAAAAGCGTGCCGTCCTCATATTCAAAATGCGTATCGACAGCCTTTACCAGCCCGTGCGCACTGTTGGCCGGCTCGCAGCTTTCCGTTCCCTCGGCGTTCACCGCGCCGCGGACCTGCCAGCGCCATTCTCCGGCGATTTCCGGCAGGAAGCGGACGATACAGCGCCCGTCCCCGTCGTAAAAGCCTTTGACGGTTTTGGTGGTATCGCCGCAGGAAAACTCCGCCGTCAGATCAATCTGCGCCCAGCATTCCGCCAGAGCGTTTCCCTGAAAAACCATTTCGAAAGTTTCATATTGCTTCATCATCCGCTGTCCCCCGTTTTCTGAAAAGGCCGCCGTCCATTCCGGGCGGCGGCACTGCTTCCAACCGCGCTTTGCGCAGGTTGCCTTTGCTTGCGATTATTCGGTCACGAATTTCAGGGTCTGTTCGATGGCGCCGAAGGGAGCCACCTCAGCCTTGTAATTGAGCACCATGTCGGCGGCGTAGCCTTCGGTGGTCAGGTCGCCGGCGGTCTCAAAGTGGATCACGAAGGAATAGGTGGTCATGTCGATTTCATAGGTGCCCTTGTCCACGTCCATCTGGTTGCCCATGAAGTCGGCGTAGAGGCGCACACTGTTATCATTGTACAGATTACAGATGAAATCGGCGTTTGTGCCGTCCATGCCGGGCACGGGGATCTGGCCCTTGAGCGCGTAGCTCACTTCCAGGCCCTTCACGGTGGTCAGGGTCACTTCGTCGCCGTCGGTGGACACGTAAGCATAGGTGCCGTCTTCATTCTTGGTCACAGTCGCGCCGGGATCGCTGTCGGAGAAGGGGGTCAGGGTGATGACAGTCTGATCCTCGTTCATGCTGTAGGTGCCTTCCACGAAGAGCACCACCAGATCGTCGTACTTGCCGTTGACCTTGAGCTCCAGGGTAGCGGTGTCATCCTCGGGGTTGACCAGGGAGAGGAAGGACACGGCGGGTTCGCTGGCATACTGGGCAGCAAACTTGCTGTTTTCGGGATCGGTATCCAGGTTGAAAGCGCAGTTGCCGCCGCCAATGCCGGTAACGGCCTGCATGTCGTTGTAGATGTGCTCCGCATCCATGGCGCAGCGATCCAGTTCATTTCCGGCGAAATCATAGAAGACCACGGTGAAGGGGGCGGTGCCTTCGGTCAGGGTGCCCGCTTCGCTGGCAGGCCGGTCCATGGCCACTTTATAAGCGCGCTCCTCGCCGATCACTTCGTAGGTGCCGTCGAAGCAGATCTGATCCATGCACATGCCAGCGTGGAACACCTTGCCCAATCCGGGAATCTCATCGTAGAAATGGAAGTAGTAGTTCATGAACATGGTGCCCACGTCGTAGCCGTAGGAATAATAGGTGTTCGCCAGGTTGGGCACGTCCTCAGCCGCGGCAAAGGACATGAGAGACAGGCACAGCGCGAGGCTGAGCAGCAGAGCGGCGATTTTCTTCAACATAATCCAGTCCTCCTCATCATTCTGGAAGGGAACGGGCGGGAATTCTTCCCTTGCCCCCTTCATCTGGACCTATTATGCCATACGCGTGAAAAAAACTCTGCATGAAATCCGATAAAAATTCCCGCTAATCCGGCATTGTGCTATTCCTGCGCCTGCTTTTGATATTCCCGGGGCGTGACGCCGAAATATTTCTTGAATTGCTCCGTGAAATAGGAGTAATTGCCAAAGCCCACGGTATTGGCCACCATGGAGATGGTCATATCCTGCCTTCTGAGCAATTCCCCCGCCAGGCGGATGCGCTTTTCCTGGATGTATTCCGAAACGGATTTGCCGAATTTCTTTTTGAACAGCCGGGTCAGATGGTCGCCGCTGACAAAGCAGGCCGCCGCAATATCCCGAACGGACAATTCGTCCGCCAGGTGGCCGTCGATGAAGCTGACGGCGGTTTCCAGGGCGTTGGCCGTGTCGCCCCGGGATTCCTTGGCCAGGGAATCGATGTACTGCTGGCCGTATTGCCTTACCTGCTCCGCCTGCCGCCGCTGGGTCACCTTTTCCCGGGCGGACAGAAGGATTTCCGTCAGCTTGACGTACCGGATGGGCTTGAGCACGTATTCCATGCAGTTGAGCCGCACCGCCGTGCGGGCGTAGTCAAATTCATCGTGGCAGGTGAGGATGATGCATTCGGTGTTGGGGCTGTGTCCGTTCACATATTCGATCAGCTTCAGGCCGCTTTCCCCCGGCATTTCAATATCGCTGAGCAGAACGTCAATATATGTGTTTTCAAATATCCTCACCGCCTCCTGATAGCTGCCGGCGGTAAGTACCTTGTTGAAATTCAGCTGCTCCCAGTTGACCCCGTCCAGGATGCCCTGCACGGCCAATTGTTCGTCATCCACGATCAGGACGTTCACGCTTGCGCCTCCTTTTCCTTTTTGCTTTCTTCGGGCGGCACGAAGGGAATGATCAGGTATACCTGAGTGCCGCCGCCGACAGCGCTGGTAAAATGGATTTCGCCCTCGTCGCCGTAGAACAATTCCACCCGGCGCAGGCAGTTGTAGATGCCAATGTGGCGCTGGCCCGCCTCGTCCACGTAGGGCTCCCGATTGCGCAGTTTCTCCAGCACCTCCGGCCGGATGCCGCTGCCGGTATCGGTGATGGCGATGTGGAGCATGTCCTTGCCTTCGGCATTCTCCTCCCTGCGCACGGAAGCCACGATTTCGATGGGCTCCGTGGGATTCAGGGCGTACTTGACGGCGTTCTCCACAAAGTTTTCAATGAGCAGCGGCGGGATCTGGGCCTGAAGGCAATCCTCATCCGCCCGATATACATAGGAAAACCGGCCCGGGAAACGGATGCGCTGGATGCGGATGAATTTTTCCACGAATTCCAGCTCCTGCTTCACCGTCACCTGCTGCTGCCCCCAGCGCAGCACATAGCGGAAATAATCCACCAGGCACAGGGTGTAATCCTGGATCACGGCGTAGTTCTTTGATTCCGCCAGAGCGTAGATCATGTTGTAGGAATTGAGCAGCATATGGGGATTCACCTGCAGCCGCAGGTTTTCCATTTCTGTTTCCAGCAGCTTCATTTCCTTGTCGTGGCCGCTTTCCACCTCCGCGGCCATCACGTTAAAATGCTCGAACAAATGCAGGAAATCATCGCTCACCGCCAGGGTCTGCCCGGGGATGCGGTAAGACTGATCTTCCTGGAAGGCGTCGATGGCCCCCGTCATGGTCTGCATGGGGTCGAGGATATCCCGCTTGAGCCGGCCGTACAGGATGGGGCAAATGATGATCGTGGCCAGGGAGATCAGCCCGGCGATCCAGAACCACACCGGGATGTACCGCATGGAAAAATCATAGGGAAAGGTGACCAAAGCACGAAAGGGCTGCTCCTCCTTGTCCCATACGAATACGTGGCCGCTTTGTTTTAATTGCGAAAATGACTTTTCCGCTTCTTCCCATACGCCATCCGGCAGGATCCTGTACGTTTTTTCCCCATCCATGGAAGCGTACACACTGCCGCCATTGTAATCACTGGGATCGCCGCTTCCTGTGTTCCAGTACAGCAGCGTCAGGCTGGACGCCACGGAGGCGGGAAAATCTTTCGTCACGTCGATGTCGCCCAGCTCATGGCGCAGTCCAAGCTGATCCAGATAGAAGCTCAGAGCGTTTTGATTCATTTCATAGGTGGCCGCTCTGCTTTTGTAGATGGATACGCCGGACAGCACCAGGCACACCAGGCTCACGGGCATCACCAGCACCAGCACCATGGTCAGTATCCGCAAGCGCAGGCTGCGAAACAGGGGCCGGTACCAAAACCACCTGTAAAGAGACGAATGTTTTTCCAATGAAGCGTCCTCCTGGAAATATACGGATTTATTGCAGCGCCTGTCAAATATTATTATACACGAAATTTGATTTTCTGCAAAGAAAAAAAGCAGCCTGTCTTTCGGCTGCTTCCAATGCGGACAAGAATACTTGAAAATCGAGAGGCTTCCTGATCCGTCTTTCCCGGAAAGGACCTGAGGGAAACCGCTCTTTGAAGCCCAAGGAGCGGTTTCCCCCTAAAAATGATCGTTTATCCCTTCACGCCGCCCTGGATCACGCCCTTCTCCATCTTGTCCTGGAAGAAGGGGAAGGCGATGATGATGGGGGCAATGGCCGCGATGATGACCGCGAACTGGATCAGATAGCGGCTGTAATTGGGGTTGGAGGAATTGAGGAAGTCGGCGTTTTCGCTGGTGATCTGACGAATGACCAGCTGCAAGGGCCACAGGGCCTTTTTGTTGGGCACGTAGATGGAGGCCTGCAGCCAGGAGTTCCACTGGCCGATCACCAGGTTCAGGATGATGACGGAGCCCATGTTCATGGCCTGGGGCAGGGTGATTTCAAACAGGGTGGAAAGGTGCCCCGCGCCGTCGATATGGCTGGCTTCGTACATTTCCTTGGGAATGGAGTTGAAGGCGTTCATCATCATGATGCAGTACATGCTGTTGGTGCAGCCCGGGATCACCAGCGCCCAGGGGGTGCCGACCCAGCCCAGGGCACGGATCACCATGTAAGTGGGCACCATGCCGCCGCCAAAGAGCATGGTAATCATCAGCGCCATGGTGACGGGCTTCTTGAGCTTGGTATCGCGGCTGAGGGCATAGCCCGTCACGGAGGCCAGCAGGAAGCCGATCACGGTAAAGGCCACGGTGTAGATGATGGTGTTGACGTAGCCGCCCACGATGTCGGCCCGCTGGAAGACCAGGCTGTAACCATCCAGGGTGAAGCCGCCCACGGGCCAGAGCACCAGGCCCACGTGAGCCAGCAGGGATTTGCCGTCCGAGAAGGAGGACATGAGCACGTGCCACATGGGGATCACGCTGCAGAAGGCCACCAGCGCCACCAGCAGGTAGATGATGATATCCACCACGATGTCAGCGGCGGATTTGGTCTCCACCATGTTGTTTTCCCATTCTTGCTTTTTCCTTTGCTTTCTTGCCATCTTTGCTCCCTCCTATCAGAACAGGCTGCTTCCGGCGGCCTTACGCGACAGGGCGTTGGAGCCCACCAGAAGGATGGTGGAAACGACGGACTGGAACAGGCCCGAGGCCGCCGACAGGGAGTAGTTGCTGTTGCCCGCGCCGAAGGCCTGGCGGTAGGTGTAGGTATACACGGTATCAGCCACGTTATAGGTGCTGGGCATGTAGAGAAGCAGGATGTTGTCATAGCCCGCCGCCAGCGCGGTGCCCACGTTGATGACGAACATCATCAGGATCATGGGCAGGATGCTGGGCAATGTGATTTTGAACATCCGCTGCAGCCGGGTGGCTCCGTCCAGCGCCGCCGCCTCATGCAGATCGCCGCTGACCTGGGAAATGGCCGCCACGTACATGATGGAGCCCCAGCCGATGCCCTGCCAAATGCCCATGAACAGATAGATGATCCAGAAAACGGGCACATGGTCGTTAGCGAACCAGTTTTGGTTCTCCGCACCGAACACTTTGGTCAGCAGCATGGTCAGGGGGCCGTCCTTGGCCAGGAACTGGGTGAACAGGGAGCAGACGATGACGGCAGCCACGAAGTTGGGCATATAGCTCATGGTCTGGGCCGTGCGCTTGAACTTTTTCGAGTTGATCAAGCTCAGCATCAGGGCGAAAATGATGGGGGCGATGAAGCCGATGGTGCAGCGCAGCAGGCCGATGGCCACCGTGTTGCGGATGGCCTGGAGGAAATCCTCGCCGCTGAACAGGTCGATGAAGTGCTTGAAGCCCACCCAGGGAGAGTGGAAGTAGCCGTCGACAACGTTGTAATCCTCAAAGGCCATCACGATGCCGAACATGGGCAGGTAGTGCAGCACTACCTCGTAAATGATGATGGGCAGGAACAGCAGGTACACTACCCAATCGCGCTTGAGCTCTGTCTTCCAGCTTCTGCGGGAGGAAGCGGCCAGATCGTAGGATTGTTTCTTTGCCATGTGTCACACCTCCTGTCGCTTATCGGAAGGGATACTTGTCTACGTACGTCTGCAAAAGCTCGGAAATGTTGTCCACCCTGTATTTTTTCAGGATGGTGCTCCACTTGTCCCAATCCTTGCCAAAGTTGAATTTGCCGGTGATGAAGTTGGCGGCGTTCTTGGTCATATACTCCAGCGCCTTGGACTGGATATCCGTAATGGTCTTGGTATCCTCCTGGGTGAACGCCTCGGTCGTACGGCTGCCCCAGAAGAAGCCAGTGTTGGGATACTTCATCCAGGTGTCCAGGGAAGCCTGGTAGCTGTCGGCATAGCCCAAATCGACGCTGTCCACCAGGGTGATTCCGCAGCATTTGTTAAAGCCCACGGCGGTGTTCAATTGGCCGCTGTCGTGCACCAGCACGTCGCTCTTGACATACCGTCCGTCTGCGCCGATGGAATAC
>Ga0310694_10003755_pt1 | contig 14866 bp, 14 predicted proteins | sample 174DNAGHGhighgp2_FD_203884 | JGI IMG/M metagenome (GOLD analysis project Ga0310694, IMG submission 203884) | Sheep rumen microbial communities from Palmerston North, Manawatu-Wanganui, New Zealand - 1742 DNA GHGhigh gp2 (v2) (version 2) | ecosystem: Host-associated > Mammals > Digestive system... | reverse complement strand
CTATCGGCCAGTCGGATTTCTCAAAACCCCAACTGTCCGATTTACAGGGTACAGTTTATATTTTCCGTTTTTTGGACCATTTTGCGAAAATTCTGCGAAAAAAAGATTTTTTGACAGCCTTCAATGCTTTATTTTTCAAGGCTCACAGCCGACGACGTTTTGCGAAAAACTTGCGAAAAATCAGTCGAGTTTCAGAATGTTGTGCATTGACTTGGACAATTCTTTGACTTTGATGTCCTGGGGATGGGCGTATCGATTCAGAAGTGTGCCGACGTCCGCATGACCGGATATTCCCTGGACCGTTTTGTAATCTGTCGTTTCTCCGACAGCATAGGTGAGGTAACTGTGCCGGAGGATATGCGCGGTTGCTCCATGCAGATCGATCTCTTTATTGATGCGCTTCATCATGCCACGGAACGAACTCAGCGTCATGGGAGTTTCGCCGCTGAGAATATATCCTTCTTCTTCCATTGGTTGAAGCAGTTTCATCAGATTGTCGTCAATCGGAATGGAACGCCTGCCGGCCTTTGTCTTTGGCGTTGTGACGATTGGTGCGTTCTGCTGGGGATGCGTGACATTCCTTTCAATATGGATCATGTTGTTTTCCAGATCAATGTCTTCCCAGCGAAGCCCCAGTGCTTCTCCCCTCCGTATGCCTGTATACATCAACAGCCCGAGATATCGTTGGTCATGCTTGTTCAGTCTGGACAGATTGGCAAGAATGTCCTTGTACTGATCAATCGGCAATGCTTCTCGTTCCGTTTTCCGGTCAGACGGAATCTCCAGATCGTGACTCGTGCATGGATTCTTTTTGATCAGACCGTCATCCACGGCGTATTGCATGATTTGTGACAGAACAGCCAGAGCGCCTTTTATGGTTTTCCATGCCAGATGGCTGTACTTATCCATCATAGACTGAACATTATCTACACTGATATCTTCCAGGGCCTTATCTCCAAGACAGGGGAGAATATATTCTTTCAGATTCTTTTTGTACCGGACTATTGTGTTCAGCTTCAGTTTTCTTTTGCGGGCGAGCCATTTCTCAGCATATTCTTTAAGAAGTATCCCGCTTTTTTGTGTTCCGGCAAAGGGAGCCAGTCCGGGCAGCAACTCATAGATTCTGCCACTTTCAATGTATGCCTGAACGATTTGCTGGTTCATGTCCTCTTGGCTGGTCCCTCGCAGCTGCTTGTATACAGGTGTTCCATCTTCGTTGTATGCGACAATGATTTTTCTGCTTTCTTTAGCCATATCTTTTTCATTCCTTTCTGATATGGCTATACCGTCTCTGCAGTTTTCAAGGTCCGCAGGGGACGGATCCCCCTGATGGTCTCCGTGCCCTCGATTCATTATATCATTGCAAATATGGGATAGAAAGGGGAACAAACCTTTAGTTTTCATAGCTTTCAGACCTCCCGGAAGATAGTTCTCTCCGAGGGTCTGAATAAAATATCCTGTTCATTTTCTACCGGGGCAATGTCGTTTGCGACATGTTCCGGTTTTTTATTTTCCGGTAGAAAAAAGGCCCGTTATTTTGTTCAGACCCTTGAGGAGGGCGAAGATCCGACAAAAGCCAGTGGCTGAAATCCTGTCGGATCTGAGGTCACCCGAAACAAGCGAGCTGTCCGGTGGGCAGTCGCGCTGATTGAAGGTGCGGAACGTTTCCCTTCCGGAAAGGGTGAAAGCAATATGCGGCTCAGTCAATTGGTCCGCGTCAGTGTGCAAAGGCCGGACGGCGGTAAGGAAACCTTGCTGAAGGCGGCGCGCGCGACATTGCGAAGCCGTCTGCTTCGGCGGTTTGTGGGGGATCAGTACGCGGTACTGGTGCTCACGCCGGTCGGCCAGCATGTGGACGCGGTGGAAATCCGTGAGTCCTGTAAAACGGATGAAGAAGACTGGGAAAGGAAAGGCGGATTATGAACAAAAAGGAGGGCCTGCGCGCCGGCATTGCGGAAATGCGGTCGGTCGCGCGGAGGCTGAATCAGTGGGCGGATGATCTGGAAGCTTCGTTTCGCGATTCGGAAACCGATGCGCCAGAAGTACCTGCTTCCGGATCGGGTACCGCTGAAGCGAAAAAAGAAGCTTCGAATCAGGCCGGTACTGAACCTGAAGCAGCTCCGGAAAAGGGAAAAACGCTTACGCTCCCGGAGGTTCGGGCGATCCTGGCGGAAAAGGTTGCTGCAGGCTTCGGGACGCAGGTGAAGGCCCTGATCGAGTCCTACGGCGCGGTTTCCCTGAAGGGCGTGCCGGCGGAGAAGTACGGGGAACTGCTGGAGGCGGCCGGCGCATTGGGCGGTGATGCGGATGCCGGATAAACACGCGTTCCTGTCGCCGTCGTCTTCGGAACGCTGGTTCCACTGCACCAGGTCCGCCTGGCTGAGCGAGCAGTTTCCGGATCTCGGCAGTGTGTTCGCGGCGGAAGGGACGGAAGCGCACAGGCTGTGCGAATACCTGCTGCACGATATGCTCGGGATTCCGGATACGGATCCGCGGCCGGGCATGACCTACTACACCCGGGAGATGGAAGAAGCGGCGCAGGGCTATGTGCAGTTCATCCGGGAGAAGCTGGAGGCCTGGAAGGCCAAAGGCATAGCTCCGGCAGTGTTCGTGGAGCAGCGGGTGGATCTGCGTGCTTACATTCCGGAAAGCATGGGAACGTCGGACTGCGTCATGGTCGCCGACGACGAGATTGAAATCATCGATTTCAAATACGGTATGCACCGTGTGCCGGCGTCTTCCCTGCAGCTGCGGATTTACGCCCTGGGCGCCTGCGAATTATTCCGGAACCTGTATGACTTTTCGCGGGTGCGCATGACGATTTACCAGCCCCGGCTGGGTGCGGTGGACGAAGCTTCCATGATGGCGGACGACCTGTACGCCTGGGCGGAAACGGAGTTGAAGCCGCGCGCGGAGCTGGCCTTTGCCGGGCAGGGTGATTACTGCGTCGGCGAATGGTGCCGGAACTGCCGGGCCAGGCGGACCTGCCGGGAACTGGCGGCGCACCAGCTGGAAATCGCGAAGTATGAGTTTACGGAGCCGCCGCTGCTTTCGGATGAGGAAATCGCGGACGTGCTCAGCCGGGTGGATGATTTGGTTTCCTGGGCGACCGGCGTGAAGGAATACGCCCTGCAGGCCGCGGTGGACGGCAGGCGCTTTGCCGGCTGGAAGCTGGTTGAAGGGAAAAGTATCAGGAGGTTTACGGATGACAGCGCCGCAGCGGACCGGCTGGTTGCCGCCGGACTGGATCCGTATGAGAAGAGGATGATCGGCCTGGCTGGCCTGGAAAAGCAGCTGGGGAAGAAGAAATTCGCCTCCCTGCTTTCGGACCTGGTGGTCAGGCCCCAGGGGAAACCGATGCTGGTGCCCGTTTCGGACAAACGGGCTGAATGGTGTCCGGCAAATGCGGAGTTTGCCGGAAGTGAAGAGAAAGATGAGGTAAATGCCAATGAGTAAGAATACTCCTAATCCCTGCAAAGTTATTACCGGAAAAGATACCCGGCTGTCCTTCGCGCACGTGTGGGAACCCACCTCCATCAACGGGGGAAACCCGAAGTATTCCACCTGTGCCTCATGGCCCAAGACGGATGATGTTACCACCCGGAAGGTGAAGGCGGCCATCGAAGCTGCATACCATGAGGGAGAGGGAAAGCTGAAGGGCAGCGGGAAGACCGTGCCGCCCATGAGCGCCATCAAGAACCCGCTGCGGGACGGCGACCTGGAGCGCCCGGACGATCCTGCCTTCGCCGGCATGTGGTTCGTGAACGCGAATACCGACCGTGCCCCGGGCATCGTGGACCTGAACTGCAATCCGATCCTGGACCGCAATGAGGTCTATTCCGGCTGTTTCTGCCGCGTATCCCTGACCTTCTACGCCTTCAACAGCAACGGAAACCGGGGTATCGCCTGCGGGCTCAACAACCTGCAGAAGGTCCGCGACGGCGAGCATCTGGGCGGCCGGATCAGCGCGGAAGTGGAATTCGCCGGCCTGGATGACGATGACGAGGACTTTCTGGCGTGACAGGGATGAAGAACCGGGATGGCGGCGCTGCTGCCATCCCCCTTTCCGGTGAAATCTGGCGCGATATACCGGGCTTTGAAGGCTCCTATCAGGTGAGCTCGCTGGGCAGGGTGCGGTCCCTGCCGCGGACGGTTTCCGTCTATGACAGCGTCCGCGGCATTGCCTATGCGAAGCCGTACCCCGGAAAACTCCTGCGGCAGGCCGTGTGCGACAGCGCCGGGCATCTGTCGGTGCATCTGGGAAAGCATTGCCGGGGGATTCCGGTGCACCAGCTGGTCATGCTGGCGTTCCACGGTTTTCCCCCGCCCGGTACGGAGGCAAGGCACCTGAACGGAAATCCCCGGGATAACAGGCCGGAAAACCTGGCGTACGGCACGCATTCCGAGAATATGCTCGATATGTACCGGGACGGTTACGGCCATCTGAAGCTGTCACAGGAAGAAGTCCGCCAGATCCGGTTCGGCCTTGCGTGCGGCTGGTCGGTGAAGGAACTGGCCGGTGCCTACGGTGTGTCGGAAACGAGCATCCGGAGGATCCGGAAAAGGAGGCGGTACAACTGGGTTGAGGACCTGTCCGAATCTCCGATTCGGGTAACAGGTCCCATGCTACAGCCGTCAAAGGTGCGAAGCGGCTTTGGTAACGGCGATCGCAGGCAGGAGGCGGACAGAAATGAATGACAGCGGTATCCGGTCCCTTTCCATTGATATTGAAACCTTCTCTACGGAAGACCTGGCCAGGTCCGGGGTGTACCGGTACGCGGAAGCGCCGGATTTCCGGATCCTGCTTTTCGGTTACAGCGTCAATGACGGCCCGGTGCAGGTGGCGGACCTGGCTTCCGGCGGCACGATTCCGGCGGAAATCCTTTGCGCGTTGTCGGATCCCGCCGTGGAGAAAAACGCTTTCAACGCCTCCTTTGAGCGGGTGTGCCTTTCCCGCCTGCTGCGGGACATGAGCCTGCTGCGGGAAGGGGAATTCCTCTCCCCGGTTTCCTGGCGCTGCACCATGATCCGCTGCGCGTACCTGGGGCTGCCGCTGTCGCTGGCGAACGCCGGCGCCGTGCTGGGGCTGGACAAGCAGAAGCTGACGGAAGGCAAGGACCTGATCCGCTTCTTCTGCCTGCCGGCAAAGCCGTCCCTGCTGAACGGGCAGTCATGCCGGAACGGCCCTTCGTCGGATCCGGAGCGCTGGAAGCGGTTCGTGGAGTACAACCGCCGGGACGTGGAAGCGGAAATGCAGATCCAGGAACGCCTCAGGAACTATCCCGTGCCGGATTCCGTCTGGCAGGAATATGAGTTGGATCAGGAGATCAACGACAGGGGAATCCAGGTGGACCGTGAACTTGTGGATGCCGCACTGCGGCTGGATGACATGTCCAGGGAAGAACTGACGGCGGAGCTGTCAAAGCGCACCGCCCTGGCAAATCCGAATTCGGTTTCCCAGATCCGGCAGTGGCTGGCGGATCACGGCTCCGAAGCGGAGACCCTGGGGAAGAAACAGGTGGCCGCCATGCTGCAGGATGCGAACCCGGAGATCCGGGAGGTGCTGATCCTGCGCCAGCAGCTGGCGAAATCCAGCGTGAAAAAGTATGAAGCCATGCGGAACACTGTCTGCCGGGACGGCAGGATCCACGGCATGTTCCAGTTTTATGGGGCGTCCCGCTCCGGCCGCTGGGCCGGACGCGGCGTGCAATTGCAGAACCTGCCCCAAAACCATCTGCCGGATCTGGACCGGGCCCGGGAAACGGTCCTTTCCGGGGATTACGGCATCCTGAAAACGCTGTATGACTCCGTACCGGATGTCCTGTCAGAACTCATCCGCACGGCCTTTGTCCCGGCTTCCGGAAAGTTCATCGTCGCGGACTTTTCCGCCATTGAAGCCCGGGTGATCGCCTGGCTGGCCGGGGAAACCTGGCGGACGGAGGTGTTCCAGTCCGGCGGGGATATCTACTGCGCCTCGGCCTCCCAGATGTTCCATGTGCCGGTGGAGAAGCACGGTGTCAACGGCCATCTCCGCCAGAAAGGGAAGATCGCGGAACTGGCTTTGGGATACGGTGGGGGAACAGGGGCGCTGAAGTCCATGGGCGCGCTGGAAATGGGCATCCCGCCGGAGGAATTGCAGCCGCTGGTGGAAGCCTGGCGCGCTTCGAACCCGAATATTGTCCGCCTGTGGTGGAATGTGGATCGGGCGGTCAAAACGGCGATCCGGGAAAAGACCGCCGTGCATATGGGCAGGCTGTCCTTTGTGTACCGGTCGGGGATGCTGTTCGTTATCCTTCCGTCGGGCCGCTCCCTGGCCTATGTGAAGCCCCGGCTGGGCCTGAACCGCTTCGGCGCCGTCTCGGTGGCCTACCAGGGACTGAACGCGGCAAAGAAATGGGACCTGATCGAATCCTACGGGCCGAAATTCGTGGAAAACACCGTGCAGGGGATTTCCCGGGACCTGCTGTGCACCGCCATGCTGCGGCTGGGAAAACGGCGGATTGTGGCGCATGTGCATGACGAAGTGATTATTGAAAAAGAACCGGGGGACAGCGTGGAGGAAGTCTGCCGGATCATGGGCGAGTGTCCGCCCTGGGCGGAGGGGCTGATTCTCCGGGCGGACGGCTATGAATGCGACCAGTATCGAAAGGACTGATGGAATGAGCAATCATGAAGGGTTTTCCGATCCCACGGCGGACCTGGCCGTGGGGCGGACCGCACGGACGGGCAGGAAGGGAAAGCACGTTTCCGGGAAAAGCGTCCGGAAGCGCGGCAGGCCGGCGAAAACGGAGCGGAAGAAGGCGGCGTCCTTTCCGACGTACTTCACGCGGAAATTCCCGCTGCCCGTCGTGTATATCTGTTCCCCGTTTGCTGCGGACGCGGAGGAAGCGGCTGCAAGGAACCTTTCCGAGGACAGGCTGAAGGCAAAACGGTTCAGCCGCTTTGCCGTCTCCCGCTACTGCGTGCCTGTGGCGCCGCGCCTGATGTATCCTGCCTTTCTTCATGATGACGTGAAGTCGGAGAGGAACATCGGGGTTTACTGCGGATACTGCCTGCTGGACAAATGCTCGGAGGTCTGGGTCTGCGGGGACGAGCTGACCAATGCCATGGAATGGGAAATCTGGCGGGCGTATATGCGCAGCAAAACGATCCGCTGGTTTACGGACGATCTGAAAGAGGTCCGGAAACCGCTCCCGGAGGCCTGCAGAACCCTCACCGGGCCGGTCAGGAAAAAAGCAAAAAAGGAAACGGAGGAAAAGCCAGATGAATGATCCCCTGCTGAAGATTGCCGTCTGTGACAGGCGGACCAATGCCCGTTACAAGAACCAGGAGCATAACTGGTCCTGGATCAAGGAAAGGAACCGCCGGCCGGTCCGGACCAGCGAGACCGTGGAGGAATATCCGAAGCTCCCGAAGGAGAAGCGGGACGAGCTCAAGGACCAGGGCGGCTTCGTGGGCGGCTGGCTGAAGGGAGGTATCCGGAAAAAGGGATATGTGATCTCCCGGTGCGTCGGCTGCCTGGATGCGGACAATATCCCGGCGGAAATGAACTTCCCGGCGCTCTGCCGGCGGGCCTTCGCCGGGGTTGACTGGTTCCTGTATTCCACCCATAAGCACCGCCCGGATGCGCCGCGCTTCCGCCTGGTGTTCCTCCTCGACCGGGAAGTCTCCGAGGAGGAGTATCCGGCCCTGATGCGCATGGTGGCGAAACAGCTCGGCATGGACCTCTTCGACGATTCCACCTATGAACCGCACCGCATGATGTACTGGGCTTCCTGCTCCGCGGACAGCGAGTTCGTCTTTGATGAATCCCTGGGCTGCCCGCTGCCGGCGGACAGGTACCTGGGCATGTATGCCGACTGGCGGGACGTTTCCCAGTGGCCGGTATCCTCCCGGCAGTCGGAGGTCATGAACCGCGCGGTCTCCGCCCAGCAGGATCCCCTGAACAAGGAGGGCCTGGTGGGCGCCTTCTGCCGCACCTATTTCCCGATCCAGTCCGCCATGGAGGCGTTCCTTTCGGACGTGTATGCCCCGACCGCCGTGGACGGGCGCTGGGATTATATCCCCGCGGATTCCACCGCCGGCGTGGTGGTGTATGACGACCGGTTTGTGTATTCGCACCACGCGACGGATCCTGCCGGCGGCAGGCTGGTGAACGCCTTCGACCTGGTGCGGATCCATAAGTTCGGGAATGATGAAACGCAGAAGTCCTATAAGGAGATGTGCGAGTTTGCCCTCGCGCAGGACGCCGTGAAGCTGCGGCTGGACGAGGAGCGGAGGGAAGAGGCGCAGCAGGAGTTTTCCGGGTATGACGCGTCGGACCGCTCCTGGACCGCGCAGCTGAAATACAAGGGAAAATCCAAGGAACTGGAGAACAGCGTGGACAATCTGATGCTCATCCTGATGAACGATCCGGACTTTGCGAATTTTGCCTATAACGAAATGGCGGGAAGGATCCAGGTGACCGGGGAAATGCCCTGGGAGCGGCCGGAAGGAAATCCCTGGTGGCGGGACGCGGACAGCGCCCAGCTGCTGGTGACGCTGGACAGGCGGTATGTGCCGTTCTCCGAGCGGAACCTGAACGCCTGCTTTGTGAAGGCGGCGGATGACCGGAAGTTCCATCCGGTCCGGGATTACCTGGACAGCCTGCCGGCGTGGGACGGCGTCTGCCGCGTGGAGACGCTGCTGCCCCGGTGCCTGCAGGCGGACGATACGCCGTACGTCCGTGCCGTGACGCGCAAGGTGCTTGCCGCCGCGGTAGCGCGGATTTACTGTCCCGGCACGAAGTTCGATTCCGTGCTGGTGCTGGACGGCGCGCAGGGCATCGGGAAAAGCACGCTGTTCCGGCTGCTGGCCGGTCCGGCGTATTATTCCGAAACGCTGTCCCTGACGGATATGAACGACAAAGCCGGCGCGGAGAAACTGCAGGGGTACTGGATTGCGGAGATCGGCGAGCTGGCCGGCATGAAAAAGGCGGATATTGAAAAGGTGAAAGCCTTTCTTTCCACTTCGGACGATATGTACCGCCCGTCCTACGGCAAGGTTGTGGAATCCCATCCCCGGCAGACGGTGATCATCGCGACGGTGAACGGTGAGCGGGGATACCTGCGGGATGTGACCGGCAACCGCCGGTTCTGGATCGTGAAATGCCGCCAGAAGGATCCTGTCCGGAGATTCTCCTTTACGGAGGAGGAACGGAGCCAGATCTGGGCGGAGGCCAGGCACTGCTGGCAGCAGGGGGAAAAGCTGTATCTCGAGGGGGAACTGATCCGGGAATCCGAGGAGGCGCAGCGCAGTGCCATGGAGGCGGACGAGCGCCAGGGCATGGTGGAGCAGTACCTGGACACGCTGCTGCCGGATACCTGGCGGGAGATGGATCTGTATGAGCGTAGGAACTACCTGTCCGACAGGAAGGATCCGACCCAGCCGAAGGGGACTGTCCGGCGGGAGAAGGTCAGCAACGCGGAAATCTGGGCGGAGTGCTTCGGCAGGAATCTGTCCGATATGAAACCGGCGGACAGCTATGCCATTGCAGCCCTGATGACGCAGGTGGCTGGCTGGCGGAAAGCGGAGAAGCTGATGTCGCTGCCGCTCTACGGCCGTCAAAGGGTGTATGAGCGCTGTGCCGAGCTGCCGGATTTCCTGGAATGATGCGATCGCTGTTACCAAAGTGTTTTCAGTATTTTGACAGCTGCCTATGAACGAATGAACAACTGTTTTCCATTATTGTTATCTGTCTGATTCAGTCGGTGGTCTATCGCCGGCAGGCGCGTATGCATACGCGTATATGGAAATTTGCGTACGTTTGTACCGGTTGTACAGGGAGGTTCCATGAGGGAAAAGGTCATTGAGCAGAAGCTGACACAGGCAGTCCGCCGCTCCGGCGGACTCGCCCTGAAGCTTGTATGCCCTGGATTCAACGGGGTGCCGGACCGGCTGCTGCTTTTCATGGGAGGCAAAGCGGCCTTTGCGGAAGTGAAGGCCCCCGGGCAGAAACCCAGACCGCTGCAGGTGCACCGGATCGGGCAGCTGCGGGAAATGGGGTTTCCGGTCTATGTAGTGGATTCGGAGGAGGGAATCCGGGCAATCATGGATGGGATGGAATGAGAAAAGCGCTGCCCATTCATTCGGCGAAGTGCCGGAAGATGGCCGGCACCATCCCCGTAACACCGAAAGGCAACGCTTTTTTGCCTGCTGCGGGTAGCCTCCAGGTCGAATGCCCATCGACATCCGCTGCAGGAAATCGTCCGGCCGGCTCGGGTACGATACGAAAACTATCGTGCGCGGCCGGCCAGGCGAATAACTGCGGGAGTGGTTCCAACCGTTTATGGTTTTCGCTTGCACCGCAGTGCAGGGGCGCAGTGCCATCGTCCAATTCGACGGTGACTGCGCCGCTGCGGATTCATCATAAAGGATATACGTTTTGCTGTCAATAACCCATGAAGCTAATGGAAGGGGTGTTGTATGGAATACCATCCTCATGATTATCAGCAGTACGCGACTCAGTTCATCCTGGACCATCCCGTGGCGGCGATTCTCCTGCAGATGGGCCTGGGAAAGAGCGTGATTACCCTGACCGCCATGCAGGAACTGTTCCGGAGGGGTGAGATCCGGAAGGCGCTGGTGATTGCCCCGCTTCGGGTGGCGCGGGATACCTGGCCGGAGGAAATCCGGAAATGGGATCATCTTTCCGGTATGACGTATGCGGTGGCTGTCGGCGCTGCCGATGAAAGACGGAAGGCGCTGACAGCTTCGCCGCAGATTACCCTGATCAACCGGGAAAACGTTCCCTGGCTGGCGGAGTACCTGGGAAAGCGGTTCGATTATGACATGGTGGTGATCGACGAACTGTCCTCCTTCAAGAACTGGGAGGCAAAGCGCTTCCGGGCGCTGATGAAGCTCCGGCCGTCCGTGAAGCGGATTGTCGGGCTCACCGGCACGCCGAGCCCGAACGGGTATATGGACCTGTTTGCGGAATACCGGGTGCTGGATATGGGGGAGCGTCTGGGGAGGTTCATCGGGCGGTACCGGGAAGCGTACTTCACCCCGGACCGGTGGGGAAACGGACAGGTGTATACTTGGAAACTCCGGCCCGGCGCGGCGGATGAAATCTTCCGCAGGATCTCGGACATCACGGTGTCCATGAAGAGCGTGGATCACCTGAAGATGCCGGAGTGCGTGCTGAACAACGTGCCGGTGCGCATGGACGGAAGGGAGCGGGATCTGTATGAAACGCTGAAGCAGGATCTGTTCCTGCGGGTGCTCAGCCGGGACGGGGCGAAGGAAATCGACGCGAAGAACGCCTCCGTGTTGTGCAACAAGCTCAGTCAGATGGCGAACGGCGCCGTGTATACGGACGATTCGGAAGTTGCTCGTATTCACGACCGAAAACTGGATGCCCTGGAGGACCTGATCGAAGCCGCAAACGGAAACCCGCTGCTGGTGTCCTACTGGTACCAGCATGATATCGACCGGATCCGGCAGCGGTTCCCGCAGGTGCGGGTGCTGAAAAGCACGGAGGATCTCCGGGACTGGAACGCCGGGAAGATTCCTGTCGCGGCGATCCATCCGGCGTCGGCCGGGCACGGGCTGAACCTGCAGGCGGGCGGGAATACGCTGGTATGGTTCGGGCTGACCTGGTCGCTGGAACTGTACCTGCAGACGAACGCCCGGCTCTGGCGGCAGGGGCAGAAGGCGGAAACGGTGGTAATCCACCATCTGGTGACGGAAGGAACGATTGACGAACGGATCCTGCAGGCTTTGAAGAGCAAGGACCGTTCCCAGGAAGCGCTGATTGATGCCGTAAAGGCACAGGTTGAGGACGTGTCCAAATCTTCTGGTTTGGGTAACACGTCCCATGCTACAGGGGCCCGCGACCGGCGAGCCTCAGGCGAAGACGGAGCGGCCGCGACGATCGCAGTATGAAAGGAGAAACAGCAGCATGAATGCACTGGAGTTTTTGCAGCAGGCCTATATGCTGGAGCAGCGGATCGAGACGAAGCTACAGGAGATTTCGTCCCTGCGGGCGCTGGCGGAGACCATGCGGTCCTTTGCCGGGAATGAGCCGGTCTGCCGTTCCCGGAACGTGACGGCCCTGGAGGATTCCGTGATCAAAATCATGGAACAGGAGCGGGAACTGAATGAAGAAATCGACCGGCTGGTGGACCTGAAGAAGGAGATCCTGGATGTGATCTCGGAAGTGAAGGACCTGAATTTCCGGCTGGTCCTTGAAAAACGGCATCTGTGCTTTGAGTCCTGGCCGCAGATCGGGGAGGAAATGGGACATACGGACCGGTGGGCGCAGATGAAGCACACAGGGGCGCTGCGGGTGGTGCAGCAGATATTGGAGAGGAAAGGAATTTGATTATTGAAGGAAAGGTTGGACCCTTTCCTTTTCTTTTTTTGTGTGGTAGGATTCGGGTGTAAGTTCTACAAGAGGCTTTTTCACTTCAGCAGCTTGAAAAAAGAACTGTTGAAGCTTGAAAAAGTATTGACAGATTGTTTCCTTCATGTTAGTATACCCTTCCGTCATGGACGACTAGTTCTACCGGTTTTTACCCCTTTGGAAAGGAGGTGGAACTATGAGTGCAACACTCAAAGTCGTCCTGACTTGGGCCGAGAGGATTGCTGCCGCGATTCTTTTCGCGGTTCCTGCGATCCGGAGCATCGATAACGAAATCGATGCCGCAAAGGCCGAGGTTGCTCTTATCCGCAAGGATGAAGAGTAATCTTCAGTCGACATCGGAAGGGCACATAATCAGATGATTATGTGCCCTTTTGAGTTCCAGCCATTAACACAGGGAGGTTGATAAGAATGGACAATACCGGAATTTATGAATATGTGTTCTACAACATGTACAATTCAGTAAAGAAAAGCAAGGAGGATTTTTCCAAAGCACAGGAAGTAATGTGGGAACTTTACAGACCCATTTTATTTACAAAAGATGACAATACCGAGCTTTACGATACCGTTGTATCCGGTAGTGCGCATTCCATAATGGTTGAGATGGAAATGCTAATAATGCGTTTGTTTGAAAACAATTCTGTTGATTTTATACCTTTTCAGGAAGATGAAGCAAAATACTATCTGCACATGCCATTTTACAGGATCGAAGAGAATGAAAAAGTCGCTTATGTCTTCCATTCGAGCCTAGGGAGTTCAGTTGACTGGAAAGGAATAACAAAAAAATACAACATGGACAGAATTACCGTTGTGTCTCTTGTTGAAACGCTTCCAAGCAAACAGGCTAGTCAACTGAAAGATCCAGAACAGTTGCTTTCCTGGATTGTGAATCAAGCCGAAGCGAAATCAAATGGAATAGTTCAATACATCACATTGGCTGATTTGTTTGATTTTTTAGGAGAAAGTGAATACGATAATTTCCTATCACATGTAAAGAAGTACAACGAGAAGGTAAGAAAGTTGATTGGTTACAGCACTGTAACAATACCATCCGAGGATGCAATGGAGCGATTTAAAAAAGATCGACTTCAGATGCTTCTATCATATGATTACTCTTCCGCAAGTGCTCCACTTCCCGCAAATGATGTATCCATCATAGAAACCAATTTCTTTCACAGGAAATTGGTTAGGGCAATTGTTGGGGATTTGCCTTTTGCTGAAAGCTTTTTAAGCGCCGAATGGTATTATCAAATGCATATAGCTACCAGCGCACTTGAGCAGACAGCGATTGTTGTAGGGTACCTAAAATCTATTGAGCAGTTGCTTTTCACTCTTGTAACACTACCGTCACAAGCAATCCCGACGAATACATCATTTGCAGATTACACTCTTGGACAATTTGAGTTTTATATCAATACACATCAGTCACTATGGGAAACCCACGGATTGCTACCGACACGATTTGTAGTAAATAAGCTGATTAATTACCGTGAGAATTACCGCAATGGTCATCTTCATAAAACCAATGTATTCCAACCGGCAGAAATTGATAACATCCGCGATCAGACGATTCAGCTTTACTTCCTTCTGCTGGGAGCATTAAGAATAGAAGATAGTGATATCCCTTCTCTCAAGTTATGGGAAGAAAAATTGCCCATAAAAGTAGAGTTAACATATGAAGCATTTTCCGAATGGCTTGATCGTATTCTGAGCGGAGATACATTGTTAGGAACAGATCGTCCGGTTTACTTTAATTTGGGATGGTATGGTAAAGAACAATGCCGGTTGTCTTTTGATACCGTTGAAAGATTTGAGACCTGTGGAGAGAATAATCAATACAGTTTTCCCGTTAATGAACAATTTCCCTATATCAGTGATTGTTTCCTTTGGGATGATGATTCTACCAAGGGTGATAATTCTTGGGACAAAGAAGCTGAAGAAGCCAAAGTCGAGAGAAGATTAGGTGATTTAATTAATCAATATTGCCAAAGCTCACCTTGTGCCAACAAACTAAAGAAATACGAGGTGTATTATGGCTTCTTTGGACATAGTAATAAAGTAAATGTTAAGTAAATAACTGATGCATTTAATTCCCGCCGAGTATCCAATTCCTTCCTATGACCATTTGCTTGGCGGGGACGGGACGGTCTTTTTTGTTCCATTAGTTCGTTCGCCTATAAACAAATAGTCTCCGTTTCCTGGACTTTGAACTCCAAGCTGATTCTGAAAAAGTGGCTTTTGTGGCTTAAGTCTCAGCTCAGATCAGATCAGGGAGGAAATGGGGCATACGGACCGGTGTGCGCAGATGAAGCACATAGGGGCGCTGCGGGTGGTGCAGCAGATTCTGGATAGGCGGATGGCTTGATGGAGGGGAAAGGTAAAATGCCTTTCCTTTTTTAGTTCAATGGAGCAGGTGTTGAGCGGGAGGCAGGATGATTATCTTCTGGTTTCATGTTGTTACGT
>Ga0310694_10003753_pt1 | contig 14868 bp, 5 predicted proteins | sample 174DNAGHGhighgp2_FD_203884 | JGI IMG/M metagenome (GOLD analysis project Ga0310694, IMG submission 203884) | Sheep rumen microbial communities from Palmerston North, Manawatu-Wanganui, New Zealand - 1742 DNA GHGhigh gp2 (v2) (version 2) | ecosystem: Host-associated > Mammals > Digestive system >... | reverse complement strand
CGAAAATGCTGGGAACGGCCTGGAACGTCAGGTCGGCAGCCGTCACGTTCTTCGATACGCTCTGTTCGAAGTTCACGACACCCATGACATTGGCCACTGCCTCTTCAAGCGTCGTACCTACCAGCACCTCGCTGGGAATGCCGGTCAGCTCCATTGACAGCGGCTGCTTGTCCTCCTTCGAGGTGAAGCCACCGATAGGCTCGATGGTAGAACCGAGGAAGTTGATGTACGAGCCCTCAGGCACGAGGAACGCACGGATGGTGGTGTTCGACGGGTCAGCATTCAGGTTCACCAATGCCGATGTCTGCTTGTAGGTTTTCGTCACCGTGCCGTTGGTCATCGTGACAATCAGTCCACCGCTTGTACGGTCAATGGTCAGTGTTACCTTTCCGCCGAGCTTATCTACACCAGCATCGGTGTCGGTCTCGAACGTCAGCGTGCTCTCAACGAGGCTACGGTCTATGTAGTCACCCCACTCGGAGTTTCCGCTGGGCTGATGGTCGTAGCGGATGGCACCGTACTCCTTATAGTTGGAGGCACCGCGGTCCTCGTCGTTCGTGATAATCAGCGCAAAGTTCTTATACGTGTTCGAGGCACTGGGGTTGATGCTCAGGTTATACTGAGCCACCCACTTCTCTCCTTCAGGAATCTGATAGTATTTCGAGAACTGTGCCCACCATCCCGTGCTGTAGTCCGTAGCACCGACAGTATAGACATCCTCCACCAGGCCCTCGATTTCCTCTTCTCCGCCTTGCCCCTTTGCATTGGCAATGGAATCAACTTTGGCAGAGAGCCAGTCGGGCGAATCGACGCTGAACAGGTCACCGCCCTCACAACTCGTCATGGACATCAGACCAAGAGCCACAGCAAAGAAAGCGGTTGCTATTTTATTTAGACTTTTCATAATCTTTTAATGTTTAATTTTTAATCTTTAATGCAAAATCTTCTCAAAGCTTCACCACTGGATGAACGGTCCATCCCTTGCTTGTGAAGTAAGAAGAGTTGTCACTATTCGTATTGGCAGAGTTGCCGACGAGGTTCGGGTTGTCGCTGAGCGTACCCTGATAGATGGGCAGGAACTCATGACCCTCCTTCCAGGTGTCGAACGAGCTCTTGCTGCATGTAGCATAATCGACGGGGTCTTTCGGCGTGAAGGTCACCACACCGTCGTTATAGTTCGCCTTCGTCCAGAAATTGACGGCAGCATGCTCCTTCAGCTGCTGCAGACGATCGGCGCTGTAGAAGAAGCCCCAGCGCAGCAGGTCGAAACCACGACCGAACTCACAGCCGAACTCTTTGGGACGTTCCACGTTGGCAATCTGCTCGAAGAGCTTGTCCTTTGAGCTGAAGTCAGCCAGCTTCAGGCCGGCCAGTCCTGCACGGCTACGTACCTGGTTGATCCAGTCGATGGCCTGCTGTGTCGGACCGTTCACCTCATTCTCACACTCGGCAGCGCGCAGCAGCACATCGCTGTAGCGCATCATGCGCAGGTTAATACCGCAGTGCAGACCCGTGACGACCTTTTCGTAGAGGCCTGTACGCATGTTGGTATTCTTGGCCACTGGCAGACCGCCGTTGTTGTTGTTGGTCACCAGCGGAGCGTCACCGCCCCAATTGTCTGTCTGTGCCACCGTGTAGCACACGTTGCCATACTCGAAACCGTCCCACTCAGGCTCGTAGGTGCCGATGGTCCAGTAGAGGCGCGGGTCAAGCGAGCCGTTGATGGTGCGCTCAGCCTTAAACAGGTTATAGAGCCAGGGAGAAGCTGAGAGGTCTGCCCATCCACCACAGTCGCCAGGACCGAAGTTACTCTCGATAGCATGACCCTGCGTGGCGTTGGCACTGGTGTTCACTGGTGTCCACTCGTCGTCGGTACCCTGTGAGCCATAGTCCAGATACTGTACCTCGAAGAGGCTCTCGTCGTTATTCTCGTAGGCACTGCCCTCACGGAAGTTGTCACCGTAGTTGGCCATGAGCTTGTACGTACCGTACTGTCCGCTGATGATGGCCTTGAGCACAGTGAGTGCCTCGCTGTACTTGTGGCGCATCATGAGGGCACGAGCATAGTAACCGGCAGCAGCACCACAGGTGGCGCGACCCTTGGCCCACTGACCGCCAGCATCACGGCTGGGCAGCAGTGTCATAGCCTCTGCGAAGTCATTCTCCACCTGATCCCAGACACGGTCATACTGGACATTACCGTCAGCATCCTCGGACTGGCAGTTGGCAGCATAGAGGCCGTCGAGTGAAGAGTACTGGCTGTAGTCGGTAATCAGCGCAGGATTCTGGTAGTATCCAGCCAGATTATAATAAGCCAGACCGCGCAGGAACAGCATCTGTCCCTTGATATACTTCATCTTGTCGCTCAGCTGGCTGTTGTCGTCGCCACAGCGTGAGAGCGTGAAGTTGCAGACATTGATGGTGTAGTACCAGTCGCGCCATGACCACTGCCCGATCTCGTCGGTCACGGGAGCGTTCAGGTCGTCGAACGGCATGTACCATACCTGTGACGAGTTCCACACCTCGTCACCACGGCAGACATCGAGCATGAAGCCCACACGGGCGTAGGTACCCTCCATGCGGATGTGGTTATAGGCGGCAATGACATTCTCCTCCAGATCGTCGGCAGTGAAACCAAAGGTTCCTGACGTCTGCTGGTTGGGATTGGTCAGTTCCAGCTTCTCGCTGCACGATGTCAGCGCGCCAAGGCCCAACACAAGGGCCAATGATAATTTATATAGTTTCATCTTTTTTCTATTTACTGATTTTCGATTTTCGATTCATATTCATTAGAACGAGAAGTGGATACCAGCCATGAAGCTGCGTGCACTCGGATAAGAGCAGTAGTTATAGCCCGGTGTGAACGTACCAGGTGCATAGTCAACATTGTAGCCCTTGTAACCTGTGAAAGTATAGAGGTTCTGGGCAGAGAGATAGACACGTACACCGTTGACGTAGCCGCCAAACCACTTGCTGGGCAGGTTGCAGCCCAACTCTACGTTGGCAATCTTCCAGTAAGCTGCGTTCTGAATCTTGCGGTCACTGAAATAGTCGTTCCATGCCTCACCGTTAGCTGTGATATACGTACGGGGAACGTTGGAAAGGTAAGTCAGACCGTCTTCTGACCAGCGGTTGGCATCGAGAATGGCAACATCCTTATTACCATAGCTGTAGCAAGAGTTCAGGGCGTTGTAGATATGGTCAGACACATGGTAGCCCAAAGCGCCATAGGTAGAGATGTTCAAGTCGAAGATGCCGTACTCCAGGCGTCCGCTCAGACCGAAGTTGACAGAGGGCAGGCCGCTGCCGAGTACCACACGGTCGTCGGTTGTAATCTGACCGTCACCATTGACATCCTTATAGAGGCAGTCACCTACCTGTGCACCTGCCTGTGTAGCATGGTCATCGAGGTCAGCCTGTGTGCGGGCAATACCCTCATAGACATAGCCGTAGAACTGTCCCAGCTCCTCACCCACGTAGGTGATGTAGTCACCTGTGAGGTAATAGTTGTTGCCGAAGCCGAGTGAGCGCACTTTGTTCTTCAGTGTGCTCAGGTTGGCACTGATCTCGTGCTTCAGGGCATGGTCACGGTTGCGGTAGGTCACTGTGAACTCAAAACCGCTGTTGTCCATCTTGGCGGCATTCATCGTCACGCTGGTGTTTGCCACACCTGCGTTGGCAGGTACGGGAACGCTGTACAGCAGATCGACAGACTGGTTCTTGTACCATTCAGCGGTAAACTCAATGCGGTTGTTGAGGAAAGCCAGATCGATACCGACGTTCATGGTCTTCTTCTTCTCCCATGCCAACTGCTCGTTAACGAAGGTAGAGATGGCCGAACCGGTAATAGGCTGGTTGCCGAAGCTGTAGGTCATGTTGTTACGCATCATCGTGGCCTGATAGACGTACTCACCGATGTTCTCGTTACCGAGCTCACCATAGGATGCACGAATCTTGAACAGGTTGATGATGTTACGGTCGATGGGGAAGAAGCTTTCCTTGTCGAAACGCCAACCTACAGAAACAGAGGGGAAGGTACCCCAGCGAATATCCTTGGTCAGACGGGAGCTGCCGTCACGACGAATAACAGCCGAGAAGAGGTACTTACCGTCGTAGTCGTAGTTCAAACGACCGATGAACGAGGTCAGTGCATGCTTGTATTCGTAAGAGTTGGCATCCTTGGTTCCAGCGTTCTGGATTTGGAGGAAATAAGGTTCAGAATACTGTACGCCAATGGCTGTCAGCGTGTTGGTATTCTCCTCCTCGTAAGTGATACCACCCAAGAGATTGATATGATGCAGGCCAATAGTGCCGTCGTAAGTCAGCGTGTTCTCAATCAGGGCATCGGTATATTTGCGATGTGCCTTGGTCAGACGCTCGTTCTCCTTGGCCAGATAGACACGATTGCTCTGAATCCATGCAGGAATCCAGGTCTTGTCGTTGGCATGCGTGGCGCTGTAGGAGAGGTTAATCTTGTAGTTCAGCTTGTGGTTCTTGATGTCAAAACCTACCATCTTAAACAGATCGACATCCGCAGAAGCAGTACCCACGAAACGGTCAACAATCGTGTTACGGGTCAGCAGGTTGTTGACAAGCAGGGGGTTGGACGCCGAGATGTCACCATGGATGGTATCGTAATACACGCCATAGCCATAAGCGTCGTAGTTCCATGCGTTGGCAGCACCCACCTTGTCGTCAAGTACCCATGTCGATTCGTCGTATGCCTTGATGGTCGGCTGGATGGTCAGTGTACCGAGTAGCACGTTGGGCAGGTTACCATAGAGACCCTGCACATACTCGTTAGCATTGGAGATAGAAGTGTTGTCTTGATTGGAGTGTGAATATACAAAACTGGTACGGAACTTGATGAACTTGGTGTCCATGGTATTGTTCACACGGGCAGTAAAGCGCTCGTAGTTAGGACCGGCACCTTCCATCGTTCCCTTCTGACCGAAGTAGTCAAGACCTATATTATAAGTATTATTAGCACCGCCACCACTCAGGTTGACATTGTGGTTCTGGCGGATACCAGTCTTGAACACCTCCTTGAACCAGTCGGTATTAGTGTTATCCATGAAATGATATTTACCATCTTCGCTGAGGCTGTAACCACCAGGCAGCGGAGTGCCGGAGTTGGCAGCGGCCATACCCAGATACTGGCTGTACTGGTCGGCATTCATGACGTCATAGACACCGCTGGGGATTACGTCCCATCCGAAGTAACCTTTATAATCAACTTTCAGCGGCTGGTCTTTCTGACCACCCTTCGTGGTAATAATAACCACACCGTTAGCAGCACGAGAACCGTAGATGGCACCTGCAGAAGCATCCTTCAGCACCTGAATGGTCTCAATGTCGTTCGGAGAGAAGTCACGAATGGTAGTACCCATGGGCACACCGTCGATGACGTACAGCGGAGCTGTGCTTCCGAACGAACCGATACCACGAATACGTACGGAGGGGTCTGCACCAGGTTGACCGTCAGTAGTGATCTGAACGCCGGCCACCTTACCCTCCAGCATGGAGGAGATGTTGGAGTTAGACACACGCTTCAGCTCATCGGCATTCACAATAGACACCGAACCTGTCAGGTCGGCCTTCTTTTGCGTACCGTAACCCACTACGACCACCTGTTCCAGTGAATGGTCGTCAGATTCCAGCTGAATCTCACCGAGGTCAACACGCCCACGTACAGCAATCTCACGGTCTTTGTAACCGATGTAACTGACAACGAGCGTGGCGTTGGAGGGAACGCTCAGCTCAAAGTTACCATCAACGTTGGTCACCGTTGCTGTCTGAGTGTTCTTTACCCTGACAGTTGCACCGATGAGTGGCTCACCGTCTTGGTCAACAACCAGACCACTGACCTTGATAGTCTTAGTCTGCTGTGCCACTGATGCCATAACAGGAGTCGCACTGAATGCAAATACTCCTATCATACCAACAAATAGCATCATAGAGAATAATAATTGTTTTCTCATTGTTAATTGTTTTTAAGTTAGAAATAATTTGTTATTTGTTACATTTGTTGGGCACAAAAGTAAACAATATTCAAACCCCTAAGGTGGACAAAACAGTTTATTAGGTGGACAAATGCGTAATTATGCATTTTCCACCTAATAAATCATGATTTAGACCCTATTTTTCGTCCACCGAAGCGTCCTCCCCTGCATACGAACTAGGACTGGTGCCATACTGTCGTGTGAAACAACGCGTAAAATACTTCGGGTCGTTGAATCCCACTTTATAGGCAATCTCGGTAATGTTTCTGTTGGCCCAATTCTCCAACAGTAGCTTCCTGGCAATGGTCAGGCGGTAGTTACGGATAAACTGACTGGTGCTCTGTCCAGTCTCGGCATTCAGACGTTTCGACACCAGACTCTTGCTCATGCCCAGTGCCTCGGCAAACTCATTGATGCCGAACTCGCTGTTGGTGTAGTTCTGCTCCATCACGTCCGTCGCACGTTCCATGAATGACTTTTTGGTACGCATCACTTCCTGTTTGTCGGCCTCCACACTGCGACGATAGCTCTTCTGCAGACGTTCGTGGTTGTCGATGATGTTCTGGATGCGCGACTGCAGCAGCTCGGGGGCATCCGACTCATTCAGTACACGACGAATGGGCAACAGCAGCTTTTCTACTTCTTGCTGACGCCACAACTCCATACGACGGTGGTAGTACCACACAATCAGAGCGGAAAGCAGCACTACGACCAACAATATAAACCACCAGCTCTTCCAGAAGTAAGGTGCCACTTCCACTTGGATGCTGGCCGTCTGCGGCTCATCACCCTCCCCTAGGGTATATTGTACTTCGAAGGTGTAGGAGCCGGGCTTCAGGCTGGTATAGCGTACGGAGTGCTCACCAGGCTTCAGAGGCGTCCAGTCGTCCTCGAAGCCACGCAGGCGGTAGCTGTACTGCCCTTGCGTCTCACCGGCATAGGTCAGCGTCGAGAAATCAATGGCCATCGACTTGTTCGACTCGTGCAGTCGGATGCAGGTGGCCTGGGAAATATCTGCATCAAGCATCTCGCTATGGGCTGCACTGACCTCCTGGTTATCGACCATCAGGCGGGTAAAGCGCAGGTGCGGCTCGTAGCGGGCATCCGCATTCTCGCCACGCATCTCGGTGAGTCCGGCTGTGGTGCCCAACCAGATGGCACCATTTGCTCCGTGCACCGCCGAGTTCCAGTAGAACCGCTGACTGAGCAGTCCGTCCAGCTCACCATAATTATTAAAGGTACGCGTGCGAGGGTCATAGACCGACAGACCGTTGTCCGTCGTAATCCAAAGGCGTCCCTGCTCATCCTCCACAATGCCCTTCACGGCATTGTTTGCCAGACCGTCATCCGTGGTCAATAGTTCAAAGCGCTCTTTTGTCTCTCCACCTTCCACCATTCTGTACAGTCCATAACCATTCGAGCCCAGCCACAACGTGCCGTCCTTGGTCTCGCAGAAGCAACAGATCTTGTCAATGACAGGCGACTCGGGGTGGTCCAACTTATTGCGCAGGCGACGGTACTTGAAGGGCATTTTCGACTTCAAGTCAACGATGCAGACGCCTGACAGACAACCCATCCAGAGGCGCCCCCTGCGATCTACCAAACTGCCTATGCAGCCACGTATCAGACGGTTTTCCTTGAACGGATCGGCTAACGTGCCAGCCTTCAGTTCATAGTAGAAAATACCGTCGTTACTGCCAATCCACAGAGCATCGTTATACTTGTCGTATGCCAGTGCACCGATATAGTTGGTCATGGCCACCATGTCGGACGGCATCTCCACATGGTGCACCTCTGACCTCTTGCCACTTAGCTCTATCCAATTCAATCCCCCACCCCACGAGCCTATCCACAGGCGTCCATGAGCGTCGGGTTCCAATACGGATACCGTGTTGTGCTTGAGTCCCAAGTCGTAGAGCGACCAGTGCTCAAAGACCCCGTCTTCCGTATGCTGTGTGGCATCTAACCTGTTCAGGCCTCCCTCGACGGTTCCCACCCACAACGTGCCGTTAGGCTCAACGTACATCGCATTGACGGGGTTGGGTGACAAGGACCCTGGCCGCGACGGCTGATGAACGAAGTTGCGGAGCATCAGCGGCTGTGGCGACAGCTTGACAATGCCTGCCGTCTCGGTTCCAATCCAGATTTGCCCGTCACGTACCATCAAGCAGTGCACGAAGTCGCTGGGCATAGGCTTCACGGTCGTTGCCGTTGTCCATTGTTCGAAGGTGCCATGTTGTTCGTCCAAGATATTCATACCCCGCAACGTTCCCACCAGCAGCCGTCCGCTGGGCGTGACAGCCAGTGCCGTAGCATAGTCGTGCGACAGCGAATGGATGTCGGCTGTATGGCGGAATGCCGTCAGGGTGCCGGCATACTGGTCGTAGGCATACAGCCCCAGGTTCGTTGCTATCCACACCGTGTTGCCGCGTTTCAGCAGGTCGGTCACGTACAGCCCCTGCAATTGTGCAATAGCTGGAGCAATGTCACTGCGTACCAGCGTCGATCCGCTTTCCGACAGGCGGTACAAGCCGCCGTCGATGTTAATCCATACGGTACCGTTATGTTCGATGTCGCTGATGGTAACGTCGGGCGTGTTACCACGATAGTGGCACTTGCTGACGTGTGCCATGCGTCCTGCTTCGTCGAAAGTATAGCGGAATACGCTATCACGCGTCACGTGCCACATGGCACCCTTTGTATCGCAATACACCTTGACGGCATTCTGTGTCAGCCTGCTGCCGAAGTCTATGCAGGCCATCGTCCGCATGTCAACTACCGCCGTGCCCTCGTCGAAGGCCACCCATAGGCGGTGGTGGCGGTCCTCGGCAAATCCCTTGCATGAATTGCTGGGCGCCAAAAGTCCGCTGGCCAACAGCCGTTTAAACGTATAGCCATCATAGCGCACAGCACCTCCACCATAGGTCGAAATCCACACAAAGCCCTGGCTATCGGCAAAAATGTGGTTCACATGGTTGTGGGGAAGCCCTGCCGCTAGGTCCAGTCGAGCCATGTTATACCTATCGGTCAGCACGCCCTGTGCCACCGACTCGCCTGCCAATAACCCCAGCAGGACACCTAACACGAACCATCGTCTGAACCTCATATATTACTTTGAGCAGTCTTCCGCGCAAAGGTACAAAAAAACCTCCATACCACCAGCGATACGGAGGAATCTTTTGTGATAAATTAGGAGATTACTCTGCTTTACCGTTCTTCTCGAGCGTCCACTTGTCACGCTGCAGGAGTGCGGGATTAGCGCCTTGGAACATGGCAGCTGCCTGCCGGTCGTTCTTCAACTGCCAGTTGAGCCATGCAAGGGCGACAACGGTAAACTCACCACCATGCGCCTCACGGTAGGTGCCTCCGTGACCAACGGGATAGTTGGCAGCATAGGCCGGCACGTGGCTGATGCGGTGGAAGTCGTCCATACCATTCTCGTAGGCAATATCTTCCTTGCCGCCAAGAATATAGATGATGGGGGTGTGAATCTCAGCAAGCTTCTCCTTGGGAGGCATGGGCATGCCACCAACGGCCTGTCCTGCGTTCTCCATCTTGAAGAGTCCGCTGTTGCAGATCATAAGGGCCTTGATGCGCGGATCGGCACAGTTGAAGAGCGTCTGCAGACCACCACATGACATACCTGCCACACAGAGGTTCTTCACGTCAATCTTCTGATAGTACGGACTCTGAGGGTCGGCATTCTGGGCAATGGCCCAGTCGATGCTCTCAATCTGTTGCTCTGCGCGAGACATGGGACCCTGATACCACTCATCGGTCATGGGGATGTTACCCGTTGCCAGCACCAGGTAGCCATGAGAAGCTATCTCGTTCAGGAAGTTCATGTGCTCCCATGGTGAGTTGGCACATGCACCGTTACCCCAGACAAGGACAGGGAGCGGCTTCTGGGCGTTGAACACTGAGAGGTCCTGCGGACAGAACACGGTATGTTCCGCCAGTCCCTCCACCTCAGTCATGATGGCCTTGTAAGGACCTGTGCCACCATCTTCCACGATGCGTGACTTAGGCTGTGCCAGACAGACGGTTGCTGCCAGCAAAGCGCATAATGTAATCAATTGTTTTCTCATGAGGCTTTTCCTTTTTTTACTTAAACTTCCAGTAGTCTAAACGCACGTCTCCCTGCGTCTTGCTGAAACAGATATAAAGGTCGTGAACGCCGGCAGCATCCTTTACCTTACCCTTAAACTCCTTGTATTTCTCCACCGAACCAGTCTTTCCGATGGTCACGGTACCGATGACGGGACCATGCTGACCGTCGAGGCGCAGGGTGATGGTAGCAGTACCGGTGGCGGCAGCCATGATGCTGAACTGCTTGGCACCACTGCCGAAGTCAACGCCACGCAGACGGATATACTCACCGTCGTTGAGGTCATAGATATACATGTTACGGCGACCAGTCGATGCGGGCATATCGGCTACGACACCCGTATTCTCAATGCCCATCTTGGCACTCTTCAGTCCGTAGCCCCAGGCCATGGTCTCTGCCTCCACACGCTGGAAGGGGTTGAGCCAGTGCAGCTGCTTCATGGGCTGCTGGTCGAGCCAGTAGGGTACTTCCTGAATGGTTCCGTCGGCATTGTAGGTAATCTCCGTAGCAGAGACGCTGCGACGCTCATGGTGCACGAAGGTATCGAGGTGCATCAGGTCGTAGTTCTGTCCGAAGACGTACGAGTGTCCCTTATAGTCGCAGATGCCAGGATGGTTGCCGCGGTCACGCGGTGTGGGCTTCATGATGTAGCCTTTCCACTCCCAGGGACCTGTGGGCGAATCGCTCATGGCATAGCCCAGCGCCTCAGGACAGCAGGTGGAGGCGAAGCCAAGGTAATAGTGGCCGTTACGCTTATAGAACCACGGGCCTTCCTGATAGTTGGGGATATGCGGCAGCTTGTTGACCTCGCTTGTCAATGAGGTCATGTCCTCACCAAGCTTAGCCCAGAAGGTATGGGGGTTGCCCCAGTACATATAAGCCTGTCCGTCATCGTCGGTATAGACCGTGGGGTCGATGTCGAACCAGTTGCTCTGATCCCATACGAGCGGCTTGCCCAGGGGATCGCGGAACGGACCATAGGGCGAGTCACTTTCCAAGACGCCGATGCCATGTCCGTGCAGCGGTGCATAGAGATAGTACTTGCCGTTACGCTCGACGGTCTGGATGGCCCAGGCACCGTTGTCACGGCTGCGCCAGGGGAAGTCCTTGAGCGAAGCCACAGCACCGTGCTCCGTCCAGTTGACCATGTCGGTGGTGCTCCACAGCAGCCAGTCGTACATGAAGAAGCCTGCCGAGCCCTCCTCGTTCTCGTCGGGGATGTCCTCGGGTGAGGCATCATGCGAGGTATAGAGGAACAGGGTGTCGCCCACCACGAGGGGTGAGGGGTCGGCGGTGTATTTGGTCTGGAAGAGCGGCATGTTGACCTGCTCGAGTCCGCGCATCTCCCACCAGTCGAAGTTGAAGAGCTTCGGACCTTTACGACCTGTGAACACGAAATAGAGGTCATGGTGTCCGCGTGCGATGGCAGTGAGGTCGGTGGTCAGCGTCTGCCACCGTTCCCAGCCGCCCGTGCCAGGCACGTCGAGGGTACCGAGGAGCTGTCCGCCGAGGCTGTCGATGCGTATCTCTATCTTACCGCCACGCAGTCCACTGGCCACACGAGCGGTAAAGGTACGTGGCAGATTCTTGCAGAAATGGACGTTCTGCAGCTTGATATAGTCGCCATTATGGATATCAGTGACATAGACGCCCACCTGGTCGTTCTGCTCGGTCTTCACGCCACGTGAGAACGCCATGGTCTCAGCCTCAACACGACGGTAGGGATTGAAGTTGTCAACGGGCTGCACACCCTCGTCGGTAGGCATGATGGTGGGGAAGGAGCCGTCGGCATTGTACTTGAACTCCTCGACGGCCACGCTACGTCCGAAACCACCACCCTCAGGCAGTTTACCTGTGTGGTAGAAGAAATAGGAGTGGCCCTTGAAGTCGGCTACACCACAGTGGTTGGTGAACGAATTGGTCTCACAGAGCGGCATGATCTCGCCGGCATAGGTCCAGGGACCTGTGGGCGACGGTGCCGTGCTATAGCTGATATGTTCAGGAACACCGCCGGCAGCGTAGAGTAACTGATAGACACCATTACGCTTGGTGAGCCAAGGACCTTCCACATAAGAGTCCTTATACTTCTTACCTCGCTCGCGTTCGTTCATGGCAGGAGAGCCGAAAGCCTCTTCGGTCATGGGCAGCATACCCAGCTCACCCTCGTAGCTGATCATGTCGCGGTTGAGCTTCAGGTAATACACACGAGGGTTACCCCACATGAGCCATGCCTGACCGTCGTCGTCAATCATCACCGTGGGGTCGATGTGGTCCCACGAACCGTTCTCGAACAACGGCTTGCCAATGGCATCCTTGAAGGGACCGGTGGGGCTGTCGCTGACGGCTACGCCGATGGCCATGCCACCCGATATTTTAGAGTGGGCGCAGATGTACCAGTAGAACTTACCGTCGCGCTCAATGGTCTGTGAAGCCCAGGCACGGTCGTCTGCCCACGAGAAACTCTCGAGGGCCAGCGGTGAGCCGTGGTCCTGCCAGTTCACCATATCCTGCGTGGAATAGACGCGCCACTCCTGCATCCAGAAGAAGTCGGCCTTATCCTCGTCATGACCGGTATAGACGTACATGGTACCGTTGTGTACCATCGGAGCAGGGTCGCTGGTGAACCAGGTCTGCACAAAAGGATTTTGGGCTTGTAGCGTCAGGGCTGCAAGCGCCAGAAAACAGGTTGTTATGCTTTTCTTCATCATTGATCTTTCTTTTTGGGTAGTTAAGGGAGTTAGGAGGAGTTAGGGGGAGTTAAGGGACGTATGTTTTGCTGTCGTTTTGTCCCTCAGGAAACTTGGAGCAGCAGGAGTATCGTCCCTTTAACTCCCCGCCGAAGGCGAGGCCCGCAGGGCCGATAACTCCTCTTAACTCCCCTTAACTCCTTAATTAATTAAATATATCTTTGTCACACCATTCCATGTTGCCTTAACGGTAGCACGACCCTCAACAATGGGGCTGACGCTGATGCTGACCGTGGGGTCATCACACTGTGCGCTCAGCTTCGAGCTGCCGGTCAGCTTGCCATACACCTGATAATGGTTGCACTCCATATAGCCGTTGGCATTGGTGCCATAGATGGGTGTAGCAGGAATATTGAGGCGCTGGCCGTCAACGGTAATGGTCATCTGGGGCACACGGGGACGCTCACAGGTGGCACCCTCTTTCGAGAAGCCGATTCCGTGCAGGTCAAAGAGTCCCTGAGGACGCTGCTGACGACGGCCACCCCACTGGGGACGCTCCGGCTGAGTAATCTCAGGACCGTCAGCCACCAGATAGATGGCATGCTTGCCTGTGAGTCCTTCGACAGCAGGCACAGCAACCTGATAGTTGGTAGCTACGCGTGGCGCATCGGCAGGAACCTCAATAACGGCTATCTCACGGCCGTTCCATGTGCTGTTGGCATAGGGGCCGTCGAGCATGACATGAACCTTGAAAGCTCCCTGTCCGCCAGACGTCAGGTTCAGGTTGAGCACGGTGCCGTCGCCTGTCTGCGTTCCTGCAAAGGCAGGCAGGCCCTTGGTGGCCTGTGTCAGTCCACCGAAGCCGAAGTACTTGAAACCTACGATACCACCGTTGGTGATACCGGCAAGGTCCATGGAGTTGTTCCACACGTCGTGGTTGTCCTGCATCCACTCGTTTGAGTTCGTGCCTCCTGACATCCAGCAGGCTATACCGGCAGAGTAATACTGGTAAGGGGGCAGACCGAAAATCTGGAAGCCCTCACTGGTGACCTCGGCACCGGTATAGCAGTTGCCGTCAGTGGCCTTGGCCGTCCACTCGTTATTGCTGATGTAGGGGTCATAGCCCGTGATGCGGACCTGACCGCCCTTGGCTACGGGTTTCTTGTCCCACTCAATCTTGACAGGAGCCACCATGGCCTGACGGGCATAGCCGAAGCCACGTGGCGGACGATGATAGAACACGTACCACTGACCATTGATCTGCTGCAAAGAGCCGTGGGTGTTATGACCGGCATTGGTGGTCATCAGATGCGTGCCGTCTTCGTTGAGCACCACGCCACGCGAATCAACCAGCACACCGCCAGAACGCCAGGGACCGAGGGGAGAGTCTCCGTAGGCATAGCGCAGGGCGGAATTGGTGTTTCCAAGACCGTACTCCTTGCCGGAGTAGCCAGAGAACACCATCACGTACTTATTTCCTACCTGACGAATGCTGCTGGCTTCGAAGAAGTTGAAGTCGAGCGGGTTCTGTCCCTGATAGAGGGCCTTATACTCGCTGCCCTCCCTGTCAAGCAGACGTCCGTCGGCGCTGCTGGCAGGAATGAACGGGTCTATGAGTTCCGTGCCCGGACGCTTGGAGTACATCGTCTGGGGATCCAGCTCACAGGCCGTGGAGTGCTGGAAGCCATAGAACACATAAGCACGGAAGCCTGTCTTGAAGTCGGGGTCTTTCTTGTTGTTAACCGGCTCAATGAATACCGACGGGTCGAAGTCGATGAGGGAACCGTCGAGACACTGAGTGCCGTCAGCCGTCAAGTTCACAGGAGTGAAGGGACCATTGGGACGGTCGCCCTTACAGACGGTGGCCACACGTCGCCATCCGCGACTGTGGGGATAGAGCCAATAGGTCTTCTTGCCTGTCGCTTTGTCAACGGTCTCCACCAGATCTGGTGCGAACATCGTGTCCCACTGGCCATTCACATACCACGAGAAGATGGGGCCTTCGTCGCGCCACTGGGTGAGGTTCTCAACTGGTGCCGACCACATGCGGATATCGCTGCCACAATACTCG
>Ga0310694_10003752_pt1 | contig 14869 bp, 16 predicted proteins | sample 174DNAGHGhighgp2_FD_203884 | JGI IMG/M metagenome (GOLD analysis project Ga0310694, IMG submission 203884) | Sheep rumen microbial communities from Palmerston North, Manawatu-Wanganui, New Zealand - 1742 DNA GHGhigh gp2 (v2) (version 2) | ecosystem: Host-associated > Mammals > Digestive system... | reverse complement strand
ACCCAAACACCAATATTCATGTCCATTTGGCGGTTCATACCACACAATCTATAACTGATACCACTGATACTTATATATATGATGAAGAATATATAACTCAAACACTTTGGAAATGCGTTCAAAACAGTGGCTCTGCTTATGTTGAATCCATTACTGATAAAAAATGGTTTTATTATCTAACCAAAGAACGCGGATTTGAAAATAGGTTAGTTTCTTCACCCAATTTTCTGATAAATAAATATAGCACTTATTAGGAATATCTTTATGACATTAAACCCAGAAGCCGATTTTCTCATCTCCATCGCTGATTTACTCATAAAAGAAGGTTATGTTAAAAGTTTCAGAGAATTTTCAAAGAAATATCTTCGTAAAAATCCAAATACGCTTTGTGTAATGAAATATCAAAATCTTGAACCAAGCCTGACTATATTACTCGCCTTGTATTTAAGGCTTAATCAAGAACAAATTTTTCCTGCCGTTCAACAGCAACTAAGCAAACTTATCTACCAAAAGGCATTTTTCTGAAAATGGTTAATTCCGTAGGTTAAAAATTTTTATTCTGCAAAATAAAAACTTTATAATTTTAAGAAGTTTTTGTAAATCATGATTACCATTTAAACTCCTCAAATGGTTTATAATTTCCTGTTTTAATTGCTTCCATTGCTTCATCTGCCATTTTTTCTAAATACCTTAATTCCTTCTCATCTTTCGGCATAAAGGTATTTTTAGATTCATTGATAATCATACCATTTTCTTCTTTGGTATTGTTTTCCATTTGTTTATCTAAATCTTTATCAGTCATTGTTCTGTCTCCAATTTATTAAGCACCCTCTCTCGTGCAGTTTTAATACTCTCACGAACATATCTTACCAACGATTTCCGGATTGCTTGAAGCATAGATTCAAGAAAGAATTTTATCCATTTAGTGAGGTTTTTATCGCTTGTGAGAGCATTATTTAACATTTGATGATAAGTTGATTCATCTTCAAAAATACCTCTGTAATCGCGTAAAAACGCTCTGGTAAATGCTCGTATTTTGCAAGCATTGCCAACATTAAATATCGGGCGGTCAGGTCGTTATTTTCAGCAAATGGTTGGAGATTCAAAAGCCAAGCATAGGCAACAGCTGTTCTAATGAGAGGATGTGCCAAATCTTCATCATTTAAAAACGCCAAAAGTTCAGCAACTTCATCAGCACAATCAGCACGAAACTCGCTGTCGTTCCAATATTTGAGGCTATCTTTTGTTATCTCAAAACCTGTTCCCATACCATATTCACAGGCTCGTCGTGCTTTATCGGTATCTAATCCGGCAAATTCTTTGGCTGAAATTTCGGCTCGCATTTCGGCGTAGGTATTTTTGGAAAGATGTAGAACTTCCGTCAGCAAACTTCCTTCGGCAAACGAAACACGAGCCAAAATGTCAATCAACTCATCATTGTCCCAGCGATATTTAAGCGGCTTTGGTACCATATTTTGCCTCTATTTTTAGCAGTTTTTCACGAAGATTGTCGTCCAACTTACCACGAACAAACTCTTTTATATTATCGGGCACGCCATAATAGGCTTCTGCTACACTACCCGTGATAGCAGCAATCGTGTCCGAATCACCGCCAATACTAATCGCATTTCTTATTGCATCCTCAAAACTTTCGGACTCAAAAAATGCCTGTAATGCCTGTGGCACCGTCTCTTGGCAAGAGGAGCGAAAAACATAAAACGGACGGATTTTATCCAGCGTAAAGTTAATCGGATAATAGTTTTGAACGATATATTCCCTGATTTCTTCCTTGTTTTTTCCTTGCAAAGCCAAGAAAATCGCCACAGCCGTTGCTTCCGCACCTTTAATTCCTTCGGGGTGGTTATGGGAAACAGCCGTTACCCTGAATGATAGTTCCTTCACCTCGTCCAAAGTTTTTGCAAAATACGCCACCGCCGACACACGCATTGCTGAACCATTGCCCCACGAATTATATGGCTCACTGTTTTTAGTAAATAGCCATTGCTCAAAATGAGAACCATACCCAGCGTCAGGATATTCACGACCTAATAGCTTCATCCATTTTATTGCCGTCTGGCTCAAATTATCATAATTGCCGATGCCCTCCGCCAGAGCACAAGCCACGGCAATACTCATCACCGTATCATCGGTAAAAAATGAATCCTCGTCAAACAGTTCAAAATCTTTGGTTTTAATATTGTCCCATTCATAGATAGAACCAGCAATATCCCCGAAAATCGCACCATACAACATTATTTTTCTCCATTAGCAAATTGATACAAAACTTTCATCAGCAACACCATTGCATAGGTGTCCTGACCGCAGTATTTCAGCAAATCAGCAAACATCTGCTTGCTTTCTTCTTCGGTTTGATTACCTTCAAGAAATGCTAAATACTTACTCATTGCCTCTCCGCCGTTAGCGATATTCATTCCCTTGTATGATAAATCACTAAATGCTGGTAGCACATATTTGATAGAAGCCGAACTCTTTTGTTTATAACTATATAACGCTCGATTTCTGAACGGTATCAACTGGTCTATTACTCGTTCATTTATCGCCAGCAAATCAGCCGCTAAATCAGGAAATAACTCGGCTAATTCCTTATTCCGCGTCATCTCAAATGCTTGGTTATACACGACGATTGAGCCGTGTTTGCCGCAACTCTTAATCAAAAATTCGGCTAACGCACGCCGTGGGTCAGACCTTTCTTGATGCAGAAACTCAATGTGTCTCGGCTCTGAACTAGGCGTATCCTGAATGTGTAACGAAAACTGAAACGGAATCTGTGAATATGGCTTAGCACCGTCAAACATCGGAATCGCACATTGAACCGTTTCATAATCCAGATAATACAGCGGATATTCCAGTGTATTGAGCCATTCTCGGATATTTTCTGGCTCAATATGAAGTGATTTATTCAGATAAGCATCACGGTCAATCAGTTGCTTATCGGTAGAGCACCAATCTTCGCTAACATCTTCTACATTAAATGAACCTGTTTCTTGATAAAATTCATCTGCTTTTTTTGCTGAAAGTAGGTCAAACACAGAATATTCTGGCACATCTTTTCCGCAGTATGCGTAATATGGACAATCTTTGCAAGCAGAGTGAAGTTGAATATCTGGTTCTTCTGTTTGCTGTTGTATTTTCAGTAAATCCTGAACAGAAAGTTCTAATTCTTGCTTCTTTTCATTTACCAATTCACTGACATTTTCCTCAATGAATAGTTGCTTAATATCCAAATCGCCGTGCCGAACATACTGATTATTCAGATGTAGCACTTTACAATTTTTAACAGGATAACCGGCATTTTCAAATACATATTTCTGAAAAGCGAGGTCATCAATATAGTAGTCTTTTACCTCTGTTGCCGATTTAATCTCAATCAAATCCCACGCATCACCATTTCTCATCATTATATCAATGCGACAGAAGCACCCATTATCCAATTTTGCTGTTGCCTCGTAGATAATATTATGAGTTTGAACTAATGCCTTGGTTTTTACCGCACCGCCGATAACATCCCAGTTTTCAGCATCTACAAATACACCCTTACCATAAAATTCATAGGCTAATTCCTGAACTTTCTCGCCCGTCTCAAAGTTTTGAAGTGTTCGGTCATCATATCCGGGAGTGAGGTCTTTACGATTTTTTTTGAGCCAAAGAGCCTTAAAACAGTCCAAGCTCATAATGTAGTCTGATTTAGATAAAAACATAGTCCAAGTCTCCTATATACCTGCAAAGTTCTCAATTATTTCTTCTGCTATTGGCAACACATTATATCGCCCTTTATATGATTTATCTTCACCTCTTATGCCTTGCGGTGAATCAAGCAGAACTGCCAGCCCATACTCTTTACCGTTAAAAACAAAGCTACCGATAAACATATTGATGGTTCCCTTCTTCTCGTATTTCTTCACTGTTTGGGAAAGAAGCCCATAAAATTTGATATTTTGGTCATTCCCAATAATTTCATCCCGAGAGAATTCGTTTCTAAGTGCCTCTTGTTGAGAATCCGTAAGCAACTTATTTTTATTACTTATAACATTCATATATGTTTTTAAGTGGTCAGACAGCGGATATCTGAAATACGGTGCAAAAGACATATTTAATTCTTTCAGCACGCGCTTCCTGTCTTGCAATTTAAACCAACTGGCAAAATCAAGAGGCGTGTCATCAAACCACATATTGTTTTCATTAAGCACACCGGTATTTAAGCCGACCGTATTGAGATACAGCATATAAAAACTTGATGAAGAAAAAATGTAGTTCTCATCAAAGTCAATAAATTCCTTTTCTATGATTTCTCTTGTTTCCATATCAACAATGATAAAAGCCCCACCATTAGCGGAATAATTATTGATTGCGCGTTCAAGAAGTTTTTTATTTAATACCGCCGACGGGGTTTTGTCTTTTTCTTTGGTCATACTCTCTATTAAATCCCTTGCCATCGGCACGGCGTTCCACCCAGCACTATTAAATCCGTATGTTGATTTTCTCGGCATCGGCTCATCTAATATGGTAAGAATAGCATAATTCTGCCCATCTTTCTCAAACTCACCAATAAATACCGACAATGCCAAATTCGGATTTTTGTTTTTCTTGTTGGTTGCCCCAAGTCCGGATACTTTCACACCTTCTACTTTGGCTTGTTTGGCTTTTCCCTTTTCAACATTTTGTGATATTGCCGTTTTAAGGGCTACCAACTGGCTTTCCGTCAGGTAATTATCTTCGTTCTTAATCAGTGTTGTATAGGCATACAGCATTTCTTCTGCTGAATTGTACTCCCGGATCCCAAGTATTTTCAGCAATTCATCTATTGCTTCTTTGGAAACTCTATCAAATTTCTCCGTGTTTTCTTGATTAAAAGCAATCTCATCAGCTTTTATCGCACCGCTATGAAGCCCAGCAGCATAAGCAAACAAACGCGATATATTGCCAAAATTATACGGATAATATTGTTTTGAAAAAATCTGTGCCCTATCAATATATTCGCCTGTTGTGGTGTTGATTATCGCATATTCGCCACCGCGAGCATCAAAATCAACAACATATCTGACAAGAATCTTTTGATTTTCTATGTGTTTTGGGGTGCTCTCCGTAAATTTCCACATAACGGGATATTTTATTTTTGAACCATGCGCAACCACAGCCGAATCGTCACAAAATGCTTGATTAGCACACAGAGTTAAAGCAAAAATGAGGGAAAAAATTTTAGATACTTTCATACTAAATCTCCTTTTAGTTAATTGTTTATCAAGGTGGCAAACAAGTTGGATGTAAATAACCACCGCTCACCACCATTGATAACAGCAAAAAATTTAATAATCAAGTATAATATTTATAACTATGTCAGATTTTGACAGATATTATTTATGAAATTAGTCTTACTCTTCACTAGAATTATCTTCTATTATAATCTTTATTTGATACCGTTCAAAAATATCAACATAATTCTTTTTTAAATCACCTAATGTCATGTGTATAGTCGTATATTTTTTAATCAATTTATCACTATCATATATTATCTTTAATTGAGTTTCGTCATCTGGAATAGGAATAGATATGGTTTTGTATCTTGAAAATGATAAATTCATAAGACCATTAGAACCTGTTTGAAAGTATTTAGTTATACCTAATTGATAAATATAATTTAAGTAATGGTATAAAAATTTAGGACGAATTAGTTCTTTCAAACTTTCTTTAACTTTAATCTTTGCAAGAAATGTCTGGTATGTGTAATTTTCTGAGTTTTCAAAATATACAACTCTGCCAACTGCTTGAGTTTCACTTCCGCCGGATTTCTCAATAAGTATATCACCTTTATCAATTTTTCTTTTGTTATATGATTCTACATTTGCATTAATCTTTTCAATATTCGTATTTTTATCCAGAGTACCTGCTTTATTAAAATTAGTGCTTTTAATAACAGGAACATTGATTATCGGTTCTTTTGTGGATTCCCATTCTCCTCCCAAATCATCAATACAACTGCCTATTTTAGATTTTTTATAAGGACATTCAAGTATAATTTTTACATTCATAATATTGATTGCTTTATCAAAATTACTCATTGAGAAATCCATCATATCTTTAACATTCATTATTTTTACATATTGCAAAAGACCCTTATCAATTTCTATTTTCTGACTATTAAAATTGTTACGAATAACTGTATTAATTTTTGTTTTATCTTCATAATTGGACGGATTAAATAATGGAGTATTTATATCTTTTATACCTCTTAAACGATTTATTGTTTGTTGAATATATTCATCCGTATCCTCGTCATTACTGTTTGGAACATTCAAATATTTTATTCCTTCATGTCCTCTCATTTCACTCCATTCATATCCTAAAAATTCCTTCATTTCAGACTTCTTTGAAGGTGTTTGAGAAACAACTACGGGGGGATTTATAGATGCAAGTATATAGTAATATAATTTTTCTTTTTCTATCTCACTGCAAAATTGAGTAAAGTATAATAACTTAATTTTCTGCTTATCTTCTGAGGAACTATTTTTATAATCTTTTGTTTTTATTTCCTTTTTATATTGTTCTTTGAATTCTTTTGCTTTTGGCAATCCTTCAAGTTTATCACTATTTTCACCATTAAAGGCTCTGTGGTAAGATAAAAACATTTCATGATTATACAACTTTTCATTAATTGTCCCCATCATAAATTCTTTGTAAGCATCGTAATCATAATTCATGTAATTACAATATTCCTGAATTTTCTCAATATCCTCAAAAACAAAATCTTTTTGCTTATTTGGGGAAGATGAAAACCAACTATCAACTCTATTCATATAATGTTCATAAATATTAGGATTTTGTAATCTTTTTCTTAAAAATAAAGTTATAGTTTTAGTTCCTGTTTTACCAAATGTTGCACTACCAAACATAGAAATTGCTACTATATCAAATTTTTTTAATATAATTTCGCGACAAGTTATATGAACACTACTTTTATTAGTCAAAACCGTGCTTGGTAAGATAATTGCAGCAATTCCCCCTTCGCATAATAATTGCTCTGCTCTCTCTACAAAAAATAGTTCAATATTGCTATTTTTTTGAACATTGATATCTTCATCATATAATTTATATAATTTTCTATCTTCTTCTGAAAGTGTTTCTAGAAAACCTTTAACACTATACGGAGGATTCGCTATAATAACCGAAAACTTTTCATCCTTTATATTTGAACTATTAGATAAAGCATCACCATATATAATACGAATATTATTTTCGTTATACATAAAGGCTGCAACTTTTGCAACTTTTGATAACCTATATTCTTTTTCTATCCCTGTTATTGACGAATAATAATCATTTACATCTTTCTTTAAATTATTTTGTATAATTATATTTTGAATCTGCATTGCATATTCATTTAAAAAGTGTCCAGCGCCACAGGCATAGTCTAAAACAGTTGGAATATTATCATCCATTATTAATTGTTTTAATGGCAAAGAAGACACAATAAATCTAACTATCGGCATTGGTGTAAAATATTGTCCCTCACTTTGCTTAATACCCTGGTCCAAAAATCCTTCAAACAAATCTCCTAAAAATTGATTTTGCTCATTAGTCCTTAACTTAATGTCTTTTAACATTGAAACAACATCTTTTAGTACATTAGAATTTTGATTAAACAAATTTTCATTATGAACATCCAAAAAGGAAAAATCATTATTTGTATAAAATTTCAATTTTTTAAAATAATCTAAAATTTTTTCTTTTGTTGAATCCGGGTCATTCTTAAACAAATGAAAAGCATCACGAATTGCTTTTTGGTCTATATATGTGACTTTTTCGTTTAAAAATTCTTGCATACCATCTTTATACATTTTTTGTAATCTATCTTGTAATGAATAAAAATCATCATATGCTGAACCATTCCAATAAAATTGCAAAGCATTAGGATGGGTTGTTTCATCAACAATCTTAACTAAAAACAAATTTACTAATTTATCAAAAGCATTTTCACGCCCAGATATATTGTATTTTCTCAATATAGAAGCAAACTCATTATATTTCTTCTGAATATCAACATCTTTAATATTATATAGATTATCTACACTAACCTTTTTTTTACCTATTTCATACGCCTTAATTCCGTTTTCAAAAACGCCATAATCATCAGAAATTTTATGATACACCTTTTCCCATATATTAAAATAATCTGTTTTTGTTGCTCGTGTTAAACTATTATATCCTTTCAAATTATTGCTTTTTAAATAATCTTCATTATCTATCAGCGAAATTATTTTATTTTTGTATATAACTTGTTGGGAAGTTTCATTTTCAAAATCAGATGTGTATAAACATAAGAATTTTGCTTTCTGGAAAGAGTTAAAATAATTGAATAATTGCCCTCCATCAAGCAACATCTGCTCCCATGCATCGTCATATTCTTTACCAGGTGTCTTACATTCAATCAACAAATAAGGTTCTTTATTCATATCTGTAATTAAAATATCAAGCCAGGGCGTTGCTAAACCATGACCTCCAACAGCCCCCTTTTCAATATAAATATTTTCAGCCAAATATCCCTTATTTAATAATCTTACTATACATTCAAGAACAACAAAATTTTCATTTTTAGAAAAATTACATATAGTTTCTCTTTCAAATTTTAGTATTTGAGGATATACAATCTGTTTGGTTGTAAAATTTACAGAAATAGAAATATTGTTTATATAAACAGTATATATATTATTATCTTCTTCCTTAAAATTTAACTGTTGCAGTAAAGTTTTTAAATTTTTATCATTAAACATAACTAATAAATCTCCATCAATATTTACTCTACCCAAACAACACATTTACTTATTTGTGCCAATAACTTTTTTTTCACATCTTCCAGATTTTTCGTCATAACCGTCCCCTTTTTTGAAATAGATTTTAAATATGCTAAATTATAGGAGGTGTTGTGTTAAAATAGATTTAACACAAATCAATTTTGTTATCATTACTACGCCAAAATCTGACATAGTCAAAAATTTTGCTATTGATTTTTGAAATCAGTTATGTTATACAATTCTCAACAGAGGTTATTTAAGCCAACTTGTTAGCCTCTCAAAACAATTAACTAAACCGGAGACATAAAATGACTTTATCTGAATATCGTCAGCGATATGCTGACCTTTATAACAAAATCCAAACAGCACAAAGCAAATTAGATTCCGAACTCGCGGCAACTCAAACCGCGTTTGACAGACTCTATCAACGCCAACAAGAGATTGACAAGCGGTGGTTCGTGGCAAATCTCAACTTTTTTCTAAAATATAAACATCATTTCACCTCGCATTTCGGGTTAGATGAGATAATCATTGATTTTCTTAATCTTTACCAGTACGGAGGATTAGTCGGAGGTGCCGGTTTTGGTGGTAATCTTTGTCATAAAATCAGCATTAAAGACTTGCTGACCCTGTGGGACGAAGGCTTTACTTATAAGGGCTATCCGATAATCGGCTATGAAAAGTATATTCACGAGGGCATCAAAATCAAAATAACCTATGTCAAAAACTGCCGCATTGAAGTGGTAAGCACCGATTATTTACGAACCAAAAATCCGTTGGAGTTGCCGGAGGAACTTTTAAAAAAAGTTCGGCAAGCCGATGTCTCGCACAAGTATATCTATCAGAATTGGCAGACCTACAAGACAATAGATGTGGTTAGAAATGTTTTAGATAAGAAGGAGACCGGCGATGAAGTGGCTGAAAAATAAAAGTTTCTGCGGACATATAGTTCTGTGGCTGTTGAATAATCGTATTTTCTTTTTCTATCAACCGTTTCACTGGGGATACGAGTTTGAACTACGCTTCTACATTACCAAGCGACACGAGGTTGCCTTTTATGGTTATGGCGATTTCAACTTGAAACGCCCGATTGAGGTAGCATTCAAGTTTAAGCGAACACGAGCCAAATTAAGCATAGCCCTGTTCGGCTGGGAAGTTTCTTTCAGAATTGGCGAGGTTGTTTGCGATGAGTATGACGCTCATCGGGATATTTACTTTCCATACGGCGAATTGGTTGATAATGAATGGAAAGCATATCAGGACGAGAAAATGACAATACCCGAAAATTATGTGAAGCCGCAACCGAAACGCTTTAAAATGTTTTACACCTCAAAGTTGCTGAAAATCTACAATGAGGACTATCTCAACAATCCGTGCGGTCGGGTAATAAAGATTTCTCTACCATTTCATTATTGCATCAGATTTTATTTTGAAAAGCCGTTTGAATATTGGGAGTGGTTGGGATTAAAAGTTGATGTGAATTTTTTCAAAGGTTTTGATTTGCTCGGCAAACTGACACTATGTAAGTTTGATTTGATGGCAAGATTATCCAAGAAAGGAGGCAAAAATGTTTAAGCACCTCTTTAATAACAAACTCATCAAATTCCATATACAGGATAAGAAAAAGGAAGATGACTCAACCACGCTGACAATTAAGGATTATCGCGTTTTCGGATTCCATAAAGCAGGTGAAAATGATGTTACTCTTTTTTTCCTCTTGGGGTGGCATTATCGCTATTTACTTTCTTTTGCGTATGAACCGCATTATTGGAACTGCCGCATGCTATGGGATACTTTTTTTATTGGCTATGAACATGAAGTTCATATATTACATTCCTACATCACTGGCAGTGTGTCATTGTCATACTTTCCATATCATTATATAGAATTACACTATCATTTACAATATACTCCGAAGAGTTGGTTTGGTGTATATTGCAAAATCAAAAGAAGCCGTTCGGAAATAGGTTTTAGATTATTCGGCATTGATATTTGGCTCACCATCGGCAGATACGCTAATGATAGTGATGTCAAAAACATTAAAAGACTGGCTTGGTGCTGTGATTATTGCAAATTGCCTGTATATGTTCAAGATACACATACCGATAAACTGTATAAATACGGAGAATTTTACAAAGATAAAGGCGTAATTCTATATCACGACAAAGCGATGACGAAAGTAGTCAATTACAGTAAAAGCCGTGCAAAAAAATATAAAGAATTTTATGTTTCACCTAAAATAAAAATCTATACGCTTGATTGGCTTAATTGCCTTTACGGGCGCACCATCGAATTTGCCTTACCTCACTTATATTTTATGGATATAACCTTTGAAAAGCCTTTTTGGAACAGAGAATGGTTCGGTTTTGATATAGATTTGAACTGTGATGAAGAGTATGATAAAGACCACATCTTCAAAATAAAATTTATTTTATTAAAACATGAACTTACCATGCGATTTGATAAAAACAGTATCTGTCGCAAAGGCAATTTATTCTCTTGTTCGGCGATTGACCGTTATTTTGCATTAAAAGGTGATAAAAATAATCCCAAAGATAATTTTGTTGAAACATACGAATATTTGGTAGATAAACACAAAACCGCACAATTCAAGTGTTTAATGAAATATGTTTCGCCTAAAAAATACATCAAAACCTCAGATTTTGGAGATTACGCATATACATATACTTTTAATCGGGCAATGTTTGACACGATTTTTTCTCTGTTGGAAAAATATAAAACGATTGGTCATCATTTTGATGAAGAAGGCTTAAACCGCAAGGACTGGGATAATACAGACATTGTGGTTCCTTATGCCAAAGAAAAATTACGGGAATTGAATAACCAACTCAAATTATCTCGCAAGAAAAGGAGGAGTAAAAAATGACTAAATTTTTTGAATATTATAAAGAGCAAGGAATACATATCCATTTATTTAAGCGGCTTATCAATATTTATGCCGAAAAAGAAAGGCTTTTCCCAAAGGAAATGTATGCTATTGTTCAGATTCCTGTTTCCAAAAATCATTATATAAAAGCAAAGTTTGGCTGCTGGTTGTTGTGGAAGAACTGGTTTCAATTGGGCTTTTCATTATTTAATTGCGGAATAAGCATCAAACTGCTTGGCTTATATTTTTCGTTTCAATTTGACCGCAAAGAAAAATTGTCAAAAGCCGATTTTAACGCCCTAATTAGTATCGGCGATGATTATGTCAAGTTTGCTGCCAGAAGTGGTAGCCTCGTTATTGTAGAGGATAAAGACCCACCAATGATACAAAACACAAAATACAGACCTGCCGTCTATAAGGATTTTTACATTTCAAAATACCTCAAAATCTATACTGAATGGCTGTTAGATGAGGATATGGAACGGGTTTTAGAAGTTGCCCTGCCAAATCTCTATTACCTGTCCATCGCGTATTCCAAATCTGGTGATATATTTGGGGTTAGTGTCAATTTGGCTAATTCTTCGTTCTGTGATATATCACTGTTATCAAGAGGAATCACTTTTTCTTGCGGCAAAAATTATTTATCAAGGAATAGTAATGTATTTTCCTGTGCCTCAATTGACCGTTACTTTGCTTTGAAAGGCAATAAGATAAATCCGCAAGATGAAAATGCCGAGAATTTATGCTTTACCATTCTGAAAGCCCACAATAAATATGCCCAATTCAAACACTTAATGAAGTATATTGATGTTGAGCAATACATCAAAAATCCGCGAAATTGGCACTTTGGTCGGAATATCCATACTTCAAGAGGGCTTGACCTATTTGTGGCTGATTTAGGCATAAAATATGGAATTTTCAAAGATAGAACGGGAACAATTACCCCAAACAAAGAGGCAGAAGATGCTTTGATTAAAGACAGAATCAAAGCATGGCGTAACAAATTACTTAAAAAGGAGGTTCAAAATGGCTAAACAAAGATTTTGGGAGCGTTGGCTCAAAGGAGAAACCAGAGAAAGCCTTATTGAGTGGCTGGAAAGTCAGGGAGCGTTTATCGGCATAAATGAAGCAGAATATCAAAATTACAGCTTGAAAAAGTTGCAATACCTGACTTTTGAGGAGGATTTTGCCTTTTTCTGGGCAACTCTGAATAAAAAACACACAGGTTTGCCTGTTGATATAAGGCTGGACGAAATCGGAAGCCAGCGAAAACCGAAGTATCTTCATTATTCCGAGCCGTTGCTGACCTTTCAGAATAATTATGACGATAAGGCTCATTTTGATGTGCTGCCGATGAACATTGCCCAGGATCCGAAAGTTCTGGAAGATTCTCAATATATCAAAATCAAACCCGAAGATGTGGAAGTTGTCAGACAGTTTGTTATTAAACACTACGACTTGCTAATGAAACACTGGCAGCAAGAAATCACGACAATGGAATTATACGAGATTTTGAAGGACGAGAGCAATGACTAAAAAACAACAAACCGTGCTGGAACACCTTTTAAGCAACAATGAAAAGATGATTTTATCTTCTCGCTACCAAAATACCATCTATGACGGCAAGACCTTATGCGAATATTTTGGCGAGAAAAGTAAAACAAAAAAAGAAGGCAATCCGTTAAAAGAACTCATCAATGAGATGATTTATGAGTTGCCTGCCTTTGATTATGAGCACTTTTTGAAACATATAAACCTCTATAAAAAATATTCACATCTCTGCTTGCGTATATGGGTGTCGCTTTATCCGATTAGTCGGCTCATCAACCATTTTGACGCATATAAAGATAAAGAGTGGGTGCCGATAATGACTCGTGGTATCAGGTGGTATAACGGGCATTGTAAATTAACTTATGTCAATATGAATACGATGAAAATGAAAGAAGAAACCTTTTTAAATAATCATTCTGATGTAAAAATCGTTGAGAAACTTCGCGAGACCAAGCGTGATGAATACCTTATGAAAGCGAAATGGGCAGATTACGAGCCTTTTATTGCAGAATTAAAGGAATCCTATGCAAAAGAGGAAGAAGAGAAAGAATTAGCTGAACTTCAAAAGTTAGAAGAAGAACTTGATGAGGCAAGCAAAGAATTGAAAGGGAAATACAATGAAACAAAACAAAAAAATCCATGGTTGTGATGATATAAAAAATTGACGATTTATAAAGGATGCTGTAAGATGATAATACTGATAATTGCCATAATACTTGCTTATTTATTCGGCATTGGTGAGCAACAAAAGTATTTGTGTTTATATCCTGATGAAGATAGAAAAATTGACTACCTCTACCCCATAACAACAGGCATTTGGCTTATTCTCCATGCTATTTACGGGAGTTTAGCATTGGTTTTAGAAATTTTGGGTTTCAATGGTAATGCTATTTATGAACGATTATTTTCACCCTATGCGCGAAACCTCAACGCTATCGCCAATTTAGCCGAGCAAACATTAGGTTGCTTGGCAGCTCTGCTCTATTACCCTTTATTTTTTTTCATGGTAATCATCTTAAAAGATTCAACATCTTGGATATTGTCCTTTGTTGTTTTTGCAGTGCTTGTAATGATAAATATAGGGTATGGTTATTTGGCGGTTAGATACGGCAGGATAAGAACCTGCCTTGACAACAAAAGCAAAAATATGCTATAAATATTTTGCTATTTAACAAAGAAAGGAATTGAAATGAAAAAACGAAAACAGAAACGAATAAAAACAGGCGAAGAGCGCTGTTTGCTGTTTGACCTGTTCCACAACGGTCTATATCGCCAAAAGGTTGTTCCGAATAAAAAACGAAAGAATGACCGAAAGCTATGGCGAGCAAAAAGAGAGGGCTATCCTTTAAACATATTTTATTTTGAATGTGCTTAAACGATAGCCCTTCTTTTTATAAATTAAGTGTTTCCAAAGCATTTTGAATATTTTTCGGATTGCTTCTATAATATATAGATAATGTATTAATTGATGCATGCCCTGATATTTGCTGTATCAAAGGCAAAGGATAATTGGCATCCATCAGTTTGGTTAAACAAGTAGCTCTTAAACTATGAACACGATATTGCTTATCCAGCCCTACCCCATCATAAATTTGTCGAAAAATATGGATTATTTGTTGCTTGG
>Ga0310694_10003751_pt1 | contig 14871 bp, 15 predicted proteins | sample 174DNAGHGhighgp2_FD_203884 | JGI IMG/M metagenome (GOLD analysis project Ga0310694, IMG submission 203884) | Sheep rumen microbial communities from Palmerston North, Manawatu-Wanganui, New Zealand - 1742 DNA GHGhigh gp2 (v2) (version 2) | ecosystem: Host-associated > Mammals > Digestive system... | reverse complement strand
ATTGGTCACATGGTCTTGCTGTGCCATGAGCGTTTGCACACCTATTATTAATAGGGCAGCCAAAATCATTCTTTTTTTCTTCATGGCTTTTCGGTTTTTGTGGGTTCCACTTCAGTAAAGGCGCCGCGAATGGTCATCTCGACCGAGACACGACGGTAACCGCCACCTTTTTCCTTGTTTTCGACAGCGATACTTTGGAAGGTGTTCTCGGTGTGCTTCAAAGGTTCCACTTGTGTCTTCAAAAAGTCCTCAACGCCTTGGGTGCGCAGAAATGCCAGTTGGCCATTGGTGGTCACGCCCGATTTTTGCGTCACGGTCATGTTGTAAGGAGCGCCATTCAAGGTGATGGGCTCGTCGGTGAAGTCGCCATATTCGCCTTTGTAGGCAATGCGCGAGCGGATGGGGGTGCCATCGGTTGCACCAGTAATCTTCGCGTCCACCTTGGCACCTTACTTCAGGTAGTCGACAAGATCGTTTTCCAGCTTGCTTTTCAGGAAGTTGCACATCAACATACAGGCATTCGAGTTTTGGATGGTGTACTTGCCGAGGGCATAGTCGTCGGCGGCATCGGCAACGGCAAGCGTTTCGTAGGCCACCGAAATGATGAGGTCGTTGTCCTCGACATCCGTCTGCACCTCAATCTTCACGTTGTCGGAAACGCGCTGCCCCTCGGCAAGGTTGGCCTTCATGGCGGCCAGTTCCTCCTGCCAATTGCGTTGGCGTTCCTCGTTGTCCTTTTGGATTTGCTCTTTGGTCTGTTCCTTTTTCAAGTATCGGTAATGGAACCGTTCCGACACCGTCTCGACATTCTGTCCGAAACATAGTGCGGACAGTGAAACCAAAATTGTCATGAGTAGAAATCTCTTCATAGATGGTTTGATTTGTTGATTTGTATTTTTAGGCTATAGACTTTTCACAATCTATGGTAAAAGGGAACCTGTCTGATTCGGGAGGTCATTTGTTCATCGGTGAATGCTAATGTAATACTATTCCGTTTGTTTATCGGGGCAAAGATAAGGATTTTCCGTTAGTGTGGGTAAAAAAAGATTTAAAAAACAGGTTTCACCGACGAATGAGATGGATTGTCGAAAGGTCTTTCGCTTGGCTGCACAACTTCAGGAGGGTTGCCTTGGACTACGAGTTCTACTCCGAATCCTCCGAGGTCATGATTCAAATCGCCTTCTCAAAAATCATGCTTAACAAATTGTCGAATTGAAATTTAAATAAACTCGAAGAATAGCAAGCAATCCGATTTCGTCCAACTCATAGTCTCTCCTGCAAAGCAATCATCTCGTCGCGATACTTCGCCGCGTTGAGGAAGTCCATCTCCTTGACGGCTTTCTCCATGTTCTTCTTGGCTTGCTGGATGGCTTTCTGTATTTGTTCCTTCGACATGTAAATGGCTTGGCTTTCAGCGGCCATCGACGTATCGGCCTGCTGACCATAGGCCACAGGTGCAGGTTGTCCGCTCTTCAAGGTGCCCAACGAATTGTCGATGGCCTTGACGATGGTTTTGGGAACGATGCCATGCGCTTCGTTGTAGGCCATTTGCTTGGCGCGACGGCGGGCAGTCTCGTCAATGGTCTTGCGCATCGAGTCGGTGATGGTGTCGGCATACATGATGACCTTGCTCTCGGCGTTTCGTGCGGCGCGACCAGCGGTTTGCGTCAAGGAACGTTCCGAACGCAAGAAGCCCTCCTTGTCGGCATCGAGGATGGCCACAAGGCTGACTTCGGGCAAATCAAGACCCTCGCGTAAAAGGTTAACACCTACCAACACATCGAAATCGCCCATGCGTAAGCCTTGCAGAATCTCCACACGCTCCATCGTATCGACATCGGAGTGGATATATCGCGTCTTGATTTTCAAGTTGTTGAGATAGGTGTTCAACTCTTCAGCCATGCGTTTGGTCAGCGTAGTGACAAGCACGCGCTGGTTCTTTTCCACCACCTTGTGGATTTCGTCGATGAGGTCATCGACTTGATTCAAACTTGGCCTTACCTCAATCACTGGATCAAGCAAGCCCGTAGGACGAATCACCTGTTCCACATACACGCCTTCGCACTGTTGCAATTCGAAGTCAGCAGGCGTGGCACTGACATAAATCGTTTGTCCCGTAAGTGCCTCAAACTCATCAAACTGCAATGGACGGTTATCCAAAGCCGAAGGCAGACGGAAACCGTATTCCACCAAGGTCTGCTTGCGCGAGCGATCGCCGCCGTGCATTCCCCGAATTTGCGGGATGGTGACATGGCTCTCGTCGATGACGGTGATGAAGGCGTCGGGAAAATAGTCGAGCAGGCAGAACGGTCTCGTGCCTGGACTGCGCCCGTCGAAATAACGCGAATAGTTCTCGATGCCTGAGCGATGGCCAAGTCTTTTTCAATATAGGTGTTGGTGGCCGGGATGAATGCCTCAGGCTGATAATAGTCGAAATAAGAGACGAAATACTCCACCTCGTTTTCGGGGAAAAACTGCTTGAACTCGCCGTAAAGCTGGGCAGCGAGGGTCTTGTTGTGGCTCAAAACCAAGGCCGGACGGTTGAGTTGCGCCAGCACGTTGGCGATGGTAAACGTCTTGCCAGAGCCGGTCACGCCGAGCAGCGTCTGTGCGCGGTCGCCACGGTTGATGCCGTCCACCAACTGCTTGATGGCTTCGGGCTGGTCGCCAGTGGGCTGAAAATCAGAGACAAGTTTGAAATCCATAGTGAATGCAAAGATACAAAAAAAATCCCAACCGCAAGGCTGGGACTTTGTTGTTATCGTAACAATAGCGCGGCTTACTGCACCTTCTCGACGATGGCCTTGAAAGCCTCGGGGTTGTTGAGGGCGAGGTCGGCGAGCACTTTGCGGTTGATCTCGATTCCGGCAGTCGTCAGCTTGTTGATGAATTGGCTGTAGTTCATGCCATACTCGCGCACGGCGGCGTTGATACGGACAATCCACAGGCTGCGGAATTCGCGCTTCTTGTTTCTTCTGTCGCGATAAGCGTAGGTTTGACCCTTTTCGTAAGAGTTTTTCGCCACAGTCCACACGTTCTTTCTCGTGCCGAACTGACCTTTGGTCTTCTTCAGGATTTTCTTTCTTCTGGCTCTTGAAGCCACATGGTTGACTGATCTTGTCATTTCTTTGATTTTTTCGTCCAGCGCCTCGCTCCTTTCGAGAACTTTTCTGCTGAGACAAAGTTGAACATTTGGTTAATTACATAAGAAGCATCTTCTTGACGACCTTCTCATCAACGCGGTCGACGAGAGTGGTGTGGTCAAGGTTACGTTTTCTCTTCTGGCTTTTCTTGGTCAGGATGTGGCCATGATAAGCGTGCTTCCTCTTCAGATGGCCGCCGCCAGTTACTTGGAAACGCTTCTTGACAGCGGACTTGGTCTTCATTTTAGGCATTTTACAATTAGTTTAAAGGTATTAAGTTATTGTTTATCTCTGTTTTCGTTGGCTTTCAGCCGTCAGCATTCAGCTATCAGCTCGCTTGCTGAAAGCTGATGGCTTTTTATTTCTTCGTTGACTTAGGAGCAATCATCATTTGCATACGCTTGCCTTCGAGCTTAGGCATCATCTCCACCTTACCGAACTCTTCCAACTCTTGAGCAAACTTGAGCAGCATGATCTCACCTTGTTCCTTGTAGACGATGGAGCGTCCTCTGAAGAAGACTTCCACCTTCACCTTCGAGCCTTCCTGCAAGAAACGCTTGGCGTGGTTGAGCTTGAACTCGAAGTCGTGGTCGTCGGTTTGGGGTCCGAGTCGGATTTCCTTCACAACGACCTTGGTGGCCTTGGCTTTCTGTTCCTTCTGGCGTTTCTTTTGGTCGAAGACGAACTTCTTGTAGTCCATCGCCTTGCAGACAGGCGGGTTGGCATCGGGTTGGATTTCGACCAGGTCGACACCCAACTCTTCAACAATTCGTAATGCCTCGCGCAATGGATAGATGTTAGGTTCGACACCCTCACCTACCAAGCGTACCATCGGAGCCTTGATTTCTTCATTCACACGATGGTTGAACTCGCCTTTGTCTTTGTTAGGTCTTTGGTTCGGCCTACCTTTTTGCGGAATCTGTGCTATTGTAATGATCTCCTATATTAAGTTTATATTCAGTTAGTTATCGTCTATTCTGTTCCTCTTCAACTTGCTTGCGAATCATCTCCGCGAAGGCTTCGGTCGACATCGAACCCAGGTCGACTTGGCCATGCTTACGCACAGAGACCTGATTTTCAGCTGCTTCCTTCTCACCCACGATGAGCATGAAGGGATACTTCTTCATTTCAGCATCGCGGATCTTACGACCGATTTTTTCGTTACGCTCGTCAATGAGGGCGCGAATATCGGACTTTTTTAGATACGATTGCAAATTTTTCGCAAAATCGATGTATTTTTCGCTCACGGGGAGGATAATCACCTGGTCGGGAGCCAGCCAAAGCGGGAATTCGCCGGCGCAGTGCTCCAACAAGACGGCAACGAAACGCTCCATGGAGCCGAAGGGGGCGCGGTGCACCATCACGGGACGGTGTTTTTCATTGTCGGCACCGATGTAGCTCAGGTCGAAACGCTCAGGCAGGTTGTAGTCCACCTGGATGGTACCCAGCTGCCACTTGCGGCCAAGGGCGTCCTTCACCATGAAGTCGAGCTTCGGGCCATAGAAAGCGGCCTCGCCATATTCCACATGGGCGGGAAGACCCTTCTCGGCGCAGGCCTCCTGAATGGCGGCTTCGGCCTTGGCCCAGTTTTCGTCCGTACCCACATACTTCTCGTGGTCGTTGGGGTCGCGGAGCGATATCTGTGCTTCAAAGTTCTTGAAATCAAGGGCTTTGAAGATGATTTCGATGATTTCCATCACGCGGATAAACTCTTCCTTCACCTGGTCGGGACGGCAGAAGATGTGGGCATCGTCTTGGGTGAACGAACGCACACGGGTCAAGCCGTGCAACTCACCGCTCTGCTCATAACGGTACACCGTGCCGAACTCAGCGCAGCGGAACGGCAGGTCCTTGTAGGAACGCGGCTTCCACTTGAAGATCATGCAGTGGTGAGGGCAGTTCATCGGCTTCAGCAGGTACTCCTCGCCTTCTTCCGGTGTGGTGATCGGGCGGAAGCTGTCTTCACCGTAGTGGTCCCAGTGACCCGAAGTCACATAGAGTTGCTTGCCACCGATATGGGGCGTGATGACTTGCTCATAACCATATTCCTTCTGGATCTTGGTCAGGTACTCTTGCAGGCGAAGGCGCAACTCAGTGCCTTTGGGCAGCCAAATCGGGAGACCTTTACCCACGGTGTCGCTGAACATGAAGAGTTCCAGTTCACGGCCCAGCTTACGGTGGTCGCGTTTCTTGGCTTCTTCGAGCAGCACGAGGTATTCATCGAGTTCCTTCTGCTTCGGGAAAGTGATACCATAGACGCGGGTCAGCTGTTTGCGTTTTTCGTCGCCACGCCAGTAAGCACCTGCCAACGAAGTCAGCTTCACGGCCTTGATGAAACCCGTGTTCGGGATGTGAGGCCCACGGCAGAGGTCGGTGAAAGCACCACATTTATAATAGGTGATGGTGCCATCTTCCAGCTCGCTGATGAGTTCTTCCTTGTACTCATCGCCTTTCTCGGTGAAGTACTTCAGCGCTTCGGCCTTGCTCACGTCGACGCGCTCGAAGGTCTGCTTCTCGCGAGCCAATTCAAGCATTTTCTTCTCGATGGCCACGAGGTCAGCCTCGGTCAAAGTGATGTCGCCCGTGTCGATGTCGTAGTAAAAACCAGCGTCGACAGCGGGGCCGATGCCGAACTTCACGCCTTTGTAGAGTGCCTCGATGGCCTCAGCCATAAGGTGGGCCGACGAGTGCCAGAAGGTGGCTTTACCCTCGGGATCGTCCCAAGTGAAAAGTTGGATGGTGGCATCCTCGTTGACGGGGCGCATGGCATCCCACATCTTACCATTCACTTTGGCTGACAGCACGTTACGTGCCAATCCTTCGCTCAAACTTTTGGCGATTTCCAACGGCGTTACGCCGGCTTCATATTGCCTGACGCTATTATCAGGAAAGGTTATGTTAATCATAGATAGGGTCGATTTTTGAAAACGGCTGCAAAAGTACAAAAGTTTTCGTTACAAAACACAGATAGTTAGCCTTTGAGGAGATTTTTTTCTGCTGTTCAATTTTTTAAGCACCCGATAGGCACTACATATACGCCATCCTCACGGCGATAGGCATAATTCCCGATACCAACCAACACCATCATAAACCATTCGACCAGTAATTGGTCGTAAATTCTAGGTCTATAATCGTCCATTTTTTGCATCCATTTTTATCATGCTACATAAATACAATAATTATTTGAAACACAAATAAATAACCAAAAATCATCTTCTTTAGGGAACTTCTAAAAATCAAGCAAAAGGAAACTCCTACGGAGTACAACTTGTTGAATTATTGTATTTTGTTATTAAAAGAAAGCTCCTACGGAGCAATTTTTAGAAGCTACCTTTAATTCGCCAATTTGGCTGTATTTTGTTCTTTAATTTGGCCACAAAGAGCAGATTTCTAATACAATTCAAGAAGTTTATCCTAAAATATTCCAAACAAGTTCCTATTTTTGCGCCCAAATTTCTTCTTATGAAAAAAGCATCATTCGTTTTATTACTGGTTTTCACCGCTCTATCACAAACATTTGCACAAACTGCCAAATCAATCGATGAAGCATTGGCCCGCAATACTGCGCAATCTTTCATTGCTTCACATCAAGCCTTCAAAGGGCAAGACTTGAGCCTGGTTTCGTCCAGCGGAACATATATCTATAACATTGGCAATCAAGGCTTTGTCATTATTTCGGGCAACACAGTTCTGCCTCCTGTCATCGGTTGGTCCGACCAAGGTAACTTCCCCGACATGGCCGACGCTCCCGAGAATTTTCGCTTTTGGATGGGTCGTTATAATGAAATGATTGACTTCGCCATTGCCAACAACATCGAAGCCGAAGAGCAAATCCAACGGTTGTGGGCTGATGCCGAACAAGGCATTTTCGGGTCGAGAGACGCTAATGCGGTCAGCCCGCTGGTCAACACACACTGGAACCAAGACTGCTATTACAATGAGTATTGTCCGGCCACGGGTGGCGGCTGGTGGGGCGGTGGTCCCTGCGGCCATGCCTACGCAGGCTGCGTGGCCTGTGCCATGGCTCAGGTGATGAAATACTGGGACTATCCTGCAACAGGCTTTGGCTCACACAGTTACACTCATAGCCAATATGGCCAGCAGAGTGCTGACTTCGGCAATACTACCTACCAATGGGAGCAGATGCCCAACAGCGTCAACAATCACAACGATGCCGTGGCCACATTGATGTACCACTGCGGTGTGAGCGTCGACATGAACTACGCTGCCTCGGGCAGTGGGGCCTACTCCACCGATGTGGAGACCGCCATGCGATCCTATTTCGGCTATTGTGGCGCGAAATACCGCTCAAAAAGCGTCTATACTGAAGACTCGTGGATAGCCATGCTGAAAGCCGAACTTGACCAATCGCGCCCCTTGTACTATTCCGGCGCTCACGAAGACAGCGGCCATGCCTTCGTTTGCGACGGCTACGACAACAACGACCGTTTCCACTTCAACTTCGGCTGGAGCGGCAGCGGCGACGGCTATTACACCACTTACGACGTGAACGGCTTCAACCAGGGACAGGCCGTGGTGAGCAACCTCTACCCCATGAGCATCCAAGCCGATGCCAATGGCATCATCTACGTCGCCCCCGACGGCAACGGTGACGGCTCATCTTGGGAGAACGCCACCGACAAGCTGGCCTTTGCCACCGCCTTATCGAGCGGTGGAGGCACCAAGGTATGGGTGAAGAAAGGCACCTACTATGGCGACACCACCAACCCCGAAGGCGCATTCTACGTCAGCGAGTGCAACCGCATCTATGGCAGCTTCAACGGTGACGAAGCCCCCGACTACGACCTCACGCTTCGCGACTTCGACAAAAACGCCAGCATCCTCGACGGCCAAGGCGTAAGGCGTGTGTTGCTGCAAGACGATGACTTTAGTGCGGGCAGAGAGGCCGTTTGGGACGGCTTCACCCTGAAAAACGGCGCCACGAGTAGTGGCGCAGGGGCTTACCTCAACAACTACACCACCCTCTCCAACTGCATCATCACCGACAACCACGCCACCATGTACGGCGGCGGTGTCTACATCAACTCCACGGGAGGCTTGAGCCGCGTCACGCTGAACAACTGCACCATTACCGACAACAGCTCCTCCATGGGCGGCGGCCTTTGCGACCGCATCGGGGCTACCTACACCAACTGTAGCATCAGCAACAACACCGCCAACAACAAAGGCGGCGGCATATACCTTTATAATAATACCGAGCCAACCTTCAAAAACTGCCTCATCAGCAACAACACGGCCAAAGAAGCCGGAGGAATGTATGCCCGTGGCAAGTTCACAGCCTATAACTGCGACATTGTGAAAAACTTAGCCACTGAAAGCATTGGTGGCATATACAATGAAGAACGCCACAACAAATACTACAACTGCATCCTTTGGGGCAATGTGGCCAACGGCCAGCCAAGCCAGACCGATGGCATCAGCGACTACGAGTACTGCGCAGTGCAAGGCGGCGTGGAAGGCACTGCCATCATCGACCTGCCAGCCGAAAACAACGGCACGGAACCAGGCGTTTTCGTCAGGTTCAAACAGCCTTCAAGTGGTGCCGGTGCCGATTACCACACTGCCAATTGGGCTTTGCAACCGAGGAGCATCTGCCTCAACGCCGGCAAGCCTAACACCACAGGATTAGGCAGCACCGACCTTGGTGGCAACACCCGCATACAAAAAGGTCGCGTCGAGATTGGTGCTTACGAGAGTTGTGCTTCACTCACCTTGATTGAAGATGCACTTTATGAGAGCGACTTCCCCTATTGGTTCTTCAGCAGCCCGCTGACCGAGCCTGGCTATTACACGCAAGCCATCAGTGGCGCGGATTGCGACAGCGTCATCGGTCTGACGCTCGATGTCCTTGTTGGAACAAACGAAACCACAAATGCTGACCTTACCGTTTGGCCCAACCCGACGACAGGCACGTTACATATTGAGGCGGAAGAAATTGAAAAAGTGGAAATCCTCAACCTTTTGGGACAGACCGTTTTGACTGCAAAAAACGAAGAAAACATCGATATCAACCATCTCGAAAAAGGCGTTTATTTCCTGATGGTAAGCAATAAAAACGGACTCAAAGCCATTACTAAAGTCGTTAAAGAATAATCATGACAAAAGCCTATTTCTCAGCAGGTTGCTTTTGGGGCGTGGAGTATTACTTCAAGCGTCTCAAAGGCGTGACGAAGACCGTCGTCGGATTCATGGGCGGTGAAATCGAGAACCCAAGTTATAAACAAGTCAAGACGGGCACAACGGGGCATCTTGAAACCATCGAAGTGGCATACGACCCAGAAGTGGTTTCATACGAAGCCTTGGTGCGCTATTTCTTTGAAATCCACGACTTCGAGCAAGCCGACGGCCAAGGCATCGACATCGGGACACAATACCTTTCCGCCATTTGGTTCAACGACATCACGGAGCGCGACACAGCCATCAAGGTCTTCGGTGAACTGATGCAAATGGGCTATCATCCTGCCACTCAAATCCGACAGGTCATGGCCTTCTATCCTGCCGAGGACTACCATCAAGACTATCTCGACGAGCGGCAGGAAACGCCTGAATGTCACGTATATCGTAAGATTTTCTAAAAAGCGACGGTCTTGAATTCAGCTTATTTCGGCGAAATCATAGCCCTCATTGTAGCCGTCTCGTGGACGGCCACGGCTCTTTTTGCTGATGTGGCCAGCCATCGACTTGGCTCTTTGCCCCTCAACCTCATCCGCATGGTGCTGTCATGGATGTTCCTCTCGGCGATGCTATGGATTGTAACGGGAGCACCCTACCCTCTCTATGCCAGCGGAAAGGCTTGGTTTTGGTTGGCTTTGTCGGGATTGGTGGGCTATGTCTTCGGCGACTGGTGTCTGTTCAACTCCTACATCGTTTTCGGCTCGCGTTATGGGCAGCTTTTCATGACCTTGGCACCGCCCATGGCAGGCATCGCTGGCTGGCTCATGCTGGGCGAGTCGATGTCGTGGCACTCATGGCTCGCCATGCTCGTCACCTTGACAGGCATCGCCATCTCCATTTTGGCGCGTGGCGGCGAAAACCATAAACTCACGCTCAAACTTCCCTTGAAAGGCGTGTTGTTTGGCATAGGCGCAGGTATAGGTCAAGGTGTTGGATTGGTGCTCAGTAAGATAGGTTTGGAGCATTATGCGCTGTCCATCCCCGCCGAAGCCCCGCAAGCCATCGTCAAGATGATGCCTTTTGCCGGCACTTACATCCGAGCCGTTGCGGGCTTCGTTGGTTTCTTCCTCATTCTGGCGCTAACGAAACAGCTGCATTTGGTCGGCAAGGGTCTCCACGACCGCAAAGGCATGACCTTCGCCGCCTTGACCACCTTCTTTGGTCCTTTCCTCGGCGTGTCGCTTTCGCTGATGGCCGTGCAATATGCCAAAGCCGGTATCGCCTCAACCCTCATGGCCCTCACGCCAGTGCTCATCATCGTCCCCTATGCCATCATCAACAAGCAGAAAATATCGCTGAAAGAAGTGATTGGCACTTTGATTACGATGGTCGGTGTGGCGCTGTTTTTCCTGCTTTGAGAATTTGGAAATAAAAAAATTTCATCTTTCCACATTATTCTCTACCTTTGCGCCCAAATTGAAACCATTAAACAATGGCACTGAACAACCTTTTCACCAGGGGCGGAAATCGCGAGAAGCACTTCTTCCCCACCTATGCCAAACAAGCTGAAACGGCCCAGATTGCTGCAAAATACCTCAAGGAACTCGTCAAAAGCGACGACCCTGAGGAACGCAAGCTGCTCACCCGCATGATCAAGAAGCAGGAAAGCACTGGCGACGAGTTGTTGCGCGAGTTTTATATCGAGCTGAACGAGGCCTTCGTCACACCTTTCGACCGAGAAGACATGAACGCCTTGGCCATGAAACTCGACATGTTCCTCGACTTCATCAACCACTCGGCCAAAACCATCCTGATGTATAATCCCAAGAAAATCGACAAACAAATCAAGGAAATCATCGACAATATCCACGAAGATGCCAACATCATCTTGGAAGTCTTTGGCCTGATTGACGACATTGGAAAGAACCACCAGCAAATCAGCGAGTTGTGCCAAAAAGTAACCTTGATTGAACATTCCGTCGACGACATCTATGGCGACTATATCTCTTATCTCTTCACCAATGAGCAAGATGAGATCGAGCTGCTGAAAGACAAGGAGATCGCCCAGGTTGTGGAGGACACCACCGACCGCGCCAAGGAGGTGACCAGCACCGTTAAAAGTTTGATCATAAAAGAATCGTGATGAACCTTCTGACCATAGCCATCATCCTGTCCATCGTCCTTGCCTTCGTCTTCACCTTCTTGAACGGCATGAACGATGCGGCCAACTCCATCTCGACCATCATCGCAACCAAGGTGATGACGCCCATGCAGGCTATCCTGTGGGCCTCGTTCTGGGAGTTCACGGCCTTCATCTTTATTCGGTTGATTCTCAACCAACAATTTGCCGTGGGTAACACCATGGCCAACTTCGCTGATCAGAGCGTCATCGACCCCTACCTCATCCTATCGGCCCTTGTCGGTGCCGCCATTTGGGTGGCGGTCTGCACCAAAAGCGGCATGCCCATCTCCACCTCACATGCCCTCATTGGAGGCATCATCGGGGCGGCATGGTTCGTCAACGGGAGCACAGTGCTCCACATGACACCCATCATCATTACACTGGCTTTCATTGTGTTGTCGCCGCTGATTGGTCTGTTTCTAGGTTTCTTCCTCGAATGCTTTTTACTGAGAATCTTCAAGAACAGCCAGCGCAAGAAGGTCGACAAAATCTTCAAAGTGCTGCAGCACTTCTCTACAGCGGCCTTCTGCATCGGCCATGGTTCCAATGATGCGCCCAAGACCATGGGTATCATCGCCGTGCTGATGGCCAGTGTATTCACCACGAAGGGCGTCAGCCCAGCCATGCAAGACTTCATCAGCAATTTCTACGACTGCAGTCAAAGTTTCCATATCCCTGACACACTGGCCGTTATCTGTTACGTCATCATGTCGTTAGGTATTCTGATTGGCGGCAAGAATGTCATCAAGACCATGGGGGGCGGTTTGGCCAAGATCACGCCCGTCAGGGGCTTCTCTGCTGAATTTGCAGGAGCCACCACTTTGATTGCCACCTCGTTTCTCGGCATCCCTGTCAGCACGACGCACACCATTACGGGTGGTGTCATCGGTGTTGGCCTCACTGACGGCATGAAGTCGGTGAAATGGGTCACCGCCAAGCGTATCATCCTGTCGTGGGTACTGACCATCCCTGTTCCACTTGTCATCGCGGGTGTGCTTAACCTGTTGTTCCACCTCTTACCCATCTGAATGCCATGAGCCTCAATAGTTTCTTCCAGTTTTTCGTCCCCAAGGAAAAGAAGTTCTACCCGCTCTACCAGCAGCAGGCAGCATACATCGACAAGGCCGCCACGCTTTTGAGGCAGATGCTCTTGGAGACCAATCTTGACCAGCTCGAAGCCTTGAGAAAAGACATCAAAGTCTGTGAGACCGAAGGCGACAAGGTGCTGCGCGACTTCTACAGTCAACTCTTCGCCACCGTGCTTACCCCCTTCGACCGCGACGACGTGCACGAACTCGCCGAGATGATGGACACCTTCCTCGACCGCATCGACGACTCGGCCAACATCGTCCTTACCCGTCGTTTCCTCGCTGTGGATGAAGACCTCACCACCATGGCGGAGAACATCATGTTTGCCGCTGAAAACCTCAGTCTCATCATCCGCGACCTGCCTCAACTCTACGACAAACGCAAAGAGATTGCCCGCCTCTGCCACGAAATCAAGACCTTGGAGCACGACAACGACGAACTCTACGGCAACTGCATCAGCAAGCTATTTCAGCAAAACTACACCCTCACCGAGATCATCAAACGCAAAGACCTCGTGCAAGTGCTTGAAAACACGACCAATTCAGTGAAGTATATATCGGATAAGATTAGGAGTATTATTAGTAAATTGTAAATGGCTATTAGCCGTTAGCAGTTAGCTATTAGCACGGCTTACAGCCAAGTTTGAAGTAAGAAGTTCTATATGAAGGATTTATTTAATATTAAGAGTAATTGAAAACGTAATCTGGCTATTAGCCTTTAGCTTTTAGCTATTAGCACGGCTTACAGCCAAGTTTTAAGTAAGAAGTTCTATATGAAGGATTTATTTGATATTAAGAGTAATTGAAAACGTAATCTGGCAATTAGCCGCTAGCTGTTAGCAATTAGCGCGGCTTATAGCCAAGTAAAATAAAGTATTCTATATGAGAGATTTTCATAATTATAAGGTTTGGGAGAAAGGGCATCAATTCGCGCTCAACATTTATAGAAAAACTAAGTCATTCCCAAAGGAAGAACTTTTTGGTATCACTTCCCAAATTAGACGAGCTGCCACATCAATTCCATTCAACATAGCTGAAGGATGTGGAAGAAGAAGCGATTCAGAGTTTGCCTATTTTTTAAACATTGCAGCTGGTTCTGCTTCAGAAGTTGAAGAAGAGCTTTTGCTTTCCTACGACTTAGAATTTATGGACAAAGCATCATATCAAAAACTCAATGAAGAAGTTAATGACATTAAAGCCATGCTTAACAAACTAATAGAAACCTTGCATTAATAATGTAGGCTATTAGCTATAGCAGTTAGCTATTAGCTTGGCAGCCAATAAGCTAACAGCTAATTGCTAATAGCTAATAGCCAAAAAAAGAATACATCATGCGACAAATCATCACCAGTCTATTAGACAACGACCTCTACACATTCAGCGTGTGCTACGCCTATCTGCAAAAGTTCCCGCGCGCCATTGGACAATACACCTTCGTCGACCGCAACAACACTGTCTATCCCAAAGGCTTCGCCGAGAAGCTGCGCGAGCAGTTCGACCTGTATGGCAACATCAAAATCACCGACGAGGAAGTGCGCTTCATGAAACGGAAATGCTACTACTTCCCCTTGTGGTTCTTCACCTTCCTGAAGGGATTCCACATGCGCCCTTCCGAGGTTGAGGTGAGCCAAGACGAGGAAGGCCATCTCCACATCCAAGTGACAGGCCTGCTGTGGCGTACCGTATTCTGGGAAATGCCCATTTTGGCCACCGTCTCCGAGATGGTGCATGAGATGAAAGGCGAATTTGAGCACTACGATGCCGAGAAGGAATACCAAAAGTCATACGCAAAAGGCATCCGCCTCATCGGCAACGGGGTGAAGTTCAGCGACTTCGGCACGCGCCGTCGTTTTTCCTTTGAACATCAGGACCTCGTCATCCGCAGTTTCATCGAGGCACAGAAGCAGTTCACCAAGACCTGTTTCGTGGGTACCTCCAACGTATTGTTGGCCATGAAGTACGACCTCACTCCCATCGGCACCATGAGTCACCAGTTCATCGAGACCTGCTCGCTCTACGGCTACAACGAGGCCAACTACCTCGCCATGGACTACTGGCAGGAAGTGTATGCCGGCAGTCTGGGTGTGTTCCTTTACGATACCTACACCCGCAAGGCCTTCTTCCAGAACTTCACGCAACTGCACGCCAAGTTGTTTGACGGCTTGCGTGTCGACAGCGGCGACAATTATGAGGCGTTAGAGGAAATCATCGCCAAATATAAAGAACTGGGCATCGACCCAGCGCAAAAGTCCATCATTTTCAGCAACGGTTTGAACGTGGACGAAGCCATTGCCATCCATGAGGCCGTCAACGGACGGATGCA
>Ga0310694_10003749_pt1 | contig 14875 bp, 14 predicted proteins | sample 174DNAGHGhighgp2_FD_203884 | JGI IMG/M metagenome (GOLD analysis project Ga0310694, IMG submission 203884) | Sheep rumen microbial communities from Palmerston North, Manawatu-Wanganui, New Zealand - 1742 DNA GHGhigh gp2 (v2) (version 2) | ecosystem: Host-associated > Mammals > Digestive system... | reverse complement strand
CGCTCGGGCAGGCGAGACTCGATGTCGTCCCACAACCCGTCGGGGGCAGGCTCCTGGTGGCGCTCCATCATCGATTGCAGTTGTTTGATCCAGTCGTTGTCAGTCATCGTGCTCTTGCTTGTATTGGTTAATCATTTTGGCCAGCAGTCGCTTGGCTCGCAGCAGTTGGGAGGCCGAGGAGTTCTCCTTGATGCCCAGCAAGTGGGCAATCTCCTTGTGGCTCTTGTGCTCAAACACATATTGGTTAAACACCACGCGGTAGCCCGTGGGCAGTGAGGCAATCATGCGGTTGATCTCCTCGGGCGGGATGTGGCCTATGTCGGGCGGGTCGTCATCGGGCAACTCCATGTCTTGAGCCTGCAAAAAGGTGATGCGTTGCCCATGCTTGAGCAGGTTGATCGACTCGTTGGCCGCAATTCGGGTCACCCAGGCCTTGAGAGAGCCGTCGCCACGATAGGCAAAGTCGCCCATGTGGGTAAATGCCTGCAGGAAAGCATCCTGCAGCACATCGCGGCAGGTGTCGCTGTCGCCCAGGTAGCGGCGCGTCGTGGCCATGACAAATCCCGCCAGCAAGTCATACATCGCACGCATGGCTTTCCGGTCCCCGCTCTTGACGCCATTGACAATCTGCAGTTCGGTCACTTATTATCGCTTTTCATTGACTAAACACAAAGGTAGTCTAAATCTTGCATCTCTAGGGTAGAAAAATCACTGAAAAGTTAAGGGGGCTTCTGCTGGCATAACGATAATACAAATAAAGCTGCATGGAATTATCTACATGCAGCTTTATTTGTTCTCATGGGTGAAGCGTGGTGATTCCTTATCCCTTCTCACGCTCACCCTGATAGGTGCCGATGAAGAAAATGCTGCGCGTAGTTTCCTCGAGGATGAAATACAGGAAAGGGCGGTTGGCATGAAATTCAGCCTTCTGATATTGAACTGGCGGCCCTGGCGAAGTATCTCCATCCATTGAAACAGTGACAGCCGATGCCTTGGCTCCGTCCTCGTTGACTTCTATCTTTGCCACTTGTCTCATCTCTGTGACACACAAGCTGGCATTGGACATGTTTGAGAAGTCGGCCCGAGCGGTGAAGGCTGATTGTATCCCCATTGGCATGAGGACGTCAATCAAGTCAATGTCGCTCTTGATTTCAAACTTGGGCATGAGAATATCCACCTCGTGGGGTGTCCCGTCAATGCTATTTAGGTGATCGGTCAATGCCTGCTGACTCATGTCATGGATGAGGTCGCTGGTGGTCTTGCCCTCGGCAGGCAGCATGACGTACATGCTGTAGCCGCCGCTGCCAAAGGGGATGCGCAGCATGGAGCACAATTCGCTCTCGCAGGCCAGGGCCACAGCCTTGCGGTGCATTAAGGGCAGGTTCACGACCGAACCGTCGGCTCGCGTGAAACTCGAGTTGCGGGTGTCATTGGGATCAAATTTCTCGGTCCAGTCGGCATTGAAGTAGATGGCATTGAGCAGGTACATGGCAGCATCGGGATTGATTTCGTCCAAGATGCTCGGAATCATCCCGTCGGTATTCTTTTTGCACCAACTGTTGATCTTGTCCAGGGTACTGTTTTTGGTGAAGTCCAGCGCATCAATCTGGGCGTTGTAGTAATTCTTGATATCGTTGACATACTGCTTGAGCAGGGTGATGCCTTTGGCTGAATTGACATCGATGCAGTTGGCGATTCTCACGGTGGCAGCAGGATCGACGTTGGGAGCCCCGTCAATCATCTTGTTGCAGAACTCGTTCACGGCTGCAGGGTCAGCATCGAATCCCAGTGTTGCAGTGATTTCCTCGCGTGTATCACCTGCGGCACCAGCATTGAGCATTCCCAGCATGTAAGTAACGCCGATGGGTGACATCACGGTACTGACCTCGCCTTGATGTTCCTGCATGGTCTGGAAAAGTTTCCAGGCAAACTCATTGTTGTTGTCACGCATCTGTCTTTGCTCCACGCTGAGCACGATAGGTTTTTTCTCGGGTAACATGTAGACAACTTCTCCATCATCTTTACAAGACGACAAAGTCGCTGCAATCAGGGTCATTATGACCCAATAATACCAAGTCTGTTTCATACGTTTAACTCTATAATTACTATCTGATACTCATTAAACACAGCGAAACGACAGTCTTGCATCATCAGTTGAATATTTTCGTGGCTATTGCAACATCTTCGAGAGCTTGGAGGGACTGAGGTGAAAAATACCGCAAGCCCATGGTGTGGGGTCTGCGGTAGTGTCATTGGCAGGTCGGGAGGACCTCAACGGCGTTTCTTGGTGGCTCTCTTTTTAGTGGCTGCTTTGGTGGCGGCTTTTTTCTTGGCAGTTGATGATTTTGCTTTGTCGAGGCCCATCTGGATGTTCTTGATGAGGGCTTCGCTGGTGTAGGTGGCACCGGTGGCGATGTCGGCTTTCATTTTCTTGGCCTCGGCTACGGTCTTGCCGATATACTGGGGCAACACCTTGTCCTTGGCGCGCTTGAGATAGGCGGGTGACTCCTGGTTGGGGAGCACCTCGATGTTCTCGATGACACCGTTCTTGACGGTGATGTTGAGCGGCGTGGTGCCGTTGTAGCCGATGACCTTGTTGGCGATGTCGCCGGTGAAGATGACTTGTGTAGCGCTGGCTTTAGCCTTCCTGGCAGTGCCCTTCTTGTTGCGGGCATCGAGCGAAGCGGTGCCAGCCACGAGCAGCAAGATGGCTGCGATGATGATGGTCTTTTTCATATCTTGGTTTCTAGTTCTTAGTCCCTAGTTACTTGTTTTAGATGAAATATGAAGTAAAATGTTTAACCGTTACCTAACAATTCCTGGGCCAGTGCCAGTGTCTCGGGCTTGCCGATATCTAGCCACTGGTAGTCGCTGTCGGGGTGATAGCCATGGATGAGGTGATGCTTGCACTCATTGATGTAGAATGGTGTGATAGAGAATTTCTCTCCCTCGTTGCGGCGGTATCGCTCCAGGTGGGGGAAGATGCTGGGCGAGATGACGTGTAGCCCGCCGAAGGCCATCTCCTTCAATTCTCGTCCTTGCAGTTTCTCGGCATCGGGCTTGAACTCACCGGTGGCCTTGTTGGTCCAGCCACACAGTCGGTCGTTCTCATCAAACAGGAAATAACGCTGCGTCTGTCGTTCCTTGACCAGGATGGTCGCCAGGGCATCGTGCTCAACATGATAGTCGTAGAAGGCCTTCAGGTCCAGTGTGCTGATGATGTCGGTGTTGTGTACCAGGAAAGGCATGTCTCCGTCCAGCCACTGGCGTGCCTTGAGGATGCCGCCCCCCGTGTCGAGCAGTAATCCGCGCTCATCGCTGATGTGGATGCTCAAGCCGAAGTTGTTGTTCCTCTCCAGGAAGTCGATGATCGTCTGCCCGAAGTGGTGGATGTTGATGGTGATATCGTCAAATCCCGCAGCGGCGACACGCTCGATGACGTGTTGCAGCATGGGTTTGCCGGCAATCTCGACCATGGCCTTGGGGCGATCGTTGGTGAGCGGGCGCAGGCGAGTCCCCAGGCCGGCCGCAAAAATCAGCGCTTTCATTTTTCAGTAGGGATAAGGATGCGTTCATGACCAGGCTGCTCCCGGTGGGAGAGGTCAACACGCACGTTGTGCTTCTTGTAGATGTGATCTGCGAGATGCTCGGCCGCATAAACCGAGCGGTGCTGTCCGCCGGTGCAACCGAAGCACACCATCAGGTCGGTGAACTTGCGGCTCTTGTAACGCTCGACCGATTCATCAACCAGGGCATAGACATGCTGCAGCCACTCGTCGATGGAGCTCTCCTTCTGCAAGAACTCGATCACATTCTGGTCCATTCCAGTGAATGACTTGTACTTGTCATACTTGCCCGGATTGTTCAAGGCGCGGCAGTCAAAGACGAAGCCGCCTCCGTTGCCCGAAGGATCGTGAGGAATGCCTTTCTTGTAGGCAAAACTCATAACCCTGACGGTGAGACTCTTTTCCTCCTTGGCGAAGTCCTTGAGATTGACCAGCTCGTCGATGACGTGGCTCAGGTAGGGATATTGGATGAACGGCTTGTTGGCAACCAGTCGGCGCAGATTGGCAACAGCGGGAATGATGCTGTTACTCATGAAGTCGGGCTTTTTCTCGAAATAGCCACGGAAACCATAGGCGCCAAGCACTTGCAGTGTGCGGAAGAGCACAAACAGCCTCAAGTTATGATAGAATTCCTTATTATCAAGGTCGGGCTTATACTCCTTGAGCTTTTCTAGATAAGCCGCGACGAGTTCTTTTTTCAGGTCTTCGGGATACTTGGCGCGTGCCTGCCACACGAAAGAAGCCACATCATAGTAGTACGGGCCGCGTCGTCCGCCCTGGAAGTCAATAAAGGCCAACTTGCATTCTTCAGGATGCTCGGCATTGCCCACTAGCATCACGTTGCGCGACTGGAAATCGCGGTACATAAACGTTTCGCTGGGTATGGCAAGCAGGTCGTGTGTCAGTTTTTCGAAATCATTTTCCAGCTTGTCCTCGTTGAAGACAATGCCGGTGGCCTTGAGGAAACAGTACTTGAAGTAGTTCAGGTCCCACTTGATGGAGCGCTCGTCAAAGCACTTGGCGGGATAACACTTGTCATAGTCAAATCCCTGGGCACCACGAAACTGAAAATCCACCAGGTTGCGCATGGCGCGGCACAGCAGTTCTTTTTCGGCATTGGAAAAAGCACTTGTGCTAGCGCTATTCTTTATCTTGTTCCACAGGATGTTATCGGGCTTTTTCCCCAGGTCCTCCTGGATGTAGGCCATGTGATCCTCGCTCACGCCATAGACCTCGGGCACCGAGAGACCTTGCTCGCGAAAGTGTTTTGCCATGTAGATGAAAGCGTCGTTCTCTTCGCGTGACTCGCCGATGGCTCCCACGAGTGTGGGTTCACCCATCAGTCTGTAGTACTGGCGATTAGAACCAGACTTGTCCATAAGGACGGTGTTGTCGGGCTCTCGGCCAACATATTGCTTGTATAATTCGATCAATCTTTCCATTGCTATCTTTTTAGTCGCTACTAGTTGCTAGTCGTTTGATTCAAGTTTATCTCTTGTTGTTTTTTAGAATGTATTAGAATTCACTGGTGAAGTGGAAGGTGATTTTGGGGAAATCCTGTTGTGCCATCTGCAAGACGTAGTTGCTGTCGGCCAGGAAGACGTCACGCCCCTCGGTGTCAAGCGCCATGAACTGGTGCTTGCGTTTCTTGAAGGCATCGAGAGCCTCCTCGTCATCGCTCTCGATCCAGCAGGCCTTGTACAGGTGGATTGGCTCCCAGCGGCATTGGGCGCCATACTCGTGCAGCAGGCGGTACTGGATGACCTCGAACTGCAGCTGCCCGACGGTGCCGATAATCTTGCGGTTGTTGAACTGGTTGACAAACATCTGGGCCACACCCTCATCCATCAGCTGCTCCAGACCCTTGTTGAGTTGCTTGGTCTTCATCGGGTCGGAGTTCTCAATGTACTTGAACATCTCGGGAGAGAAGCTGGGCAGACCGCGGAAGTGGAGGTCCTCGCCCTCGGTCAACGTGTCACCAATCTTGAAGATGCCGTTATCGGGCAGTCCCACGATATCGCCAGGATAGACCTCGTCGATAATTTCTTTCTTCTGGGCCATGAAAGCCGTTGGGGCACTGAAGCGGTAGCTCTTGCCGCTGCGGACGTGCTTGTAGTTGCCGTTGCGCTGGAACACCCCCGAGCACACCTTGACAAAGGCGATGCAGCTGCGGTGGTTGGGGTCCATGTTGGCGTGGATCTTGAACACGAATCCCGTGAACTTTTCCTCGCCGGGCTCGACGGTGCGCTCGATGGCACTCACGGGGCGTGGCGACGGGGCGATGCGCACAAAGCAGTCCAGCAATTCCTTGACACCAAACGTGTTAAGCGCTGAGCCGAAGAACACGGGTGCCACCTTGGCATCCAGGTAGTCGAGTGTGTTGAATTCGGGATACACACCGTCGATGAGCTCAATGTCAGCGCGCAACTTCTCGGCGTCGGCCTTGCCCACAGCCTGGTCAATGGCCGGGTCGTTGATGTCACTGATGTCAACGCGGTCGGTCACATGCTGCTTGTCGGGCTTGAACAGGCTGATGTTGTGCTCATAGATGTTGTAAACACCCTTGAAGTGGGCACCGATGTTGATGGGCCAGCTCAGGGGGCGAACGTCAATCTTCAATTCCTGCTCCAACTCGTCGAGGATATCAAACGGGTCGCGGCCCTCACGGTCAAGCTTGTTGACAAAGATGATGACTGGCGTGTTGCGCATGCGGCACACTTCCATCAACTTGCGCGTCTGGGTCTCAACACCCTTGGCGACATCGACGACGATAATGACGCTGTCGACGGCGGTAAGGGTGCGATAGGTGTCCTCGGCAAAGTCCTGGTGACCCGGGGTGTCGAGAATGTTGATTTTATAATCGCCATAGTTGAAGCCCATGACCGAAGTGGCTACCGAGATACCACGTTGTTTCTCGATCTCCATCCAGTCGCTGGTGGCTGTTTTCTTGATTTTGTTGGATTTCACGGCGCCTGCCACATGGATGGCACCACCAAAGAGCAGCAGCTTCTCGGTGAGCGTGGTTTTGCCGGCGTCAGGGTGAGAGATGATGGCAAACGTGCGGCGGCGGGTGATTTCGGTAGTGAGGGACATTATTCTGGATTTCTGATTAATGATTATCGATAAGTGAATTGATTGTGGCCTCCAGGCTGTCTAGCCAATAGGGGACCGTGGTGCCAAAGGTGGCCTTGAACTTGGTCTTGTCCAGCACACTGTAGGCGGGACGGTGGGCGCGGGCGGGAAATTCGTCGCTGTGGCAAGGCTGCACGTCACATGTCGTGATGCCCGCCAGACGGTGAATGGCCAGTGCAAAATCATACCATGAGATGACACCCTCGTTGCTATAGTGATAGATGCCTGGTTGCCACTTGGTTGCGGTGATGACGGTGACGATGGCTTGTGCCAGATCGCGGGCACAGGTGGGTGAGCCCACTTGGTCAAACACGACCTTCAGCGCCGGTTTAGTTTGTCCCAGCGTGATCATGGTCTTGACGAAGTTTTTGCCGTAGGGGGAATAGAGCCAAGCAGTGCGCAGGATGACAGCGCTATCGCCCAGCGTGTCAATCAGCTGGCGCTCACCGTCAAGCTTGGTGCGTCCGTAGGCCGACTGCGGGCTTGTGGAATGCTCTTCCCGATAGGGTGTACACGCCATGCCGTCAAACACATAGTCGGTCGAGACGTGAATCATGCGTGCGTTGTGGCGTTTGGCGACACGGGCCATGATGGCTACTGCGTCGGCATTGAGGTGCGAGGCGGCAGCCTCGTTATCCTCGGCCATGTCAACAGCGGTGTAGGCGGCGCAGTTCACGATGATGTCAATCCTGTTCTCGCTGGTGATGCGTTCAACGGCAGCCTCGTCGGTGATGTCGAGCGGCAAGATATTGTCGCCGGCAATGTCGGTATAGACGGCGCTGAAACGCGCGTCGCCAGTGAGCACATTGCGCATCTCGTGCCCCAGTTGGCCGTTGGCGCCAGTGATGAGTAATCGATAGGTTGCCATGGTTAATTCTCCTTGAGGTCTTGGCCGAAGAGCGGGCTCTCCTCGTCGCGTTTATAGTAGGCTGCAAGCATACCGATGAAATGTGAAATCTGGCTGATGGCAGCAGCGGTATCTTGGCTGATTTCCTTGCCTTGCAAGTGAAGCATCATCACACCATAGAGGGCATTGAAGCACGTCTCGAGTTCGCTGGGACGTTCGGCCTCGGGCATGGTGGCGCGCAGTTGCACGATGTGGGGCAGGGTGCGGTAGTAGTCGGCATGATAATCGGGAAAACGTCCCTGGTCGGCCAGCAGTTGCTGGTGCAGGTCGTTGAGGCGGATGAGCACGTTGTGGCACACACGGATGTGCCCACGCTCGCGCACGTTTTCCAGTTCCATCATCTTGATGAGCGACTCGTACCACTCCTTGATGTCGTGACGGGTCTTCTCGTCCACGTCATAGCGGGCAATGACCGCCTTGTCGACCTTGTCGATGTCGAGATTGCAGGCGCGCAGCAAGTCCTCGACCTGCCACAGGTAGAGAAGATATTCGGCGATGTTTTCCTTGCGTTTTTGTTGTGCGATGATCATAGCAATTTATCCAAATCGGCTGATGTTGCGCAATGTGGGCTCGTCAACGATGCGGATGCGACGGCCGTCAACGGTGATGATATGTTCCTGGGCAAAAGTGGAGAGGGTGCGGATGGCATTGGCCGTAGTCATGTTTGACAGGTTGGCCAGGTCCTCGCGGGCCATATAGATCTTGAGCGTCTTGCCATCGTCCTCGTAGCCATAGTTGTCCACCAGCATGCACAGGGCTTCGGCCAGACGACCACGGATGTGTTTCTGGGTGAGGGTGACCACCTTGGACTCGCTGCCGCCCAGGTGCTTGGAGAGCTCGTGCAGGAAGAACCATGCCAGCTTGATGTTGCCGTCGATGAGCCGTTTCACTACCGTCATGGGCAGCGTTCCCACTTGAGACGGCTCGATGGCCATGGTGCTTGCCACATAGGGCTCGTGGGCGAACCAAGCACGGTAGCCAAAGTACTGGATGGGACGGTACAGTCGCAGGATCTGCTGCTTGCCGCCGATGCCGTTCTTGAAGCGTTTCACCTTCCCCCTGATGAGTACCCACAGGTATTGCGGATCGTCTTTCTCGGCATAGATGATTTGCCCCTTGCGGTAGTCATGGACAGCAAAGCTCTCGGCGATGAGATGCTTCTCCTCGCTGTTCAGGATGGACCAGATGTCGGCCATATCTTCCCTGATGATGTCTTCGATTGTGCTCTTGATGACCATTCAATTCTGGTTTAACGTGCAAAATTACAATAACTTTGCCACCCATCAAAATTAGCGCTCCTAAAAAACCATAAAACGAGGTGAAATTAGCGGCGGAAGGCGTCGGGGATGGGGACGGGGCTGTTGGGGTTGAAGCCTGGCTGGCTCATCATGGAACCAGAAACGTCGACGGGGCGGTAACGCGGGTCGCCCCAATCGCGGTCTTTCTTGCCGTTGCCGAACATGTAGTTCAGCACTTGGTAGATCAACGGGCCGGCGTCAAACGAGATGGGGGCGCCGAGCAGCCTCACGGTGGGTTGCACAACGGGCAACGTGCGCCATTGCCCAGTATAGGGGTCATAGATACGGCGCGCGCCCACATCGAGCGTGAATGTGTCGCTGGCTCTCCAGCCCAGTGTGCCGCCATAGGAACGGCTGCCCAGGAAGGGCATCACCGCAGCCGAGTGGAATTGCTGGTTGACGTAGTACTGGCCGAAGGCGTTGAGTGACAGGCGGTCGGTAAGGCGGAATGAAGCATTGCCAAACACGCCATAGTCGTTCCACGCATTGTTGTCAAAGTGGTACTTGCTGCCCGTCAGGCCAGCAGTAACCTGCAATCGGTCGCCCATCGGCATGGTGAAAGCCACGCTGGCGCTTGCGGCGTTGCCCATGCCGGGGTAGGTCGCATGTGAACCAGATCCAGTGATATAGCCACTGCCCATGCGCGCAATGATCCCGCCTGACGACCAGTCACGGCTATAGGGGTTGGTGTCATAGGTGAAGCGGGCGGGAGCCGTGTTCCCAGGGCTGTGCCAGTCTTGCTGGTAGATGGCCAGTGAGTCGGTCAGGCGGCTTGTGCTGAAATCCAGCTTGAGGCTGGCTGATGTGGGGATGTTGGTGTTGAAGGTGGGCCTGATATTGGTGGCGGGCATGACTGTCATGGGCATCTCGGGCATCGTGAACTGCGGACTGATCTTGGATTGGTCAAACTGCAGCTTGAATCCTTGACTGTCCTGTGCTGCCGCGAGAAGTGTAGCCATTGCCAGCAATATGGTTAAACCCCGTTTCATGCTTGCAAATATAAGCATTCTGGATTGACCAGACCAAATGTGGAGCGTTAATTAGTCTTATCGCTCGTGGGGCATGTTCTCCCAGACGGAGCGCAAAGCGGCGATGATGTCGTCATAATCCTGCTGGTTGAAAGGCTCGTCGCTGTTGGTCATGATGGTGTAGGTGATGTCTTCAAATGTGCGGCTGGTCGGTGTGTCTTTCAATCCATTGCGCAAGTAGAAGGCATGACGGCGCGTGCGCTGCTCGGGGTTGGGCGCATCGGCTTGCAGCGGCGACTCGATGTCGATGATGAAGGGACGCTTCATGCGGTACTTCTCTAGTAGAGACGTGAGAATCTCCTGCCCATAGCCTTTTCCGCGCAACTCATCGCGCACGGCAAAGTACCATCCCCAATTGTAGCGCGGCAGCCGCAGCACCATTGTCAAGCCAACGAATGCCTCGCCGTCCAGGTAGGCGGTATAGTCAATGTCCAGTTTGTCAAGCAGGTAGATGAGGTCATCATAGGGGATTTGCTCCTCGATGGGAAAAGCCGTGCCATAGAGTTGCCTCAATTGGGCGTTATCGGCGTTGCGGCTGTTGATTTCAATAGTCTTTAACATAGTTGTTTATCATGACTCTGTTGTTGGCAGTTTGGCACCGAAAACCCAGTGAGCCAGCAAGGGACTCAACCTGATGATGTTGCCTATCAGCAGGCACACGGCCACAATGAGGAGGGCGATGAGCAACGACACTGCGCCCTCGATGATGGGCATGGGGTGGTCGGTGAAAATGCTTGTCACTTGTCCCAACTGCCTGGGTATTAAGAAGAAATGTATCAGGTAGACATCAAGCGTTCGCCTGCCGATGTATTGTAACGTTTGTCCCAGCAGATGCTGGTTGCTGAATGTGGACTGATTCTTCCTGAAGAAGCCAAACAGGATTGTCATGCCGCTGACGGTCAACAAGAAGGCCATCATTGTGACCCCAGTGGTGATCTGTTGGCCGAAAGCGTTCCCCAGGAAGTAGAACACGATGCAGCAGGGCAACAACCAGGACGATTCCAGGGCTTTCTCGATCAGGGAAAAGTGCTGCTTGACCAGGGTTCCGATGACAAAGAAGATGAAATATTGCCACAGGGGCATCAGCAGGGCATTTTGAACCTCGATGGACAGGGGGATGGCTTGGGTGATTGCAGGACGCCAAATGTTGTACATCAAGATTCCAAGTGCCACCAATACCAGCTGCGACCCTCGACTGCGGATGCAGAATCGAACCGCGGCATAGAACACATAGTACTCCAGCAGCACAAACGTGAACCAGTACCCGGCCTTGTCAGGTGACATGATGCTGTCGATGACTGGTTTGTTGCGGACGTGGATGTACACCATGAAGAAGATGAACGGTGCAATGAGCTGAACAGGAATCTTTTTCTTGAAGAAGCGCAGGATGTGCTGCCAGTTCCACACCACCGATTCCTTGTACAGGACAAAGCCACTGATAAAGAAGAACATGGGCATGCGCACCTGCACCAGGTAATCCTGGATGGAGATGCCCTTGCCGCCGACGTGCCAGCAGAACTGTGCCACGTGATAGAAGACGACCAGGATCATCGTGAACCCCCTCAAGGCATCAATGTACTGGATGCGCCCCTTGTCGCTGCTGGCGGCTCGCGGAACGGGACATGGGTTGCTAGGGCGGTTCATGATCATGCTTTCTAGCTGATTTTTGGGCTATTGCATGGCCGCCTCAAGGTCGGCGCTGGCTTGTTCCCATTGTGCCATAACCTCCTCGAGTTCGCGGCTGATTTGGGAATGCTTGTAGTAGATGTCCAGATTCTCGCTTGTGGCGGTGGAGAGTTGCTTCTCGATGTCGGCGATCTGCTGCTCCAGTTCAGCAATGCGGGCTTCACAGGTCTTGACCTTTTTCTCGGCTTGGCGGATGCGCCGCTCGCGCTCCTTCTGCCGCTGATAGTCGAGTTTGCCCTGGCTGGCTGAAGAAGAAACGTCTTGCGCCTCGGCCTGGGCTGCAGGAGCGGGATTGACGTTATTGACTTCAAGTTGCTGCAATGAGTCGAGGCGTTTCTTCTGCAAGAAGTCGTAGATGCCTCCCAGGTGCTCACGCACGCGATGCTCGCCGAACTCATACACCTTGTCCACGATTCCGTTGAGGAAATCACGGTCATGAGACACAACGATAACCGTGCCGTTAAAGGCTTGGATGGCTTCTTTCAACACGTCCTTGCTGGGCATGTCCAGGTGGTTGGTGGGCTCATCGAGGATGAGCAGGTTGACCGGTTGCAGCAGCAGCCTGATCATGGCCAGGCGGCTCTTCTCGCCACCGCTCAACACCTTCACCTTCTTGTCGGCAGCCTTGCCACCGAACATGAAAGCGCCCAGGATGTCGTTGATGCGTGTGCGTATGTCGCCCACGGCCACATAGTCAATCGTGTCGTGAACCGTGAGGTCACCGTCGAGCAGTTGTGCCTGATTTTGAGCAAAGTAACCAATCTTGACGTTGTGGCCAATCTGCAACTTGCCGTCAAACGGGATTTCGCCCATGATGCACTTGACCAGGGTTGACTTGCCCGCACCGTTCTTGCCGACAAAGGCGACCTTGTCGCCGCGCTTGATGGTGAACGTCACGTCGTGGAAGACGTTGAGCGCGCCATAGTCCTTGCGCAGGTCCTCGGCAATGACGGGGTAGTCGCCGCTGCGGGGTGCGGGAGGAAACTTCAGTCGCATGCGCGAGCGGTCCACCTCGTCCACCTCGATTCGCTCGATTTTTTCCAGCATCTTGATGCGGCTTTGCACCTGTACAGCCTTGGTGGCCTTGTAGCGGAATCGCTCAATGAAGTCCTCGGTGTCGTGGATGAGTTTCTGCTGGTTCTCGTAGGCACGCATCTGCTGCTCAACGCGCTCCTTGCGCAATTCCACAAACTGGCTGTAGCTCACCTTGTAGTCATAGATTTTTCCGAGCGAGATCTCGATGGTGCGGTTGGTCACATTATCAATGAAGGCGCGGTCGTGTGACACGAGCAGCAACGCGCCGTTGCGGTTCTTCAAGAAGGTCTCCAGCCACTGGATTGACTCGATGTCCAGGTGGTTGGTGGGCTCATCGAGTAACAGTACGTCGGGGCGGCGCAGCAGCAGTTTGGCCAGCTCGATGCGCATGCGCCAGCCGCCACTGAACTCGCTGGTTGGGCGGTCAAAGTCGCTGCGTTCAAACCCCAGGCCGGTCAAAGTCTTCTCGATTTCGGCTTCGACATTCTCGCTCTGCATCAGGGCCCGCAGTTCGGTCTTCTGGGCCACACGGTCGATCAGTTCCTGATACTCCTCGCTGTCATAGTCGGTGCGGTCGGCCAGCTGCTGGTTCATGCGGTCGATGGCCTCGTCCATCTGTTGCAGGTGCTCAAACGCTCGCCCGGCCTCTTGCTTGACGGTGAACTCGTCCTTGAGCACCATCTGCTGCGGCAGGTAGCCGATGGTGATGTCGGCTTGGCGGGCAACAGTGCCGCTAGTGGGCTGCTGCTCACCGGTAATGATTCTCAACATTGTGGTCTTGCCCGCACCGTTCTTGCCGACCAGCGCGATCTTGTCACGCTTGTTAACGACAAAACTGATGTTCTCGAACAGCACTTGGCTGCCAAATTCCACCTTGAGTCCCTGAATTGAAATCATGCTTATAATTGTAGTTTTGCCGCAAAATTACAAAAAATCCGGCATTCAGTGTTGCCTAGACGGTCCAGAACATCTAGATAGAATGATATTCTGGAAATTGCAGGGGCATCTAGCCTGTCTAGAACAGGCTCAAGGGCTTCTGCTCGATGCTGGCGCGGGCTTGCCTGATATAGGCGGGGTTGATGTCGATGCCGATGCTGCGCAGGTTCAGGTCATAGGCTATCTTGCAGGCCGTTGCGGTGCCGCAATAGGGGTCCAGGACGATGCCGCCCGGCGGGCAAGTTGCCACGATGGGCAGGCGGTAGAGTGTGTCGGGGGCGACGCAGTAGTGGGCGATTCCCGAGCGCTGCACGCCGATGGTCCACACGTCGCCCGGCACCATGCCGTGTTCGCTCAACGGCTGCAGGTATTCTTCCTTGACTTTCTTGCTGCCTCCCTTGCGGTTCTTGCCATCGTTGCGGACAATCAGTGAGAAGGTGCGCCGCAGCTCCTCGTCATTATAATAGAAGTTGTCATCCTTGACTAGATGGAACATGTACTCGTGCACCTTGCGCAGGTGGTCCTGGCTGCCCTGGGGCGACGTGGTGGTCTTGTTCCAGATCACCTCGTTGACAAGTTGCCAGCCCTGCTGGTCCATCATGGCCAGGACGATGCGCCAGGGGATGCCTTGAACAAAGCCGTCGGTGGTGTCATCACCCATGTTGAGCCACAATGAGCCGTGGGGCTTGAGCACACGCCAGGCTTGGGCCATGGTCTGCAGCACCTCGTTGATGAACTCACTTGCGGTGCTGGCGGTGATGCTCTCGGTTCCCTGGCTGCGGCGGCGCCAGTAGGGTGGGGTTGTGACAATGCAGTCGATGCTGGCGTCCTCGATGTGGTTCATGACGGTGGACGCATCGCCTTGTTCCAGGTGTGGCATCACCGAGCGCCCCATGCGGGCTATCATATCACGGTTGACGTCTGGCATGGATGTGCCAGCGATTGCCCCGGGCTTGTCATCGTCGCTGTTCTCCGAGTTCTCAAGCATGTCTTTGAGCAGTGCCGCGGCACGTTCGGCCATCTTGTCATGGGCGATGCGGGAATAGGCCTCGTCGGCCAGCCAAGCTGCGATGAGTTCATCGGCATCGGTCTTGAAAATGCGTGCCAGGCGCAGCACCTGCTCGCGCTTGGGGCGGCGCTCGCCGTGTTCATAGCGGCTATAGGCCGGCACGTCGACACCGATGGCCTTGGCTAGATCTTTCTGCAACTTGCCGCTGCTGATGCGCAACTGCTTGATTTTCTCCGAGAACAGCATAATGATGGACCTTTTTGTTAGACTATGACAAA
>Ga0310694_10003747_pt1 | contig 14882 bp, 12 predicted proteins | sample 174DNAGHGhighgp2_FD_203884 | JGI IMG/M metagenome (GOLD analysis project Ga0310694, IMG submission 203884) | Sheep rumen microbial communities from Palmerston North, Manawatu-Wanganui, New Zealand - 1742 DNA GHGhigh gp2 (v2) (version 2) | ecosystem: Host-associated > Mammals > Digestive system... | reverse complement strand
TATGGACATTTATGCTTTATTACGCCATTTTTCGCATTTAAGTGGCAGCCGTTTGAAACTGACGGCTCTATGGTTGCTGCATCGTACGCGTAGGCGTTATTTAGGCGTGTTCATCGATCCTGTATTGGCCTGCAACTATCGGTGCAAAATGTGTTATTTCAGTAATGCGGAAGAACGTGCCAAACGTCGTAGCGGAAAACTGGATGCCGAACAAATAGAACATATCGCCCATTCCCTTTTTCACCGCACAATAAGACTGCAGATTGGTTGCGGCGCGGAGCCTACAATGGACATGGAAGGCACTCTGCAATTAGTGCGTTTAGGCAGGCAATATGGCGTACCTTATATCGCGCTCACCAGTAACGGCGCAAGGCTCCAATACGAGCAATTAGCGGCACTGGTGGAATCAGGACTGAACGAACTGACCATCTCTCTGCACGGTATTCGCCGCGAGACATACGAACAGATGATGGGCGAAACGGCAGACTTCGACGCGTTCCTGCAACTACTGGAATCCATCAAACAAGTGAAGTCCCGATTCCCGAATTTCAATGTCCGTGTCAATTACACGATGAACGCGGACAATACGGATGAGTTGGCAGAGTTTGACACGCTGTTTGCCGGCGTTCCAGTGAACCAACTCCAATTACGCCCGGTACGCAAGATAGGTGAATCGGAGTACCAAAACTTCGATTTGACGCATGTGTCCGAGTGTCTGGAGACCATCATACGCCCGTTAGCCGAACGCTGTCGTCAACGCGGCATAACCGTGTTGTTCCCCGAGCAGATACATATCGACCGTTTCTCAGGAACAGAGTCTTCGGACCCGCGCGAGAACCTTATTCCGCTGTTTACGTACATCAACATTACACCTCTCAGTTACCCACGTCACGACATACATTTCGAAACGGAACGATACGAAGACTACTGCCGCCGTATTGGTTTGGGGCGCAAGCTGTTCAAAAGCATTTTCGCCACACGCGAAACTTGCTCCAAAATGGAAAACTCTCTTAGTAATTCTCTCAATTATGACATACGATGAATCAATAAAACGCGCAGAGACAATTATTGAGCAATTAGAAAAAGCCGAGGCGCTGAGCATGGACGAGTATAAACGTCTTGCTTCGGAAGCCACATCATTGCTTAAACACTGCAAAGAAGAACTGGAAGGTGTACGCCTTTCTTTGGACAAGTTTTAAGGGCACTTAAAGCTACATTCAAAACAAAAAAACGCTCCATTGTGAGCGTTTTTTTGTCATTGACCGTTTGGTTTGTCTGCCGTCAAATCTTGCCGCGTACCAAGAAATAGTAAACAGCAAATCCTACCCAGCTGAAAGCCAAGACAAGGACGGAAGCAATGATCTTACCTACCAAACCACATTTAGCCGTTTGGAAGATATCCCATACGCACCATACGGCACATACGATACCCAAAATATAAATAATTTCTCCAATCATAATTTCATCTGTTGTTTGTTATCGTAGGTAATTCTCCCATTTGGTATTACGCATATCTCCGGACTTGAGGAACTCCTCATGCATCGCGAAAGCGAGCGAAAGGTTGTGTTGCGTCTGTCCGTGCTTTGCGTGTTTAAGGTAGTCGCGCAACATCTCACGGTATTCGGGAGCCACACAATTATTGATGATTTCCTCAGCACGCTGACGCGGACTCTTACCACGCAGATCGGCTACACCTTGCTCGGTGACGATGACCTTCACAGAGTGCTCGGAGTGATCGAGGTGCGTTACCATCGGTACGATGGACGAGATAGCGCCGTTCTTGGCGGTGGAAGCCGTCGTAAAGATAGAAAGGTACGCGTTGCGCGCGAAGTCGCCTGAACCGCCGATACCGTTCATCATCTTCGTGCCGCATACATGCGTCGAGTTGACGTTTCCGTAGATATCTGCCTCGAGGGCGGTATTGATAGCGATGATACCGAGACGACGTGCGATCTCCGGGCTGTTGGAGGTCTCCTGCGGACGAAGCAAGAGCTTGTCGCGGTAGAAATCCAGGTCAGCAAGCACTTCCGCCATCTTGCTCTCCACGAGACGCAGCGAACAACCGGAAGCGAACTTACAGTGGCCGGTTTTGATGAGGTCCACGACGGAGTCCTGAATCACCTCGGAGTACATCTCAAACGGCGGGATATGCGGGTTCTTACCAAGCTCGCCGAGTACGGCGTTGGCTACGTTGCCCACACCCGATTGGATCGGCAGGAAAGACGCAGGAATACGTCCGGCTTTCATCTCTGCCTCCAGGAAGGCAGCTACGTTAGCACCGATCTTAGCGGTTGTCTCATCCACCGGTGTGAAAGCTGCTATCTCGTTCGGACGGTTGGTCTTCACTACCGCAGCAATCTTCGCGGGATCGACCTTCAAGTGGTCAGAGCCGCAGCGGTCGGAGGGTTTGTAGATAGGTATCTCGCGGCGGCAAGGAGGATCAAGCGGCTCGTAGAGATCGTGCATACCCCGCATGGAAGCAGGGAACATCTCATTGAGCTCGACGATGATCTTATCCGCCATGCGGCAGATAGTCGGCATGATGCCTACTCCGGCAGCCGGCACGATCGTACCGTCTTCGCCTACATACGAAGCCTCGATAATCGCCCAGTTGGGTTTGGGCAGGAAGCCATAACGCAGGTCTTGCGCCATGTGGCTCAGGTGCATGTCGAAATAGTGGGTACCCTCGGCATTGATCTCCTCACGCATGGATTTATTGGACTGATACGGCGTACGGAACTCGACGGCGTGGGCACGTGCGAGCGCACCGTCGCAGCTATCACCCATCGAAGCACCTGTCTCCAGTCCTACTCGGAACGGCTTGCCTTCTGCGTGCAGACGCTCTGCACGTTGCGCCAAGGCAAAAGGAACGGCCTTGGGCACTCCGGTAGCCGTGAAGCCACCCATGCCCAAGACGTCACCATGTTGAATCAATTCAGCCGCTTCTTCAGCGGTCATAAATGGTAAAGCCATTTTATGATTTCAAATTTATGATTTCAAATTTATGATTTACTCTGCTTTGCCGTCGGAACCGAGGACGTTGATGATCTTATGCTTGTAAAGCTCCTCCATGAGGTCACGAGCAGGACCGCAGTACTTACGCGGATCGAACTCACCCGGTTTCTCTGCTAATACCTTACGGACAGCAGCGGTGAACGCCAGACGGCTATCGCTATCGATATTGATCTTGCATACAGCAGACTTAGCAGCCTTGCGCAGTTGCTCCTCAGGAATACCTACTGCGTCTGGCAGTTTGCCTCCGTACTTGTTGATCATATCTACATACTCCTGCGGAACGGAAGACGAACCGTGGAGAACGATGGGGAAGCCCGGAAGCTGCTCCATGACTGCATCCAATACGTCGAAAGCCAATGGAGGAGGAACGAGACGTCCGGTCTTCGGGTCACGGGTACATTGCTCCGGAGTGAACTTGTACGCACCGTGGCTGGTACCGATGGAGATAGCCAGGCTGTCGCAACCGGTGCGGGTAGCGAAATCAACTACCTCTTCCGGCTTGGTATAGTGGCTGACAGCCGACGAAACCTCGTCTTCCACGCCTGCGAGCACGCCGAGCTCAGCCTCAACGGTTACGTCGTATTGGTGAGCGTAGTCCACTACTTTCTTGGTGAGGGCGATGTTCTCCTCATACGGCAGCGACGAAGCGTCGATCATAACGCTGGAGAAACCGAAGTCCACGCAGCTCTTGCAGAGTTCGAAGCTATCTCCGTGGTCAAGGTGCAAACAGATCTGCGGGTGTTCCCAACCGAGTTCTTTAGCGTACTCAACGGCGCCCTGAGCCATGTAACGAAGAAGTGTTTGGTTAGCGTAGTTACGCGCACCTTTGGAAACCTGAAGAATAACCGGACTCTTGGTCTCAGCCGAAGCTTTGATGATAGCCTGGAGTTGCTCCATGTTGTTGAAGTTAAATGCCGGGATAGCATAGCCTCCCTTGATAGCCTTGGCAAACATCTCACGGGTGTTCACAAGACCTAATTCTTTGTAACTTACCATAGTTTTAATTGTTTGATATTGTTAAAATTTGTTTGTTGTTATTAGTATAGGGCACTTCCAAAAATTCCACTTTTTTAGTTTTACCCATTTAAATTAAACATTTGGCACTATTATTTCTTTTTGGCCGCGATGATGAAGTACGCAATCAGCGCAACATATGCCGCTATTCCAACGAGAGCAGCGCTACCGCTACCAGCCCACTGCGTCAAATAACAATCGGCTCCGCAGAACTTGACAATCGCCGAAACGACACCCATTAGTGCGCCACCGGCTATGAATCCTGAAGCAATGAGTGTTCCTTTCTGCTGATGTTTTTCTCCTACAAACCAGGAGATTAGTCCACCTACCAATAGAGGTGTATTTAAAGGCAGCGGAATAAACATACCCAAAGCGAAAGGCAGCACAGGTACGCTCAACTGGCTGAGTATCAGCGCCAATACGGCACCAGCCAGATACAGCATCCACGGTGCTCCCTGTCCTGACATCAACGGTTCAATCACCGCCGCCATGGCGTTTGCCTGCGGCGCCACCAATGCATTCTCGCCTACAAAACCGTAAGTCTTGTTGAGAATAATCATCACACCTCCAACAGTGGCAGCCGAAACAAGCGTACCCAGGAATTTCCATGTCTCCTGTTTGCGTGGAGTGGAACCTATCCAATAGCCAATTTTCAAGTCTGTAATGAATCCTCCTGCCATAGACAAGGCGGTACAAACAACCCCGCCGATGACCATAGCACCTACCATGCCGCTGGCACCTTTCATACCTACAGCCACAAAGACCACACTCGCGACGATAAGCGTCATTAGCGTCATACCGGACACAGGATTAGAGCCGACGATAGCAATCGCATTGGCTGCTACCGTGGTAAAGAGGAAGGCTATGATTGTTACTACAAGAAAGGCAACCAATGCCTGCCAGAAATTATGCAGGACTCCGACAAAAAAGAACACCAACGTGCATATTAACGCCACTGCAATCGCCACAACGAGGAGCTTCATGCTCAGGTCACGCTCCGTGCGTAGCAGCTTGGTTCCCTGCGATTTATCATTTTGTCCTTTGGGAGCAAGTTCTTTCTTCGCCAGTCCTACGGCACTTTTAATCACGCCCCATGAACGTACAATTCCTATCAATCCCGCCATGGCGATAGCGCCAATGCCGATATTGCGTCCATAGTCGGTAAACAACACTTGTGGATCGGTTTCCGCCATTCCCGGCATGGCTCCTAAAACAGGCAACAGTACCCACCATACGAATAAGGAACCTGCACAAATGATAGCTGCATATTTGAGACCGATTATAAAACCCAAACCAAGTACGGCAGCAGAAGTATTAATCGAGAAAACCAGTTTCGTTTTCATCGCTACCGTCTCTCCCCATTGGACCATGCGTGTGCTTAACTGCTCTGTCCATAAGCCGAACGTACTGACGACAAAGTCATACAAGCCTCCAATAGCCGCAGCCCATATAAGCGGTTTCGCAGCAGAAGAGGCCTTCTCTTCCTTTGTACTTGGTACTTCGTCACTTTGAACCTCATTGCTGATTAGCACTTGTGTTGTGGCTGTCGCTTCGGGGAAAGGATACTCGCCGTGTTTCTCCTGGACAAAATACTTACGGAAAGGTATCAGAAACAATATTCCAAGACAGCCTCCGAGCAACGACGAGAAGAATATCTGTGTGAAAGTGACAGTCATCTCCGGGTACTTGGCTTGCAAGATATACAATGCCGGAAGCGTGAAAATCGCTCCTGCCACAATAACTCCCGAACTGGCACCTATTGACTGAATCATTACGTTTTCACCCAAAGCGTTTTTGCGCCCGAGTATAGAGGACAAACTCACAGCAATGATAGCGATAGGGATAGCCGCCTCAAACACCTGACCGACTTTCAGTCCAAGGTAAGCAGCCGCAGCCGAGAAAATAACCGCCATCAGAACACCTACGCTGACGCTATACGGAGTCACCTCGGGGTAATCCTTGTCGCCACGTAGAATCGGTTGGTATTTCTCACCCTGTTTCAAAGGTCTGCCGGCATTTTCTGGTAAATTCATAAAAACATTTACTTTTTGTTGTTATTTTATCATCTGTTTGCTATAGCCACATTTGATTTCTGCTATTTCTTCATTTCTGCAGCATGATGTCCACGGATGAGGACATGGTGGTTATGGATAGGCGAGGTAAGGAAGTACTGCGCCACTTCGGGCGTCGCTTTTATCCAAACCTGCGTGCGGCATAAGTCTGCTTCGAATTGGCAACGCTCAAGCTCTACATCCACCGCTAACAAGCGTTTCAGGTCAGCACTCAGTTTGACCAATGTATAATCGCCCGTCGGCAGGTCACCATGAATGGCGACTCCTATGCCCGACTCGAAATGGGTGGTGAACTCATGTTTCTCAGTCATGCGCAGCGGTAGCGTACAATGCGCAAACAGCATTTCTCCATCTGCTTTGATACGGGCAGGATTTACCTGGAAACATAATTCTCCTGTCCGTTTTTTGCAAAGCATCATGGTCAGCAAAGTGGGTATATCTCCCTCACAAGCGGCCGGAATACCTTCGTCATTCAGTTTGCTCAACGCTATACATCCGGTGTTCTTCACCGTGGTCAGCAAGTCGAAACAACGCAAGGTCACGCCCTGCAGGTTATATTTTTGTACAATCTCTTTCAGCCGCTCATAAATAGCCTCAGCGCCTTTCATACCCGGATCCACTTCGCCTAAAGAAGTCATTTCTTCAATAGGAATATCCACGAGTTCGATATTCATCGTGCGTAGCACCATCTCATAATCCACATGGGACGAAATGAGCCAATCGGAAGGAAATCCAACCACACCCAACCTCTGTGGTTTGAGGTCATTTGAGGTCGTGTGAGGTTGTTTGAAAGAAGTTAACAACGACTCTGAAGGCTGACTGATTACGGACAAGCGGTTGTCAGTATCTATAGCGGTATCTTCCGCAGACATCATGACCTTTCCCACGCCGTTATGCTGACGGATATAACTCAGAATCTCCAACGAAGCCGCCAATGAGTTGCTATGCCCGCTGACCATCAGAAAAACCGGTTTGTGAAGGTCAATCAAGCCCTCTTCCACCAAATGAACGAACTTCGCTTCGGTTCCTCCAGTCAGCACAGCCACTACTTGGTTCGCACGCAAGAACGACTCCGGCAATACAAAAGGTACAGCCAGCGCCTCACGGTGCATTTCGGATGAAAGTATATGTAACAGCATTAGTCTCTCCAGAATTTAGCCGCGTGGTGACCTTTGATGAGCACGTGGTGGTTGGACAAAGGAGATGTAAGCAGGTATTGGCTTACTATTGGCGTGGACTGAATCCAAATCTGCGTGCGGCAGAGGTTCTTCTCATACTGGCAATTCGTAACGGTTACGTTGACCGCCAAGAGACGTTTCATATCGTGACTCAGTTTGACCAGCGTATAATCGCCTGCGGGCACTTCGCCGTGAATAGCCACACCTATCCCCGATTCGAAATGTGTAGTGAACTCATGTTTCTCTGTCATGCTCAGGGCGATGGTACACTTGGCAAGAAGTATCTTTCCGTCCGGCTGAATACGTGCAGGATTCCCCATAAATCCGGGTTCTCCCGTCAGTTTCTTACATGCCATCATGGTCAGCAGTACGGGTATATCACCTTCACAACCGGCAGGAATACCCTCGTCTTGCAGTTTGCTAACAGCAATACAACCTGTGTTCTTGCAAGTTGCAAAAAGGTCGAAGCAACGTACCGTTACACCATCGAGTTGATACTTGGCGACAATCTCTTTCAAGCGGCCATAGATAGCCTCTGCGCCTTTCATACCCGGATCCACCTCGCCAAGACTTGACAACTCGGTGAAAGGAATATCCACCAGTTCGCAGTTCATCTTATCCAAGACTTCTTTGTAATCCACCTGCGAAGCAATCAGCCAGTCAGACGGCTTGCCCACTACACCCAAACGTTGCTTTTTGTCGTTATGCAACACTTTCTCACGGGGAGCACGCGTCAACGAATCCGTTTCGTTGGTATCGGGGAAAATAGTGTCTTTCGGATGCTGCATCACTTTCGCGATACCGTTACGCAGACGGATATAACTCAGAATCTCCAGAGCTGCGGGCAGAGAGTTACTATACTCACTGACCATCAAATATACAGGCCGCTTCAAATCAATCTTTTTATCGCGAACCAATTCCACGAATTGCGCCTCTGTTCCGCCGGACAGAACAGCGACCACTTGATTTTCTTCTACAAACTGATCCGACACCTTGAACGGCATATCGGATACCTCCGTGTGGAGAGCTGAACATAATGTGTGTAACATAGAAATTGTATTTTGAGGTTATTGTAATAGCATTATTCCTTCTTTTTCGCAACGGGCTTTTTCTTCCTCCGCCCATTCGCTCACTTGTACTTCACCGATGTGGCGTTTATGCAGCAACACCATACACAGTCTCGACTGCCCTATTCCGCCGCCAATGCTCAAAGGAAGAGTATTATTGAGCACCAAGCGATGATACTCCAGTTCCGCCCATGCTTCATGCCCCGCTTGTGCCAACTGACTCGCCATCGACTCTGCGTTGACGCGGATACCCATAGATGACAACTCAATCGGCTTACCCAACTCCGGATACCATATCAGTATGTCCCCGTTCAACGCCCAGTCGTCATAATCCGCAGCACGGCTGTCGTGTCTTTTGCCATCTGACAGCACTCCGCCTATGCCCTGAATGAAGACCGCGCCTTTCTCTTTGCATATCGCATATTCACGTTCTTGCGGAGTCAAGTCAGGATATCGTTGCAGCAACTCCTCCGAGGTGATGAAACAGATCTCTTTCGGCAAAAAAGGCTTCAACTCCGCGTAGTGCTCACATACGACATACTCGGTATTGAGCAGTACAGCATAAATGCGCCTAACCGTCTCATGCAGGTAATCCTCTGTGCGCTCTACCGGCGTAATCACTTTCTCCCAATCCCACTGATCGACATACAGACTATGAATATCGTCCGGCGTTTCAAAGGTACGCAGCGCGTTCATGTCGGTATAGATGCCTAATCCGGCAGCTGAGCGTATATGCCATAGTTTCATCCGTTTCCATTTGGCGAGCGAATGGACAATTTCACATTGCCTATTCAAGGCTGGTACAAAGAAACGTACCGGTTGCTCCACACCCGTCAGATCATCGTTCAAACCATGCCCGGATTCCACGAAAAGAGGCGCCGTAACCCGGCGTAGCCGCAGCATCGCGGACAACTGTAATTGGAAGGTATCCTTTACTAATTTGATGGCGTGTTCGGTCTCTTGTACTGTCATTATATGCCTATTCTACAAAATTCGCTGCAAAATTACAAAAAAAAAATCAAATATGCAAGAATTTAATAAAAAATTATTAAATTTGTCGTTTTCAGCCCTTATCCGAAACATTATTGGGCATAGGGCAGACAGATGAAACAAGGATGGTTGGTAAATATTTCTTTTAGGGATCAATAAAACCGTATTGGGGTCAAGTTTGGCATAATTATTTTTGCGGTATATAGTATTAATTATCAAAGATTTATGCCATTTTTTCAGTTTGTGACAGTTTGAGGCAGTTTCTTAGGTAATCGTAGGCTGAATAACGCACTAATGACGTGGTAATAACGCGGTAATAACGCGCTAATCACCCGCTTTTTTGTGGTAAAAAGGTGATAAAAAATCCTACAATATGCAGATTAATGGATGGTAACAAAAATAGAGTCCACCAAAAAATGATGGACTCTAGACACCCAAAACTCACCTAAGATCAACCGGAGACGTCCGTAATGCGAATGACATGCGAACGTGAATGACAGGTAGTTGGCAAATTAATGATAGGCAGTTGGCAAGTTAATGGGAGGAATTAAGAAGATGAAAAGGGTAAAGATTTGCTATCTCATTTCACCGGTAATGCCATATTTTCTGCCGTCCGGCATGAGGATAAGCATACTTCCGTTGTCTATTATTTTGCGTATAGTTTCGGAAGTATTGTCTATCGTATTAACCGCATCAGCAATATCATAGTGGCAGTCCTCCGGATCAGCGGGAATGTTCTTCAAAGGCTCAATGGTCTTAAACTGCTTCCATAACGGAGCTGAACTATAGTCAGTTATACTCTGTTCCGGTACATACAACTTGATATCGTCATTGACATAGAAGGCATTGTACATACTTGTCACTATGGGCGGTGTAACAGCCTTGCAAACCACTTTTTTAATGGTGGTATTAAAAGATACCGCATCCTGTAGTAGTGAGTCACATGTTTCTGGTAAATAAATGGATGTGAGCGGCGTATAAGCACAAGCTTGTCTATCCATGACTTGTACGCTATCCATGATTAGACAAGTAAGGGCTTCGCAGTCATACAGTGCAAATTTAGGAATCACTTTCAAACCACCCATATCCACCTTTGTTAGTTGCTTGCATTGAAAGAACACTTTTTCATCAGCCCAACGAATTGCTGAAGGAAGTGTAACTTCATGCAGTCCCGTATTGGAGAATGCTCTAAAACCGATACTGTCCAATGAGTGCGGCAAATCAATCTCATGTAATGCTGTATCATTCTCGAACGCGGCTACTCCTATCACTTCGACTCCTTCGGGTATAATCACTTTTTTCAGCTGTGTCATGCCGTTGAGTGCTCCGCTATCCCAACCGGTATATAAATGCCAGTTATCCCCCAAAGCAGTACTTCCTTCAAGCAGTCGAAACTCTTCAATAGTTTCAATGGAACTATAAAAGAGCATAGAGGGAATATAGGTATCACGATGGCACATCATCTCTGCATATTGTATTTCCTTACAACCAGAGAAAGCATTACTGCTTCCTCCACTGGTATTCCAATACGGGGTTCCCTCTATATATACACGGGCTAAATGCTCATTTCCTGCAAAACAGAAATATCCTACGGTATCTATATTGGCAGGAATACGTATTTCTTTCAAATTACAATTACGGAATGCTTCATTTCCTACATACGACAATTTGTCAGGGAATGTGATTTCTTCAATGCCGGAATTATAGAAGGCGGCATCATGGATTTTGGTGATAGAATTGGGCAATGAAATCTTTTTTAACGCCTTACAATCACTAAAAGCCAATGCGCCGATAAACGTAATTCCTTCGTGCATATCCACGGTATGAATATTTTGGCAACCATAGAAACATTGATCGGGAATGAATGTACTGTTGTCTTTGAGTTCAATCACCTGTAATGCGTCCATATTATTTCCCATTATAGATTTCATTAATGGCGTATATTCATTGGCTGTAAGTCGTAATGTCGTTAAACTTTTACAGCCATTAAACACGCTGTATTCTATGTTAGTGTGGGCGCCATTGATATAGACCTTTTTCAATGAAATACAATCTGCAAATGCACTGGTTTCAATAGTTGTAATATCATCCGGAATGGAAATCTCGTCCAAAGAAACACATCCTTGGAATGCATGCTTACCAATCTTGTTTAAATTCATAGTAGGAAAATCAAACTCCCTCAAGTCTATACAGAAACGAAAACAAAAACTTGGAATTTCTTTCAAAAGCGGACAAGTGCAAGTTACATAGTCCATATCTTCGCATCCTTCGAAAGCGCTTTCACCAAGTTCTACCAAGAGTGGTGGTAAAACAAATGCCTGTAAAGATACGCAATTGTAAAAAGCCATATCCTCAATAGTGGTCGCAAAAGGAAAGAGCGCAGACACAAGTAACGGACAACTGCTAAAAGCACTTGGTCCTATATAAGTTACCAATTCACTTTCTATGGCAACAATAGATGTATTACTGAAAGCCGATTGTTGTATTTCGTTGATAGGTCCAAGGTTAACGGAAATAATGTCCGTCTGCTGAGAAAAAGCTCCTGCTCCAATGATAGTAGGAGTATATGATTCTAATTTCTCAATTGTTTTTATCCATTCTTTTTTCTCTTCTGACCATATGCTTTCTCCCCATATAGTATCATACACTACATCCGGAATAGTGATAGAATGTAAATTGGAATTATATCTTCTCTCAACCTTGCACTCTCTGGTCTCATCATCCGCGTTGTATTGCAATCCGGCATAATTGAATACACAATATTTTGCATCTACATGCACACATAGGCATGAGAAGAACACAATAAAAAGTAGAAATCTTTTTTTCATTTCTGTTTTTCTTTTTTATTCCGCCTACTCACTTATGGCTTTTCGGCATACTCCTATTTTTCTATTATTTTTTGTCAACAAAGTAGATGACAATTAAATCATAGAGCGGGTAGTCTTTGTATTCGACTAAAAATTCCACTTCTCCGGGTAGCTCGTCGGGAAACTGAATACCTAACTTGGTATTTCTGTCCACCCAACGGACTTTGGAATCCGTATCATCATAGCCTTTCAGATTATAAATACCATACAGTTCACCCACGGAGTCGTCCTCATTCAAGGCAAAAACTCTGCATTCAAAATTCGAATAAGAGGTATGATTAACCACCTTGATCTGGTTATAACGCTCCTCTGGACCATTAACCGTAAAGGACATTGGGTTTTCAGACATAACCCTTGTTGTCACCATAAGTGCTGCCAAAAGAAAGAAAAATTTACGCATATCTATTGGATTTGTTTGGTTACACGGAAGGTATAGTATTTCTGGCAGAAATAACTGATTATCACCGTAATGAGAGTGACAGCTATTTTGCTCGGAGTAGGATACCACCCCAGACTCTCAACGCATAACTTGAGCCCGAAATAGTTGATTGCCAGATTGATTGCGACGATAAGCGTATAGCGCCCTAATTGTCTGACGCCGTGCAGGTTAGAACGTGTAAATGTGACATATTTCTGCAGCCAAAACCCGGTCAGCAACGTAATCGGAAAAACTATGCACAATGTGGCTATATGGGGAGTAATCGCCTGATTAATAGACAGATGACAAATATCAAATGACACATTGACTATTTCGTGCCCTATAACAAAGTTATACACCAGGAAATAAAGTACCCAGTCAAGCACTAAGTTTCCACCTCCGCAGGCAGCATAACGGAACAACTGCTCGGACATGATTTTCCGGAACGGCGGATAGAAAAAATCTATTATTTTCGTTATTATTTGCGCGAGTTGGTTCATTATTTTACTTCGTCATTCAAATGGCGTGCAAAAGTACAAAAAAAATCCGATATATGCAAACTTATACACAAAAAAAGAGTGCCTCGGCACTCCTTTTATGCAAAAATCCGTCATTTTTCTGCTTTCGGACGACTTAAAGCGTCACTTTGTCAACCTGAATAGGTTTGTTGGTGTCCGGGTCGGCAACGTTGAGAACGACGATCAGCCCTTCGAACGAGTTGTTGGTCTCTTTGCGTATACGCTCTACGCCATTCGCAAAAGCGTCTTTGGCACGCTTATCAGCGTTCTTGCGTGTGTCCTTGAAGATGATAGAACCTTTTTGGTCAGATACTTTCTCCATCTCCTCGTTGATGATAGGCAGACCGTGCAGTTCAAATTCAGCGGCAAAGGTACAACTTTTTTTTTGATATATGCAAAAAAAATCGCCCCTAAGGACGATTTTTTTGTATAATTCCACGAATGAAATATTATCTTACTTGTGCACCGGTAGCGTTGAAAGCCTTGCCATCACGGATGATGAAGATCTGTCCGTTGAGCATGATTTTCTGCGTACCTTCTACTGTCGGGATGATTTCCTCAATACCAGTCGGTGCGTTTGCAGGAACAATCTTGAGTGCCTTGATGAACGCTCCGGCTGAAGGTTCTTCATCTTTGATCTGAGCAGCAATATGCGCAGGAACTGGCGAAGCGATGAGTGCGTGCAGATAGATCACTACATGCGTCGGAAGAACTACATCGTAAGCCACTTTGACCCAACCTAACTTGTCTGATTGGGTAACGACGATAGCTGCTTCGCCTTCTAATTTCACTTTCAGCGAATAACCCGGCATCGTCATACACTCAATGAGTATCTCACCCTTTCCAGCCGGTACATCAAATGTCAGTGAGCCCGGTAAGAAACTTACCCATACACTGGATCCCGGAACAACGCTCTCCATAGCCGCAGCTACTTGCTCGTCGGTGAGAGAAGTGGATATCTCGAGTTGTCCTGTTTCTTTGTTATACCTGTTTTCGGCGTTAGTACTGAAGAAGACGTTCTCGTTGCCGTATGGATCTTCTACAGCGAAATCAATAAGGGTCTCTTCTTCATCCGAAACAACTACCGATTTCCAACCTATCTCTACAATCGGAGCAGGTTCCGATTTTTCCTTACCTCCTATAACAAAACCGTGAGATGTTACTTGGAAGGACACGTTCTCCGTGAGAATTCCTATTCCCTCAAGAGGCTTGTCTTCTTCATTATAGATATTGAAATTCATGCAACGGATGGCATATTGTGTTCCTTCTGCATAGAGATAAGCTCTACCCATACTCAAATCGCCATCAAGCACAATAGCAGATGGAACACCTTTTGCACGGATGGCTACATTGGAGAATTTCAGATAAGAACCATGGATAGCCGTTCCTGTAGCCTCCAGTTTAAGCGTATCCAACGTGGTTTCACTGAAAATAGCCACAGAGGAACTTGACTCAATACATGTCTTGGCTCCTTTTATTGAGCACACGCCGCTTACCTTAATCTCAACGGATTTTTCAGACTTGATGACGCCTTCTTTTATTTCGTCACTCATGCCGGAAACATCCACTTTCCAATCTTTGATATGAAGCTGATGACCTATCCATTTCACTTTACCACCATTACCCAATATATCATCTGCATTCTTTGCGGTTATTTCCGTATTAAGGACAGTAACTCCCAATTTGGTTATATGCAACGTGTAGTCCACAAATGCTTCATTAAACGTATCATTTCCTTCAAAC
>Ga0310694_10003746_pt1 | contig 14886 bp, 12 predicted proteins | sample 174DNAGHGhighgp2_FD_203884 | JGI IMG/M metagenome (GOLD analysis project Ga0310694, IMG submission 203884) | Sheep rumen microbial communities from Palmerston North, Manawatu-Wanganui, New Zealand - 1742 DNA GHGhigh gp2 (v2) (version 2) | ecosystem: Host-associated > Mammals > Digestive system... | reverse complement strand
GGCGGTGAGTTTATTCTCTAGGAACAACCGACGCTTTTTGAACATTTGCCTTGCGCCCTTCGCGTTCGGCCTTCTTGCCGGTTGCCTGGACATTCCCGAAGCAGTCAACGACTCCCACAAAATCGTAAGTGTCGATGTTCTCGTGAAACAGTTCGGAGACACCTCTCCAGAACCGCTCAAGCTCAATTCCAGCGAAAAGGCCGAACTCATCGCCGAGGTCATTCCCTCCAACGAGGAAGACAAAGTCAAGTACTACTGGTACAGCGAAGACGAGGTGCTCGACAGCGGCAAGACCTACGCCGTCTCCACCAACTTCATGGCATCGTCCTTTTTAAGTAAAAAGTTCATCCCCGACAGGCTTGTCGTCAAAGACCGCGAAGGAAGCGTTCTCGAAAAAGAATTCTCCGTCATTGTCAACACTCCGCCGAGGCTTTCAAAAACAACGGTGCCAGCCGATGGCGACACCCTATACGGAAACAGCCAGACTCCGTTTAACTTCGCCTGGCTATCGGTAGACAACGATGAAGACGACCGCCTGCTAAACGTTCTGGAAATCGACGGCACCCGCTACCAGGTCGGCGAGCTGAATCAGGTCTCCCAGTCCGGTTTCGGCGAAGGCAGCCACACCTTCCGTATCATTGTCGAAGACGCTCTTGGCGACAGAGACTCGCTACCTGAACGAGAATTTTTCGTCATCGACACGCTGGAGGGTAAATGAGATTCTCCAGATCCGTCATCGGCTCCGCCCTTGGGCTACTGCTCCTGATCGCTACAGCCTGCAGCGATTCGGATCAATACCTTTTTGACAGCAGAGATTCCCAAGAGATCGAAGTGTCAGCTTACATCACGGACTCCTTCGAAAATGACGCCCAGAGCGCAAAGTCCGACACCATCCAGCCGGGCGACTCGCTCATCTTTCTTACGACGGTGCATCCATCGAAGTCCGTCCGCAACAAGAGCTACTTCTGGACCATCGACGGGACCCCCTTCGCAAACGAATACAGTTTTAAGAAAGACATCACCGATCCCGGAATTCACAAGATTGCCTTCGTCTTCGTTGACTATTTTGGCGACACCCTAAGCGACACCCTGTCCATCACCGTAGCCACTCCACCCGAACTAGACCCCGAGCACTTCATCCCGGCAGCAGGAACGCAGAACATCGATCCGGACAATGCGCTCCATTTTGCTTGGAACGGCCACGACCCCGATTCCATGTGGCAAATGGCCTACCGTTTCATCCTAAAAGACGATAGCGGATCAACCCTTGTCGACACCATTCTGAACCAGGCGTACTTCTCCTACTTCAGCGGTTTCAAGCCCCTGCAAAAATACACCTGGAAGGTTGCCGCGTCCAACGAGATGCTCCAGGAGTCCGACCAGAACATTGCAGCGCACTTCTTCACTAACGGTAGGAACGGAGAAGGCGCCATTTCGGGGACCATCCACACCAACTCCGAAGAAAAAGGCTACCGCTACAAGGTTTCCCTGCTGGATTCTTCATTGAGTCTCGTCCAAGAAATCAACGTTCCCAACACCAGCAAGCCGACATTCCGCATCGCGCCGCTACCGAAGGGTTCCTACAAGCTCGTCACGGCCGCTGAAGATCTGGACGAATTTCCCCCCGACACCACCGAGGTCCGTCTACGGGAAGGCCAGGTCGTCGAGTTCGACTCCATTATGCTCATGGACTTCACGGCACCGTCCATCGAAAGCGTCACCGCCAAGGACACCATTGACTATACCGACACGCTACGATTCATTCTGCAGGACCTTGGCTGTGGCGCCTCCATCGCCAAGACAAACGTCATCTACGACGACGAACTAATCCACGGTCTGTCGCTGCAGGGAGACACCCTGCAGGTTCCCTTCGCAGAAAAAGCGGACATCAAAATCTGGACACTCAAGTTCATCACCATCACCACCGCAGATTTCTGCAACAACAGGGCGAAAAAGGTCTTCTACCTCCGGCCCAATTCAACGCTGACGGAGGTGTTCATTGACTAAAACCAGACTTTTCGCACTCGCCGTCTGCACGCTCGTCTTAATCTCCTGCGGAGACCACCTGGCCGACGAGGATGCCCCCATTTTGCAGCAGTATGTATTCGCAAATTCATCCATGTACAGCGAAGACATCTCAAATTACTACGAGCCCATTGGCGACTTGTATGTGGAACAGGGCCAGTCGCTCCGCTTTTACGCCGGATACTCCATCGGAAAAAAGATCTATACCGACGAAACGCTACAGCAGTACTACGGCGGCCTGCTTTGGAAAATCGGCGACGACTACTACAACCTGAACTCGTTCCGCTATACCTTTAACACTCCTGGAGAAATCGAAGGGTCTCTCGAAACGACCGACAACTTCGACGATACGCTGCGGAACACCTTCCGCATCCATGTCAACACGCCGAGCGCCATCGAAATCCTGTTCCCCTACAACGGTTTCAACCAGGCGGAGCCCACCGACGACCAGGAACTTCCCCTGCGGTGGAACGTATCGGGAATCGATTCCTGGGAAACGGCGCAGTGTCAAATCTACATGTCCTACGACGCCGATTTAGTCTGGGACGAACCGCTCGGACAAACCGACTGTTTCAGCGAAGTCGTCTTGAGCGGATCGCTCATCCAGAACTACGATTCCGTTCTGCAGCAGGTCCTAAGCCCCTACGACAGTTCCTTTACGCTGTACTGGGGTATCAAGCTGGTGGTCAAGAGCGAAAGCGGCAGGCAATACCGCGACTCTACCGAGATTTTCCATTTTTCAACGAAAATCCAGAACGAGACTTCCACTCTAAAAATACCGTTCGTCTACGACCGGTACAGGGACAACGCAATTCTTTCGACAAAGGTATCGCTCATCTCGGCGAAGGGCGACACGTTGCAGACTCTCACCAACGAAGAAAAGTCAGGCACACTTTCTGTCAAGGTAAAACCGCAGATGGGGCTCACTGTAGTCTTGCAGGAAACGCACCGGTATGAATATATAAGCGAGACACGTACCGTGGACATTCCCAAAAACACGGTCCTCACGCTCGACACCGTCATTCTGAAAGACCGCACCCCGCCACAGGTACTCTCGATCAGCACGACATACGACATCACCGATTCTGTCGTTTTCCTAGTCTACGACGACGGTTCAGGGATTACCCCGTCAAAGCTGCATGTCATCGGGGATCTCGACACACTGGAAAGCAACTACCAGGTTCCATACCTGTATTTCCGCAGTACCTGCCGCGACAGCTGCAAGTTGCAAATCGTAGGCGAAGATTATTCTCACAACCGCATTCCCCAATCCTACTGGACCATCGAAAACAGGAAAAGCCACTACCAGGTTTCGGGGCCTTTCCGAGAAGGAGGAATGTAGATGAGAAAACTTCTCCTGTTCATTCTTCTCACCCTGTGCGTCCACGCCTTTGCAGAACAGAAAGTCCTGCACGTTTCGACCATTCCCAACCACGCCGACATCTATGTCGGTGAGGTTCATCCCAACCACGCCAAGACTCCGGCATTTGTTTCACCTGCGTTCATCTCTATCGATGACAGCGAATCCAATGAAATTCTGATTTCGCTATTCAATCCGGGATTTACGGACACGACGCTCAAGGTCAAGCTTTCGGACAAGGACACCTCCTACATCATCGTTTCACAGGTGCCAAATCTCACCGAAGAGTTACTGGAAGACCAGCAGGCTGAACTTTCAAAAAGGAGCCGCAATAATTTCGGCAAGACCCTGATGAAGTTTTCCCTCATTCCCTTTGTAGCGGGGCTTGCCGCAGGTTCCATCACCTACTATGAAATCGAGAAGGCGAAACAGGACAAGCGCACCCTCAAGAAATCTTCTATACGAAACGACGACTATAACGAGACGGCCGACCGTTTCGAAGACCGCCGCCAAGCCGCAAAGACGGCAAAGAATATCACCTATGGAGCGTTCATTGCCGGAACGGCGATCTTCTCGATCGGCTTCATATTATCATTCTAGGTTTGCCATGAAAAAATTACTACTGATTCTTTTACTTTGCAGCGTGGCATTTGCCGATGGCAATCCGGGAATCCCGGCGCTAGTAGAACTGGTGAATGGCTCCAGGCAAGCGGCCCAGTTTCTTGGAATCGAAAACGACACCGTCCACCTTGGGGGAACCATCCAAGGCAAGTTCACCGTCATCCGCATTCCTAGGGAACGCTTCAATAAAATCGTCGACGAAAAAGGCAACGACCTGCTTGCAATTCCCGATTCCAGTTCCGCAGCAGTAAGCGATTCCGCAGCCATTCAAGACACTTCCGTCAACGACAGCAACGAATTCACCGTTTCCGAACCGACATTCCTCGATTCCGTCGAGACCCGTCACATTTTCATCTCTTTCGAGCGGCGTAGTTCCGACTCTACCCTCGCCAATCAGCTTGAAAACCTCATCGTTCGACTGCTGAAGGAATCGGGATCCCCCATCACGCCGGTTTCCCGTGCCAAGTTCAGCAGCTGTAACGACGCAGGCTGCATCAAGGACTCGCTTATTGCACACGGCGCAGCCTCCGCCTACATCGGCCGCATCACCGCCGCAAGGACCCCCGATTCCGTCGCCATCCAGATGACGCATTTCGAGACAAAAGATTCTGCCACCGTCCAGCCCTACGCCGCGCAGATGAATTTGTCTGCAATTCATCCCATGAGCGACGCCCTTTCCAAGAGCAAGCTCAGCCGTTTTGTAGCACAGCTTCAAGGAGACACCCTCGCCGCGAATTTGAGCGAGGCTAGCGGCAAGAGCTACGTGCGCATCGAGACGAATCCCGACGGAGCCAACATTTCCATCCGCAACCGCGACGACATCTGCAAGAGCCCCTGCACATTCGCCATCACCGACACTGGTAAGGTCGAGATCTTTGCCCACTGGGGCCTCGACAAGCAACTCTGGGGAGCAAAGGCTGCGGTCGCCCCGATTCCCGGGGACACCGCCAAGATATCGCTCAAGCTGAAACGCATTCGGCCCGAGCTGCTGGTGAACACCATTCCCGAAGGCGCCGAAATCTTCGCAGGTTCCGCACCCCTTACCAAAAGCACCAAGCCCATCGGGCATTCTCCTGGAAAGTTTTCCATCTACGAGCCCGGATTTTCCACCATCCAGATTCGCAAGGCGGGTTTCCGCGACACCCTGCTGACCGTGTACGCCGCCCCCACCGAGATCACCGATGTCAGCGTAGAACTTTTCCCCATCACGGACAAGCAGGAACTTGTGCTGCAAGAAGAATGGAGGCATGAACGCACGAAGAACACCATCGGCAAGACCCTGATGGGTTCCTCCATCGCCCCCCTCCTGCTAGGAGCGCTGTTCACCTACCTCGCCTACACCGACTATGACGACGCAGACAAGATCAAACAGGAACTGGACAGGCCCTCGGCAGGGGGCGAGAATTTCAAGGCAAAAACCAAGGAAAACAAGGATCTGGTCGATAGCGGCGACCGAAAGATGATCATCGGAGGGTCGCTCCTTGGCGGAGGAATCCTGCTTCTTGGAATCGGATTCGTGCTCTCATTCTAAAAAAGCCCCAAAATGCCCCCCATTTCCACAGTTTAATCCCATTTCGACCGAAGAAAAATTAAATTTAGAGCGATGCGTAGACTACTTACCCTATTGACTTTTATTGCAGCGGTTTCTTATGCCGCCGATTTTGAACGTATCAACTGGCGTTCACAGATTTACTTGCAGGCCGAACCGGCCTTCCTGAACTTCAAGGCTGACAAGGACAAGACCCTCCTCACCGATGGAATCGACGAAGACGTCCTCACCGTTCCTGCCTCCGTAGGCTTCCTCTGGTCGCCGCTCATCACCCCCGGCTGGAAAGCCGACCTTCCCTTTACCCTCTGGCTCGGCTTGGAAGTCAACTCCATCCAGTTCGGCACCATTGAAGATAGCCCCAAGTACCATTTCTACAACAAGGCCAAGGGCAAGGAAGACTATTCGAGCCCCCTCGATGACGAAACCCTCTCGTTCTTGATGTATGCCCCTTCTGTCGTTGGCGGTTTTTCCTTCAACCTCGTCGGCGATCTTGACCTGCGCGTTCTCGGCGGATTCGGCTTCCAGTTCTTCTCTTTCTATGACAAGTTTGGCGGACACATCGAACAATATACCGACTACGTGAACACCGCCTTCGCATCGGGCGCCCTCGAATACCGCATCACGGAAATCTTCAAGGACGTGGACCTCAAGGTGGGCATCAATGTCCGCAAAGAATTCCTCCCCTACGAAAATATCAAGGCCCGCAAGAAGGACAACAAGGAAACACCGTCCCCGTACTCCGGCCTCAAGTTCGACGAAATTTCCTACAAGTGGCCCGTACGCGTCGGCCTGGAATTCTCTCTCGACTTCGGCCGCGAAAGCAGACGCGACCGCCGCACCCGCTACGAGCTGCATGACCGCGACGACGTGCTGCGCAAGTACAGTGAAGTCAAGGACACCCTCAGCGACTGGGACTGCATGGCCATCGAACGTGACTACCGCTTCTACCTCGATAAGGACGGCAAGCTCCCCGACATGAGCGAAGCCTACACCCGAACCCAGTTTGCAGACGTTCTCGAAAGCTTCCTCGCCTTCTGCCACCCGGCAGACCTCGCCACCAAGGAAGCCCTCTACGCCACGCTCGACAGCGGCAAGGTTCAGATCAAGGAATACCAGGTCAGACAGGAAGACTCCCGTTTCGACCAGGTCATGGCCAGCAACGATCCCGAGATGCTAGAAATGTTCCTGCAGTACTACCCCGACTCCCCGCGCAGGGCCGAAGTCGAGGCCAAGCTGCGCTCCCTGGGTGAATACGACAAGTTCCGCGCCATCCAGGCTCAGAACACCTTCAAGGCCTACCTTACCTACCTGAACGACAACCCGAACGGGGCTTTCCGCGACGAAGCCGAAGCAGGCATCTTTGAACTGGTCAAGAGCGGCAACCGCCTCAAGGACTACGAAATCTACCTGAAGCGCTTCCCCAACGGCAAGTATGTCGAAGAGGCCAAGGCAGCACTCCAGAGGGCCAACAACGAAAACTCCATGATCGAGTACCAGACTGGCACCACTTACAGCGAACCGGCACAGCAGGCTGAAGAGCCCGCCGTCGAAGAAAGCGACGACGAAGAGGAAGTCGAAGAGGCCAAGCCCGCCAAGAACAAGAAGGCAAGCAAAAAGGCCAACAAGAAGGCAAAGAAGTCCGGCAAGAAGGCGAAGTCCAAGAAGAAGAAATAGCCTTCTTTGCTACAAGCAAGATTCTTTATTGTCATCCCCGCGAATGCGGGGATCTTTTTTCAGTATGGCATAAGCACTTTCTATATTTACATTATGAATAAGAAACTAGCCTGTCTTTTAGCCGTTACTTTGTTCGCGACTGTAGCGCTGGCCGCCCCTACCGCGGCAGATTCTACAAGCGCCGCCGCCGACGCAGCCACCAAGGCGCCCGGCATCTACACCCAGATTATCGACTGGTACAATGAGCATCTGAACTACTGGTCCATTGCACTCCTGATGGCCGTTGAAAGTTCGTTCATTCCGTTCCCGTCGGAACTGGTGGTGCCACCCGCCGCCTACAAGGCGCTGCAGCCGGGTTCCGGTCTCAGCATCGTGCTGATTGTGGTGGCTGCAAGCATGGGCGCGCTCGTAGGCGCATACATCAACTACTTCCTCGCCAAGTTCCTGGGCCGTCCCATCATCTATAAGTTCGCCGACAGCCGCCTAGGGCACTTCTTGCTGCTCGACACGCAGAAACTTGAAAAGGCAGAGAACTACTTCCGCGAACACGGGGCCATCTCTACCTTCGTGGGCCGCCTCATCACCGTGATACGCCAGCTGATTTCGATACCCGCAGGCATCGCGAACATGAAGCTGTTGCCCTTTACGCTCTACACCTTCCTGGGCGCCACCATCTGGAACTGCGTCCTTGCAGGCCTCGGCTACCTCGCCCACGGCCAGAAGGATATTATCGAGAAATACAACTCCGAGCTAGCCATCGCACTACTTGCTTTCGGCGCACTCTTTATCGGCTACATGGTCTGGAACGCTGTGAAGAAGAAGTAGGCATTAAGTCAAGAAAATTTTCACCCTACAAAAGGAGGCCTTCCGACAGGAAGGTCTTTTAAGTATTCAAATTCATTGCACACGAATCTATAGGCGTTCGCAATGTGAATAAATAACGAACAAGAGACCCTTTAGCAAGCATAAAAAAAGCTCCCTCGAGGGGAGCTTTTTCTTGTTTTCTAAATGAGCATTACCACGTGTTAGAGCATTCTACATTGGCATCTGCAGATACAGCCACTGTACCGCATTCAGAGAAAGCTCCAACCTTCGTGCCATAAGTTCCAACCGTAACAGGATCGCTGGTGCCACATGTAAGCGTTCCAGTGCCAAAGCAGACAAGTGAACCACGATTGTCAGTGTATGTAATATGATAAATCGTTCCTGCCTGCAACGCAGTTCTGGGGGAATCACCATAACTCAAGGAGATGTTCGTTTCAGGATTGTCTGAGTCTTCCAACTGTGGAAGCTTGCAAGGCAACGGAAGAACTGTCGTTTCGGAATTGGTCACTTCTAATGTGGGCACATCCGTCTGCTTGACATCTGTATAGGGCATCGTTGCAGAAAGACCATCTGCAGCAGCCACGACGCCCGTCCCCTTCCAATTGTAACCCGTGATTTCGGCTCCGACAGATGCACACGTTCCAGAGACCTTCCACTGAGCATTTGCATCTTTAGCAATATCCACGGATGTTGTTACAAGTTCGCATGTACATCCTGTAATTGCAGCACCATTCACTTGCAGTGGTTCGCATGGAATCGTTTCAGTGGCACCGTCTTTCATTGTAACAGTCACCGAAGCATTTTGCGGACCAAATTCATTATAAGTAACCTTTCCACTCGTAACAGCACTAGCGGAGCCATCATCCGGAAGCCCACCAAAATCCCATACGAAGGAAGCCATACCAAAGTCCATCGGCTTGTAGAGTTCTCCATTTGATTTCTTCGCCGTCAAATTACCAGTGAAAGTCCAAGCAGTCTGTTCACCCTTGTTGATCGGAGAAGTAGCCGGCTTACAGGAGCCAAGACCCGTCGCAACGGTTCCTGCAGAGGACGACGATGTCGTCGTCTGGCCTGGATCAATAACCGTAGCCGAAGAGGTCGGCCCGTTGTTGTCAATATCAATCGGTCCCTGAGCCGAAGAAAGACGGGTCGGTTGCTGCTGTTGCTGTTCTTCGGAAGAGCTACTCACATCATCTTCAGTCGGCAGTTCAGTACCGTCGATATATCCCTGATACTGAATATAGCAGTTCATGTCCGCCTTGCAAAGTTTTTTCTGTTCTTCCTTAAAAGCAACCCATGCATCATGGTCGCCATACTGCATGGCCATCAAATTGTCCGTTTCGTCCATCTTGTTGATAGAACCATCACCACATGCCCAGAAGGACACGCCGGCAAATGCCATCAACGAAATTCCGGTGAAAAGTTTCTGTTTCATATAAAACCTCTTTAAACGGAAAAATACATTATTCAAAATAAAAGTGGTACAGATGTAAGCATTTTCGTGTGAAAAATCACGTAAATATCGCATTTTTTTGCAAAAAAAGGCAAAAAAGCCCCCTTTTTGGGGTAAAAAGTCTCCATTTCAGGGAATTTTCGAGTTATTCCTCGTCTACAGATATCTTGCGCTGGCCCGTAATGAACTGGTGCACATAGGGGTTAGACGTATTCTTGATCTCTTCGACCGTCCCGACTTCGATAATGCGCCCATTATAGAGCATGGCAATGCGGTCGGCCACCTTGAAGGCGCTCACCATGTCGTGCGTCACCACCACCGAGGTCACTCCGAGCTTGCTCTGCATATCAAGAATCAAATCATTGATCACGTCGCTCGTAATGGGATCGAGACCGGTCGTCGGTTCGTCGTAGAGCAGGATTTCCGGGTTCAGGGCAATGGCACGGGCCAGGGCAACACGCTTGCGCATACCGCCCGAAAGTTCCGACGGCATCTTGGTGCGGAATTCGGGAACCAGGTTGATCATCTTGAGCTTTTCGGTCACCACGTCCTGGATCTGCTTTTCGGACAGTTCCGGGTGGTGCTCGCGCAGGGCAAAGGCAATATTTTCACCGGTATCCATCGAGTCGAAAAGGGCGCCCATCTGGAAAAGCATGCCCATCTTGCGGCGGATCGTATGGGTGTCAAAGAACTTCGGCGTACTGATTGTCACGCCATCCACGGTCACCTCACCGCCATCCGGCTGCAAAAGCCCAATCATGTGCTTTAAAATGACGGATTTTCCACCACCGGACTTTCCGATAATCACCATCGTCTCGCCACGGCGAATGTCGAGGTTCACATCGCAAAGCACATCTTGCGGACCAAAGGACTTCTTTAACCCCTTGAGGCGAATGGCGATATCGTTCGGGTCTATTTTTACGTTTGGCATAGCGACACCTTAGAAGAATAGGATGGCATCCAGGACAAAGTCTGCAATCAAGATCATGAGGCAGCTCGAAACCACGACACTCATCGTCGCGATTCCGACACCGCGGGCACCCGCCTTGGCATTGACACCATGGTAGTAGCCCAGCAAGAAAATCAGGGTTCCAAAGACAAACGACTTGAGCACTCCCGACCACAGGTCCATGGGGTCGAACAGGTACTGCATCCCGGTCACGTAAGTGTAGGTAGTAATGTCGAGGCCGAGCACGCAAACGATCCAGCCTCCGATAATGGCAAGCGCATTCGAAATAATCGTAAGGCAAGGAACCATCGTAAAGAACGCGACAAAGCGCGGAAGCGCCAAGTAACGGTAAGTATCGAGCCCAAGCACCGTGTAAGCGGCCAGTTCCTCTTTTTCTTTCATGGAACCCAGTTCTGCCGCGATGGCAGACCCCACGCGACCCGAAAGCACGATTGCGGTAAGAAGGGGGCCAAGCTCAATCAGAATCATCTTGCAGGCGGCCGTTCCCACGAACTTGTCTGCAACAAGGTTGTGGAATTCGAATTCAGCCTGCACCGTCGCCACCATGCCCGTAAAGATAGATGTCACAAACAGCAGCGGGAGCGAAGAGACTCCAATGGAAATCATCTGCTTCACAATAAGCACAGGATTCTTATGGATAAAGCGCAGCTGCTTGAGCGTATTCAAGAGGATACAGACCACCTCGCCGATACCAGAAATACCGGACACGATGATTTCTCCGAGCCAAGAAATCGGTTTAGTTATAGTCTGCAAAATCTGCGCCTCCTTCACCATAGGAATACGCCTCGCCGCCATCTTCGCCTTCGGGGGCTGCGTCGTAGAAAGTCGTATATTCTGGAATGAAGGTCATGGCAATGTCCTTCACCGAACCGTTACGGTGCTTTGCCACAATCAGTTCCGCTGAGTGCTTGTCTTCTTCGCGGTGCGTCTGCACGAACTTGCGTTCCACGAACCACACCATGTCGGCGTCCTGTTCGATAGAGCCCGATTCGCGGAGGTCCGAAAGCTGCGGACGTTCGCGGCCCTTTTCTTCGACCTTACGAGAAAGCTGTGCAAGGGCAATCACCGGGATCTGCATTTCCTTCGCAAGAATCTTGAGGCCACGTGAAATCGCGCCAATGGCCACGGCGCGGTTTTCTTCCTTGCCCGTCTTCATGAGCTGCAGGTAATCAATAATCAAAAGGTCTAGTTTACCCTTGCGCTTCAGCTGGCGCGCCTTGCTCATGAGTTCCATGATGCCAAGGTCCGCATTGTCGTCGACGTAGAGCGGGGCCTTCTGAATCGGCGTCACCGCGGCGATCAGTTTCTTCTTTTCGTCGCTGTTGAGGTAACCGTTGCGAAGCTTGCTCTGGTCAATCTGCGCCTGCGAACAGAGCAAGCGCTGGGCCAGCTGCATGCCATCCATTTCGAGGCTGAAGAACGCCACGTTGTGGTGATAGTTGATGGCCGCGTTTGCAGCGATCGTGAGCGCAAAAGAGGTCTTGCCGACACCGGGGCGAGCCGCCAAAATAATCAAGTCCGAATTCTGCAGTCCGTTCGTGAGCTCGTCCAGTTCGGTAATGCCCGTGCGAATTCCCGTGATGCCGTCTTTTCTGTTGTTCAGGCGGTCCAGAAGCGGCGAGACGAAATCCTGGATGGGCTTCAAGGAATCGCGGATCTGGTCGTCGGCAATCGCAAAGATGTCGCGTTCGGCATCTTGCAGCACCTCGTCGGGAACGGCAGCCGGGTCCATCGCGTTCTTGATGACCGAAGACGACGACTTGATCAGTTTGCGAAGCGTCGCCTTCTTGCGCAAAAGTTCTATATGCCAGCTGGCGTTTGCAGAAGAGGCCACCGATTCCATGAGTTCGAACAGGTATTCGCGGCCACCGACCAGCTGAAGTTTGCCCATCGTTTCAAGTTCCGAGGCAAGCGTCACCAAATCGATCGGCGTCACGTTCCTATTCAAGGTGCAAAGGGCAGTCCACACCAGCTGATGCTTTTCAAGATAGAAGAAACTTTCATCCTTGATAATCATGATGGCCTCGCCCATCACATCGGGATCGCGGAGGATAGAGCCAAGCAGGCAGCGTTCCGCGTCCAGGTCCATCGGAACCTGGCGGCCTTCGAAAGAATTCTGTTGATTATCGTAATCGGGCATAGTGTTATTGCGACTATTCTTCGTCGCCATCCATTATAATTTTAAGTTCTTTCAGTTTACGCCACAAGGTCGCGCGGCTGATTCCCAGGCGTTTACATACTTCGGTGCGGTTTCCCTTGCAGACTCTCAATGCATGCAGTATATGCCGCCGTTCCATTTCTTCTAGCGACAGGAGCTCGTCCGATTCCGTTTCCGAAACGGCATTGCCGCTAGGAGCCTCTTTCGCCTTGGGCAATTCAAAAGAAATCCCGGGGACTTCCACGACATCGGCGGCTTCGCTCTCTACAGCCCCCGAGTTCTTGATATGCGGAATGGCCATCGTCTGCTCGCGGGCGCATACCTGCACGCTTTCGGGCAAGTCCTCGAGCCTAATGACGCCGCCTTCAGCAAGGACCGTAGCGTGTTCGATGATGTTTTCCAGCTCGCGGATGTTTCCCGGATACGAATACCTGGTGAGGGCGTAAAGCGCCGCGGGTTCCAGGTCCACGATATCCTTGCCCTGCGCATCCTTGTTTTTCAAAATGAAATACTTAATCAGGTTCGGAAGCGCGGGCTTTCTTTCACGCAGCGGCGGCAGGAGCAGGTGGAACGTGTTCAGGCGGTAGTAGAGGTCTTCGCGGAAACGGCCTTCCTGCATGGCTTCCTGCAGGTCGCGGTTGGTCGCCGCGAGGATTCGCACGTCCAGATACTGCGGCTGGGTGTCGCCCACGCGGCGGATTTCATGGTTCTGCAAAAAACGGAGCAGTTTCACCTGGGTCGCCGCAGAAAGTTCACCGACCTCATCGAGGAACAGGGTTCCCCCGTTCGCCGATTCAAAGAGGCCTTTCTTGTCGGCAGTCGCACCCGTGAACGACCCCTTCTTGCTTCCGAAGAGTTCGCTTTCGACCAGGTTCTCGGGGATGGCGCCACAGTTTACCGCCACAAAGGGCTCGGCGGCGCGCTTGCTGTAGCGGTGAATCACATTGGCAAGGAACTCCTTGCCCGAACCGGACTCGCCGGTAATGAGCACGGTGCTGTTGGTGGGAGCCACCTTGTAGACCGTCTTTAAAATTTTGCGCATCTCGGGGGTGTTACCGAGAAGCCCGTCCAGCACCTGGGATTCCATGAGCTGGTTGTTGGACTTGTTCAGGAGCTGCGCACGGACCTTCTGCGTTGTCGATTCCAGCTGCGAAATCGAAAGCGGTTTCTTCAGGAACGTGTTCGCGCCGCGGGTAATGGCCGAGGCCGCGCCCTGCCAGTTGCGGTCGTCGCAAAGGACAAATATTTCGATGCCCGGGTGGCGCTCCTTGAGGAAGCTCACCATGTCCATATTTTCTTGCATCAAGAAAGGAACTTCGATAAACGCTAAGTCTATCGAATTCTGCTTGACGATGGGCATTAAATCACTCTCGCGAGTGCAGGTGAACAAAGTCACCCCCGCAACCGACCAAGAGTGCTGGATATCGCCGACAAATTTCTGATCCAAATCCGCGATCAGGACATTCATCGGAGACCTACTACGAATGGTTCTTGATGATTTCTTCGACCTTCGCGCGAAGGGCCTGCAAGTCCACCGGTTTGTTGAAGGTCGCCGCAGCATCGAAATGCTGGGCAGTCATCAGGTAGTCTTCGGCAGAGGTGCGGCCACCGCCACTCACGGCAATGGTACGGTCGCTCATGCCCAGACGACGCAAATCGAGAATCACTTCGTAACCATCCACATCCGGCATAATAATGTCGGTGATGATCACGTCGTAGGTCTTGCTCTGGTACAAAGTCTTGGCTTCGCGACCATTCTTCGCAGTTTCAACGTTGTAGCCCTTGATCTCAAAGGCTTTCGTCATCATCAGGTTGAACTGTTCGTCGTCATCGATAATCAGGATAGTAGGCACTAGTCCTCCTTCGTTTCAGTTTCCAATGGCCAATATAGATAAAATGTAGTTCCTTCGCCCAAAGTTGTCTGCACCGTAAAGTAGGCATTACCCTCTTTTAGGAGCCTCAAGGCAGAAGATAGGCCCAGACCCAGGCCTTCGCCAGGAGCCTTTGTCGTAAAGAAGGGGGCAAAAATGCGTTCCAGGGTTCCCGAATCCATTCCGCTTCCGGTATCTGCGATTTCGAACTTGGCATACCTGCCTGCAGGAACCGGCGGGGCGTAGGGTGTCACCAGCTGCGAATCCAGCTTTTCGGCAGAAAGTTTGAACGTGAGCGACCCGCCCGTCTGCTTCATGGCAAAAATCGCATTGTTCGCCAAGTTGCTGATAATTCGGTCGAGCGAAGCAACAATGCCCTG
>Ga0310694_10003744_pt1 | contig 14888 bp, 8 predicted proteins | sample 174DNAGHGhighgp2_FD_203884 | JGI IMG/M metagenome (GOLD analysis project Ga0310694, IMG submission 203884) | Sheep rumen microbial communities from Palmerston North, Manawatu-Wanganui, New Zealand - 1742 DNA GHGhigh gp2 (v2) (version 2) | ecosystem: Host-associated > Mammals > Digestive system >... | reverse complement strand
TTGCACGATGGCGAACGTGCAATTGCATCATCGCGAACGTGCAATTGCACATAGGCGATTGTGCAATGAATGCAGCACGCTGCGTTGAGTTGCGAAGCGTGCCGGGAAACCTGCTCTGTCTGTGGAGTAGCCCTTATGCTCCCCTTTGTAGTAGATGAATTCGTGTGTGGCAGTATGACGATGGGCAGTTCGTTATGTGACACAATATACCGCCGCATGAGGTTCTCACCTTACATGTGATGCGGGAAGAAGAATATAATAATGAGATGGCCGGTACGGAGGCTCCATCTACAAACAGCTATTTGTATAGCCTAATCTCGCTGAGTTGTAGGCGAGTGCCATCTGCCATTTTGAGGAACTCGAAACGGTAATATCGGTAATTCCCATTGTTAGCAGGCTTGAAGCGATATTCCTGTTCGTTCTCGTCACGAAGCCGACGATTGTTGTTTTGTTCGTCAACCACATTCCAATTTTGTTTGTCGTTGGAACCACTTACTCGCCATGATACTGGATTGCGGCTGGGGTAAGTGTGGGTGTCGTCGCCCGTATAGAATCGGTATTCATTGATGGTCGTTGGCTGTCCTGCATCAAAAACAACATTGTAGGGCAAGAGTTGAGGCTCGTCAATGCACCATTTGGAGGAGAGGTAACCATCTGCGACTTTCTCAGCACCTTCCTTCATGCCCTTATGGCCAGTCCCATTGACGAAAGTTGCTTTAATTGGCGTCTGAACGGTATTGTAAAGGCAAATCTCGCTGAGCTGGATGCGAGAGCCTCCTTTCATTTTGAAAAATTCAAAGCGATAGTAGCGAAAGTCTCCCTTCTTTGTTGGCTTGAAGCGATATTCCTGCTGGTCTTCGTCTGGTAGGACACGATTGTTTTTCTGGTTATCAAGGATGGTCCATGATTCCTGGTCATTGGAACCACTTACTCTCCAGGTAATCGGATTTCTGTCAGGGTATGTGCTTGTGTCATCGCCTGTGACGAATCCATACTCGGCGATAGCCCTGGGCTGACCAGCATCAAGGACTATTATGTAAGGCATCTGCCGAGGGCTGTCGATACACCATTTAGTGTTTAGTTGCCCATCACAAACCATTGATGCACCTTCATTTCTGTCTCTGCCTGGTCCGCTCACCAAGGTCGTCTTAATGGAAGACTGTGCCAAAACAGGAGACATGTTAAATAACTCAAAGGTTAACAGAAAGAGAGTAGATGTAAATGTAAGAGACTTCATAGATGTTGGTATTTATTGAATGCTGCATGCAAATTTACAAAAATATGCATTACTATAATAGTGATGACATGATTATTTTGTGTTTTTGCATGAAAGTAAAGGGAATGACTGTGAAAGCCGTCCTAAAAACCGTTCTTTTAGTCCTTTCATTTGTGCCATTTACCCTGACAGCGTAGAACAGAGGGGCAAGCGCAGACTCACTCACGATGACACAAAGAGCGATGCAACCATCGTACTTGAGCAGGGCTGCTGACTCAACCGTCAATGAGATAGTGCTGAGCAACTATTCTGCTTGCAGTACCTTTTGTCCTCTTGCGATGTTGATGCCTTTTTGTGGCTTGGAAAGTCGTTGCCCTGCGAGGTTAAAGACAGAGGATGTTCCATTTTCTCTTTGAACAACGGGTGTGAGGTTGTCTTCTATGTCCTCTTCTGTGACGGTGAACTGCGGACCTTCAGTGAAGGTGGAGCCTGTATAGGTTGCATCAACAGTTTGTACTCCCCATGAATATGTGCCAGGTTTCGTGGGGCGGAACGGCCATTCTGTCAGACAGCCTGCACGGCCAAGAAGGTTTGCTTTGCGGATGCCGTCGTTTGTGCCGCCAACAATGGCAGGAACACTGTTCAGCAGTTTGCCTGCTTCGTCTTTGATATATACTTCGTAGGTAAAGCAGGCTTTTGCTGTCTCTGGTGCTTGCCACGAGAGTATTATCGTGCCGCCATCTTGTTTACTGGTGTTGAGTGCAAGTGGTGCTTCTGGCCGTGAGGGGTTGATGAGAAGGTTGTAACAGAGGATGGCGTTGCGTCCGTATTGTTCTGTTGTCAGGTAGTTTTTGTCCTTTGTCTCGCCTATGAGCAGGAAGTCTTTGCGTCCGTCGCCGTTGTAATCGGGGAAGATGGTACACGCCCCAAGGGCTCCAGGTATGGCGATGTTGCGTTTGAAGCTGCCTGTTCCGTTGTTGAGGTAGAGCGTCCCACCATAGACATTCGATTTCGTGCCACCTATGAGGATGTCATAATCTCCATCTCCGTCCCAGTCTATTGTGCCGGCTGAGTTGCTTGCGGCAGAAGAGAGGGTGTAGATGTCTGACTGGATGTCGCTGCTTAAGATGCTGAAACTGGGGATGTCTGTCTTTTTGTTGATGTAGATGCGCTGTCTGGTAGTTGTTTCGCCCGAGGAGGCTTCTCCCAATCCGGACAGCATGATGTCCATCCATCCGTCGCCGTTGAAGTCGGCGATTTGCAAGGCTCCATTCGATTTGCGTTTGATGGTGGCTCCCTTGTCTCCCAGTCCAAGGCGAGTGAACTGCCCATGCTGTTCGGGGTTATTGAGATAGATGTCAGTGAAGCGCAGTTGTTCTGGGTTGTCATCTACGAGGGCCGAGATGGCGAAGTCCTGAAAGCCGTCGTTGTTGAAGTCGGCAGGCTTGATGATTGCCTCGCGGAGCAGGAAGTCCTGCTCGTATGGCTCGACTGCGAAAGTGAGGTCTGATGGGCTTGTCGATTGATTATGCAGGATGACATTGCAGTTTGTCTCGCCTTGATGACCTGCGAGAATGATGTCAAGTCGGCCGTCGTTGTCAATGTCAATGACTTCGGCGTTGCAAGCCGCCCCTAAATTAGCCCAATCCAGTCCTGTGCTCTCTCCGTTTTGGGGGCGTAGGCTGGCGGCTGCATTATTGAATTTGCCGTTGCCGTTGCCCAGGAAGATGCCTTCGGTGATGTTGTCTGTTATGTTAGCCGACTGGTCAAAGGCAATGATGTCCATCCAACCGTCGTTGTTGATGTCGCATGGGACGAAGGATGGCGATTCGGCTACCTGAAAGGGTGGTGACGTCGTGACTCTTGTCCATTTGTGCGTAAGAGGTGCGAATTGTGCGAGATATGATATGCGCTCACTGCTTGTTTCGTTTGTGGCGGAGTTCTGAACGACAGTATACCCACCGGCCACGATGTCTTGGTATCCGTCGTTGTTCAGATCTATGGTGACCGCTCCGCCGTGCTCAAAACCCCATGACTGCGTGATGAGTTCAGGGTTATAGGGTGCAGTTGTGGATAGTGTGGGGCGGATGATGGGGTCGTTGAGCATGATGAGTCGGTTGCTTCTGAACTGCATGGTGCCGATGTACATCAGTCGTGGTCCGACACTGTTGGTGCTGTTGTGTGCATGAAAGACGATGCGAAGTGTGCCGTCTTTGTCGTAGAAGAGCGAGTGGTGCCCTGTGCCCACGAGGTCGTCCCAGCGTCGGAGGATGGGGTTGCTCGTGAACTTTGTCCAGGTTCCCGTGGCGATGTTGGTTGTCGTGGCGTATCCCACGGCATAGTCTTGACTTTCGAAGTGGTTGCCGGAGTAGGTGAGGTAATAGTATCTGCCAAACTTGATGACGTTTGGCCCTTCATTGATTCTGCCTTGCTTCAGTTCCCAGTCCTGTGATGCGGCGAAGCATTTTCGCAGGGTACCAGCGACGGGTGTGATGAAGTCGTCGCTGAGTTTTGCCTGCCATATGCAGTTGCCGTCGTTGAAGCGCACGAAGAAGATGTAGGCTGTGCTGTCTTCGTCGATGAAGACATGCGAGTCGATGCACTTTTCGTTGCCGATGAGGCTTTCCATCTGGTAGGATCCGACCTGCGTGAACGGTCCCTTCGGCGAGGTGGCTGTTGCGGCGTAGAGGTGTTCGTTGGCAGAGTAGTACATGATGTACTTGTCCTTGATGTGGTAAACCTCTGGTGCCCAGAACCATTGGGTTTCTGTGGTATTTGTCTTGTTTAGTGCCAGTCCTTCTTTTTTCCATGTGCGGAGGTCGTTGCTGGTGTAGCAGAGGATGCCGTTTGCATCGTTTGTGCCATAGGCGTAATATGTGCCTCCGTCGAGTAGTATATATGGGTCTGCCAGTGGTACCTGACTTTTGCCTCCCTCGGCTTTTGCGATGAATGGAAGGAGTAAGAGTGAAATTCCTGCGATAAGTGCTTTCTTATTCATACCTTTTTACCTTATGAGATGTTTCAGGCGGAGTTGTTCTCTGCCTGAAACATTGTTATTTGATTTCCCAGCCTGCGGCTTTTGCCATCTTTTTGCATATCTCGGTGTTGTCGAATCGGCCGTGAAACTGCTCTGCTCCGACACCGATGGCGAAGGCGGGAACGTAGCCGTTGCTGTGGCCGCCGCTTTGCCATCCAATTAGGGCGCATTCGGAGATGATGCGTTTCACGGTGCCGCTCAGTCTGTCGGCGCCTGCTTTGCCTTCCTTGAACTCGTTGAAGGAGCGTTCGAGGCGGCTTGTTTGGTCGTCGTTCACTTGAACGTCATTCCAGAAGCCGAAGTTGTCTGCGAGGAATTTCTTGCCTTCTGCCCATGTGAACTTGTCGCCCATCTTCTGTTTCTTGGCGTTGAGTTCGCGTTCGAGCTTCACCATGCTCATGCGTTGTGAAGCAACGGCTTTGAGGTTCAGCTCGTACGGGCCTCGGCCGAGAGTCAGTCCGCCTGTCTCGTGGTCGGCAGTTACGACGATGAGTGTTTCGTCGGGGTGTTGCTGATAGAACTCGTATGCTACCTTTATGGCGTTGTCCATGTCGATGAGTTCGGTGATGAAGACGGGGTCGTTTGCGTGGCAGCCCCAGTCTATTTTGCCGCCTTCAATCATTACGAAGAAGCCGTCCTTCTCGTTTTGCTTCTTCATGAGGAAGTTGATGGCTGCGCGTGTGATGTCCTGCAGGGTAAGGTCGTTCTTCGTACGGTCGATGGCATATGGGATGGAGCCGCGTTCCACTTTGCTGGCTTCTTCTGGCTGGAAGAGAATCATCTTCTCGGCTTTTTTGGCTTTCTTCTGATAGTCTTTGTAGCCGCGGGCAATGGTGTAGCCGCCTGCCTGTGCCTGAGCATAGAGGTCTGGGCCGCCGTTGGGGTTCTCGGGCTTGACGAAGTCGCTTCCTGCGAAGAAGTCAAAGCCTGAACCTGGCAGTTGTGCTCCGATTTCGTATGACATGCTGCGGTGTGACACATGCGAGTAGAATGCTGCTGGCGTAGCGTGGTCGATGCTCACGCTTGTGGTGACACCGACTGCGGCGCCTGCATCCTTTGCCCAATGTGCTATGCTGTTGATGGGCGTCTCCAAGTCTTTCAGGACGCCGAGTGCACCGTTCTTCGTCTTGTGTCCGCTTGCCAGAGCCGTACCGCCGGCTGCTGAGTCGGTCACACCGTTTGTGGCGCTCTGTGTGTTGATGAGGCCAACATAGGGGAAGCTGGGGAAGCAAAGTTCCTGAATACCGATACGCCCTTCGAGTGCACCAAGGTAGGTCTCGGCGGCATTGACCTGATTCACGCCCATTCCGTCGCCAATGAAGTAGAACACATACTTGGCTTTGCCCTCTGCCAGACAAGCCAATGCAAACATTAAGATGCTGAGTGTTGAAAAGACACGTTTTGTCATATTAGTTGATATTGTTAGTTGTGAATATTCTGTTATTCGCCTACAAAATTACAAATAAATAGTCAGAAACGTGCATGAAGCGGTAAGAAAATGATGTTAGCGGTAGTTTTTTTTCGTTTTGTTATAGTGACTTGTCTTCGCTCAGAGGCATGTTGTCCTGTACAAAATCTTTACAATATTTTGTTTTCCGACATGCTGGCTCAAACGATACGGCCAGCGGTGTTTCCCGATGCGGCACGTTAAGTTGGCCGACTTGGCACGTTGCATTTGCCGATGCTCCACGCCGAGAAGCCCGACTCGGCACGCTGGATTTTGTTGTTTATTACGCTTTTGTTGGCTGAGTGGCTTGCTGGGGTAATACAATCTTGCTGTTATTATGTTAAGTAGAATTCTGTAAGTCGTTGGATGTTAAGGCAGACAGAATTTCGGTGAAAAAGTTGCCTTCGGATTGCCTTGATGCCCTCCATGCCGAAACCTGCTTTTGGTGTTGTGCTTTTTGCGAAATATCTTTACAATTCAAACATTGTCTTTATCCAGATATTTAGCGTCATGCATGAAAATGTGCCACATGAAAAAGCCTTGCGAGACGGGTTGGTTCGCAAGGCATGATGCTGTGAGGCAAGTATGTTCAATAGTTAGTCTTTCTCGCGTTGCAACGCTTCCCAGCCGCTCCTGTCCTGCCATTGGACATAAAGCGTCTTGAAGGAATCACTCTTTAGCCTTTTTCTGCCAAAAGAGACACGCGCGAAGGTGGAGGACCACTCCTCGAGGTTATGCTCGTGGGTGTAGTCCCAAGAGCCGTACTTGCGACGCAGTTTCTTCCGGATCTGGCTGCTCTTCATCAGTATGCCCACTTCGTTGCCTTCAATCTCAACAAACCAGACGGTGACGAGGTGTACGGTGTGCGACTTCGGAGTGGCATGCACCTCTATCCGTGCGCCAACCCCGTCGAAGAGACCCGACAGCGTGGTGCACTCCGGGTCTTCTTCCTCGAAGGTGAAGCCCTTGTCCTCCAGCGCCTCTACAAACTCGTCCCTGTTTCCGCCAAGCTCTATGCCGAGGAAAAGAGAATGCCTCTGTGCCGACAGACACATGGACATTCCCAATAGTATGACGAGTAGTGTGGTCCTCACTTATTTAATGTATTTTTTACCTTTCTGCACGATGACAGACATGGGCAAGCTATCTTTTGTGACTTGTTGACCTGCGAGGTTGAAGAGCTTTTCCTCTGCTCTTTCGCCAAAAGGGCGGCGTGCAGAACCTATTCCTACAGTATCGTCGTAGTCGATTGTCACGATGTCGCCAGCCACGACGCCATTAACGGTGTAAACATCACCGTCCTTAACAGGTGCAACCGCTTCGCCGTTCAGTTTGAACACATAGCATGCATCCTGCAACTTCTCGTAGCGTATGCGCAAGGGCTGACCGGCGTTGCTGGTGATGGCGATGTGTGTGGCTTTGCCTTCAGCCCATGTCTCGTCAACAACGAAGTTGCCTTGAGCCTTCAGGCCGGTGACGCTGCCTTCTGGCCAAGCCGTGGGGAGGGCTGGAAGGATGGTAATGATGTCGTCGTAGGATTGCAGTAGCATCTCGGCAATACCGCTGGTGCAACCATAGTTACCGTCAATCTGGAAGGGCGAGTGAGCATCGTAGAGGTTATAATAACACCCGCCGTAATTGCCCATCTCGATGACATAACTGCCGGAGTGACGCAGGGCCAGCGACAGATTCTTACGGGCTCGGTCGCCATCAAGGCAGCGACTGTAGGTATTCGTCTGCCATCCCATAGACCATCCTGTCACATCTCCATTCCTTGCTATCTGCCCGTTATAGGCTGCCTCGAATAGGCGTTTCCCCTCAGCCGTCTGGTCGAAAGCGCTGACCTGCGAGAAAGGATAGAGGCACATCAAGTGTGAGAGATGCCGATGCCCAGGATCGGAAAGGGCATTGTTCTTCCATTCGGAGATGCAGGTCTTACCATTGTAGGTTTCAGTCCACAGGCCTCGGTCGAAGTTGTCATACAGGTTCTGGATGGCTGCAATGTCCGAAGTGGAGAGAGGCGACTCGCTGCCAAGTTCTGCATGACCCTTCATCACTTCATCCAGAACCTCGTAACTCGTCTGTTGCGCAAAGGCTGTTACATCCGAGGGGCCATGCTCGGGACTCCACTCTCCCGTGATTTCATAGAGGCCTTTGCTGTCTTTTGTGGCGATGGACTTAGTGAACAGGGCACATTGATACATGACGGGCAGGGCTCTCTTGAGGAATTCGCGGTCCATCGTGTACTTGTAGTAGCGCCACAGATGCGTGCAGTACCATGAGCCGCAGGTCTTGATGGAGCTGTTGCACCAAGTGGAAGTGCCGCCAAAGATATTGTTCTCCACCGCTACCATCCAGCCTCTGGCGCCCTTTACCTTGTTTGCCAGCTGATACCAGGGCGAGTTGCTATTGGGCGCACCAAGGTCGAGAATGTGGTTCAGGAAAGGCAAGTGCATCTCCGAGAGATTGGTGGGGTCGGCAGGCCAATAGTTCATCTGAACATTAATGTCTGCATGGATGTCGCAATGCCAGAAGGATGTGTTGCTGCGGTCATTCCAGATGCCTTGCAGATTCGATGGCGCGTGAATGCTTGTGTCCAAGTTGGCACCGATGGTCAGATAACGTCCGTACTGGAAGTACAGCGTTTCGAGGAATAGCCCGTCGCTGCTTGTCTTGTTCTGCGCGGAAGCGTTGTAGAACTTGATGAGGTCTTCGGTTGTCATCGTCGAGGAGCCTCCAAGCCGCAAGTCAACACGATTCATCAGGGCACTGTGCGCTGCTTTGTGGTCGGAGAGTAATGATGTGTAACCCTTCGCGATGGCGTTGTCGATGCGAGTGGAAACTGTGGCCGACAGGTCTGATGCCGTTGCGCCGCTCACGCATGTTGCTTTGCTTGCGTCGTAGTCGGTAGCGGCAGCCATGATGATGTCCATCCATGTCGCGCCGCTCACGCTGATGCCTTCTGCCGTGGCACGCATTGTGCCGTCTGTCTTGACCTTGAAGCGTGTGTTGTAGCTCACGATTTGCAGTTTGCCGGAGAATGTCGCGGAAGCGGTGCCATCGTTTTCAGTCGCGTAGGTCACGCTTCCAGCGTTGATTTGTTTGTCTGGGGCGTAGCAGACGTCAAGCGACAGCAGTTCTGAACCCTCTGCCTCGTAATGGGCCACAAACACTTTATCGGTGGCAGATGCGAAGTAGCGACGGTGGAAACTTGTCTGGCCGTCGGCAGTCTGGAAGTTAACGCCGGCAACGCCATCGATGATGTCCAGGAAACGATTGTATCCTTCAATAGGCTTGTTGTCGGATGCGACGGCGGAGAATGTTCCGCTTTGGTCCTTGACAAGAATCGAACCGAAGTTCTGGAAATAACCTTGATTGCCAGAGTTCGTGGCAGTTGCACTCCAGAGGGTCTTCTCGTTGAACTGAATGTCGTCGCACATGACGCCGCCCCGAATAGTTGCACCTATCTGACCGTTGCCCATAGGCAGAGAGTATTCCATCCATGTGTCGGCAACGCCAGTGGCTGTGGCGGGAATGTCATACCAAAGTGAGAAGTCGTGAATGTCGCTTGGTCTGCTGCCTTTCTGACCTACGCTAAACTCCGAAGGAAGCACATCGGCTTCGGCAACCAGGTAGAGGATGTTGTTGGCATCTGCTGCTTGCCATAGTCCAATCTCCTTGCCTGCGCCTGTGCCGCCCCATTGGTTGAAGTAGCGGTTATTCTGTGAGGCTGTACCATTCCACAAGATTTCATAATTGCCGGAATAGCTTGTGTGGGTCGTCTCTTCAATGGTAAAGCCGTTGGCATCTGTGCTCTGGCGGCACTTTAAGCGACTGCCGTCATAGTATGCATAGCGGCCAGAACCCTTGTTGACGAGCTGGAAGTTATTTCCCTCACCAACAAGTTTCCACAATTGGCTCTGCTCTCCGTATTTGCGAGCCTGCGTAGTAATGTTCTTGGATGCCCCCATGTCTTGTAATACAAGGTCAGAGTTGGCAAAGGTGATGTAGTAGTAATTGTCCTCTTGCTCTTCTGTGGAGAAGAACGACTCGGGTATGCCTTGTGAGCTGAAGATGAAGCGCGAGCCCTCATCTGTACTGCCTGCAGTATTGTTCCAGTAGGCAAGATAGTTGCCTCGCTTGTTCCAATACTTGCTCTCCGAGCCATGATCCTTTATCCAGAAGCCGTTGCCGTTCTTTCCTTTGTCGAACTTCGTGACGCTAAGCTGACTTGTTGCTGCCACCATCTTAGCTCGTCCCTGAGCCTCGTTGCCCGACATTCCCAGGACATAGTTCTCGCCTTTCGCCTTGTTATAGAAGGTGTAGCCGTCGGTATCGTTACCGATGAAGGTCCAGAGCCCATTGTCGCTGGTGTCCTCGGTGTTGTTGTTGAGCAGTAGGTAAATGCCGTCCATATAGCCGGACTTCGTGCAGAGATAGCCGCCATTGGCAACCTTGATGGTGTACCATCTGGCATTGCTTAAGTCAACAGCACTGGCAAAACAGGCGAGCAATACTGTAATAAGTGTAATCGAAAATCGTTTCATATTGGTATTAGGTTTGTAGTGATTTACCCTTCTCTTAAGAAATCGAGCATTTCAAAAATGTCTTCTTTTGTCGCTTGCTGATTGATGTGAACATCTCCAACATCGCCCAATAGGGTGAAGTTAATGATGCCGCCTTCATTTTTCTTGTCGTGCTTCATGAACTCATAGAGGCGTTCATACTGTTTGCAGTCGATGAAGAAGTCGCCATAGTTCTGTCTGATGAATTGCACGGTCTGCCGCAACTTGTCTTTTGGAAAGCTGCATTTCACGGCGCTCAAGTAGAGCTCGCAGATTAGTCCCCATGCAACTGCGTATCCATGCAGGATGGTTCGGTTTTGTTCCAAGGCCAGACTTTCGAGGGCATGACCCGCTGTATGCCCTAGGTTTAGGGCTTTGCGGATGTTCTTCTCTGTCGGGTCTTCTTCCACAATGCGTTCTTTGATTGCCACACTCTTGGCGACGAGGGCTCCGAGTTGGGCATAGTCGAGTTCTTCAAGGTCAAAGCGAAGCAGTTCTGCCCAATCCTCTTTGTTGCTGATGAGGCCATGTTTGAGCATCTCGGCATAGCCGGAAAGTAGATTCTTATGGTCGAGAGAGCGCAGGAAGTCGCTCGAAAGGATGACAGAGGCTGCACAATTGAAGACGCCTATCTCGTTCTTCAGGCCTCCAAAGTTAATGCCTGTCTTGCCACCAATACTTGCATCCACCTGACTCAGCAGGGTGGTCGGGATGTTGATGTATGCCATCCCGCGTTTGAAGGTGCTGGCAGCAAAGCCTCCCAAGTCAGTCACCATGCCTCCGCCAATGTTTATGAGGAGGGAGTGACGTGTGGCACCGCCTTTTTGGAGGGCAGCCCAGACGGACGAAAGCGAGTCAAGCGTTTTGCTCTCGTCTGTGTCACCAATCGTTATCATCTGTGCAGACTTAAAGCAAGGGAAAGCCTTAACGAGCGGCCAACACAGGCGAAGTGTCGTCGTATCGGTAAGTACAAAGAGCTGATCGTGCTGGCATTTTTGTATAGCACTCTCAACATCTTGCTTCAGGTTGCAGCTTATGATAACTTCTTGTTTGTGCATACTTTCATCTTGTCTCTAATTCCGTCGCAAAGTTACACATTATTAATTATTATTAAGTGAAAAGAGAAGAGTGAAAAGTGAAAAACGAGAAAAATAGAAAAAACTTGCCTAAATGTTTGGCTATTCCACGAAAAAGCCGTACCTTTGCCGAGCAAAAAAGGTTAAGAGGCATGGGTTATGGGGTGCTGAAGCCAGTAAAACTCCATTAAACATAGCAGCAAATTAACAATCTTTTCTGTAGATGGCGGGATAGCTCAGCTGGTTAGAGCGTCGGATTCATAATCCGGAGGTCGTGGGATCGTGACCCACTCCCGCTACAGAAACAAGGGCTTGCAAATCGTTTGCAAGCCCTTTACTTTTGTCGTATAAGTGTTAGTTTGCGATGCTGGCATACCAACTTCGTCAACTTAGCGTGCTAACTTCGTCAACTTAGCGTGCTAACTTCGTCAACTTAGCGTGCTAACTTCGTCAACATGGCACGCCAACTTTGCTGACATGGCACGCTAACTTCGTCAACATGGCATGTCAAGTCAAGCGACTTCATTGGTGAAGTTAAATTGGTCAACCAGAAAATCGAGTTATTTCTATGTTGGTTCGGAAGGGATTGGGTGTTACTGGTGCTATTTCACGAGCAGTCTCTTGATGCTAACCTTGCCGTCGGAACCGGTTGTGCGAACAATGTTAATGCCTCGCGTGGGGTGATTTACCTTCATGCCATCAATGGTGAAGTATTCTGTTTCAGCAGAGGCATCGTTTGCCATAGAGGGTGACATGATGGCATCAAGGAAGCTTTCTTCGTCGAAGTTCTCATCCACGCCATAAAGCAACTCACTATATGAGGTGAGAGTATTTGTGGCGTGAATAGTGGGACGGGTCATGAGGTAGGTTCGTTTACCTCCATCCGGGTATCTACCTACGCTTTCATCTCCGTTGTGGACACAGTATGTGAGCGTGTTGCTCCAGGAGAGGTCGGCCGCGGATAGGGTAACGCTCTTTTCGTTGTCGTTTGTGAGCTTGAAGCTCGCATGCAGCTGTCGCAGCGGATCGAGTTTGTCAGCCCAGATGATGTAATAGCCGTGAGCGGGGATGATGGTAGATACGTCCAATGCGGACTTAGTTATTTGATACTTCTCGGGTATGGATGGGTCATCCGTCAAATACATACCTTCAAGGTCAATGTCCTGTCCAGTTGTGTTAAAGAGCTCAATCCAGTCGTTGCGCTTTCCGTACTCGTTGGCAGCGATAGCATTGTTGGCACTGATTTCGTTGACAACTACAGGTGTTGAGCCAGCCTCAATGAGACAGTCAGGATGCAAGGGTTGGAAGACGGCTTGTATCTCCGTGTCGGCATCTGTGTCGAGTTTAAGTGTATGTTCTCGACAGACGATTGCCGTGCTGGAGTTAATGTTGTAGCTAATCTCTGCATTCCAATAGATATCGCTTGAACCAGGAACATTATTGTGGACCTCTACAGCAATGATGTTTTCGCCTTTCCTCAAGAGGCTGCTTGGCAGTTCGATAGTGCCAGAATCGGGATTGTCGGGAGCATATGTTGTTGCGTATGTCTCAAAGGTAATCTCTCCGTCGGGCAGCAGATAGCGTGTTGCTTCGGTTCCGTTGATGTAAACCACGAAGCCGTCATCGGCAGTAAAGTTAAGCGTCAGGGAAGTTATGTCCGATGGTTCGACATCAATGGTGAGGTTCTTTCGAAAGTAGTATGTGGGATGTTTCTGTGCGCTATTACCTCCGTAACTGATGGTTGTGACGATGTCACTCTTGCCATATCCAAGAGGCGTAAGTCCTTGAGCCCAGTTGACAGCAGAGCCTGTCTTCCAGTCAGTCCCATCGAGTGAACCTTGATCCCAGTAGCTCCAACTGTCTCCTTTATGTATGTCCGTTATGGTAGAATTGCCAGTCTTGCTCCAACCGACAAAGTTATAGCCTGCAGGAGCTGATGCTTCGATGGTGACCGGGGCAAAGAGAGTGCCTTCGAATTTAGCTTGGGGAACTGGCTGACCATTGATGAGGAAGGCGGCTCCCGGTATGTTGGCACCGAATGTCACAGCCATTCCATCTCCAAGCCCGTATGCAGACTTCAAGGAGTTTATGCGTGCTTTCCTTGATGTCATGCCATTCATGCTTGTTTTCTGTTCGTTGTATGAGGTCCAGGGCTCTTTTCCTTCCCATGAAAGGGCAGGCTCAACAAGGCGGCAGATGCTGTCACAGATGCTGTTGCACCTGTCTCTTGTGAAAACGCTGCCACCGAGTATGCAATAAGCATCAATGAAGCGACGGCGGAAGTCGGCGTTGTTGCGCTTCATGTTTCTGTATATTGTAAGCAGTTCGTTGCTGCCGTTGCTTTCCAGACGCTGTACTCCGTCCGAGTTGCTCCAACCCCAGTCTTGGTCGTGAAGTGTCATTCGGAACTTGCCATCGGGTAGGGAGCGATAGCCCTTGACGTTGTTATTGTTGCAAATCCAATCGCTGCATCCAATATAACTGATGGCGGCAAAGAAGTTTGTGACTTCGTCAATGTCAACAAGTTGCTTGAGTTCTTCGTATGTGCTTTGTTCCGCGCATCTCTGTGCAAGCTGTCCCCATAGGTTGAAGGCATCTTTTGTTCCGGCTTTCTGGAAGTATCCGTTCGAGTATTCGAAGGCATCCATCTCGTCGTCGTTATTGCCATAGTTGGAGTAGCCATGATAGCGGTTGTTGGGTTCTCGCAGATTAAGTTGGGCGAGGTATTGTCCGTTGATGAAGACATGTACAGGCTGATAGTCCTGACAGTCACAGTTGAATCCGCTTGACAGGAGCACTTGTTGAGTCATGGCATCACGAACTCTGCCGTGAGCTTGCGAATTGTTGTCGTTGCCGCCATTGCGGATCATGATTTGTCGATACTTGTTGTATGGCTTGTAGGAGAAAAAGGGATAATAGTCGATGGCTTTCTTGCCTTCGTATCTGTTAGTGCCTTTTAACTTGAACGACGAGGGAGCATAGTGGCGGCTCCAGCCACCAGAGATGACGAACTCTGTTTCCTGATTGACCGCCATCTCGCCATCCGGTGTGATGTATTCAAAGTTGACGGGTCTCTCCCAATCCATATTTATATTAGAGTTGCCGTGGTTTCGTCCGCTTACGCCATTTGTCCCATCCACATAAACACCAATTGTGTTGTCGTAGAGGTTCTTTGGGTCGGTGGCGATGGAGACGACGGGCAGGTAATAATCATGGTCTCGGTGGATATAGCTTCGTGTGATGACGGGGCTTGGTAACATTCCCTTCTCAAAGAGCCCGAAGCGAAAGACGGTTGTTTCGCTGATGTTGAATGTGCCGTCGGCACTTGTCATGCCGTTTGTCGGAGAGGGTATGGTGCCGTCGGTGGTATATCGAAGGGTTGCTCCTTCTGGGATGTTTACATGAATGGAAAAGTGTTCAGTGAAGAGTTGGGAATCTGTGTCGATGTCAGGTGCATCGAGCCTGAACTCGGCAAAGTCGCTGTTGTTGTTGGATTTGCCAAGTGTCGGTTCTCCTGTCCACTGCCAATTGTCTCCGCCATCTTCTG
>Ga0310694_10003743_pt1 | contig 14889 bp, 2 predicted proteins | sample 174DNAGHGhighgp2_FD_203884 | JGI IMG/M metagenome (GOLD analysis project Ga0310694, IMG submission 203884) | Sheep rumen microbial communities from Palmerston North, Manawatu-Wanganui, New Zealand - 1742 DNA GHGhigh gp2 (v2) (version 2) | ecosystem: Host-associated > Mammals > Digestive system >... | reverse complement strand
CATATATTCTATCACCACCACGACCAAAATACTCTTCGCAATCAGTGCAACTAGTAACACTTGCTGCACTACAATCCCAAAGTTCAGTTATACCACTTTCCAAATGGAAATTGGCTATATTACTTCCGCCATCATAGTCACCATAAATTTCTACCCTATCTTTAAACCATTTCATCCATTTAATAACATCAGGGTAGAATAATACGTCCTTTTTCCAATAATCTTTATAAGTCATTGGAATTGTGAAAGATGGAACAACATTATCACATATCCATTTAAAAAAACCAATATCATATACATCAGTCATTGTCATTATATCACCATCAAATTCATCGTGCGCTGCTGTAGGGGTCATAGTAGAATATCTTCCTGTGTCTTTATTATAAATCTGAACTTCAACTCTACCTCCTTTATTGGCAAATTCCTCATCCAAATCAAGATAAGTCTGTTTGTCATTACCATATATCATCTGGTCAGCATACTTTGTCAATGACTCATAATTATAATAATCTTCAGCACTAGTATAAACCCTATTGCAATGGCTATATTGCTTAAGCAAGTTGTAATATTCATTGAAGAAATAATACCACTTACTTAAATTCTCAAATGATAAAATAAATTCGCATGATTCATTAACCGAATATTCACCACTAGTATGACTAGAATATGGTGTTGGAGATACAACAATATTAACTGGAACCATACCCCAATTACTAGTATATGCCCAATCTCTTTCTTTTAAATGAGCATCATCAAAGAAATACAGCTTATTATCCAAATAAGCTGGCCATACACTAGGCAACCTAGATGTCATCGGCTCTAAAGATATTTGTTTTTGGATTATTCTCATTCCGTTTCTATGTTAAATGCGTTCTTATTAAACTGCTTTTCATTGATGCTTATGATAGCCCTTTCTTGTAAGTTTCGCTTGATGTCATCAAGTTCTTTTGTCGTTGGTGTTGTTTTCTCATTTGCAATTTTCATTTCAAACAAATTGAGATTTATTGTTCCGCTACTATCTTGTTCAACATATCTACTATCAAATACATAACCATATTCTTCTTTTTCAAAGTCATATACCGCATATAATGGTATATATCCTTGGGCATATACATATGAAAGTGGAATTCCTTTTTTCAATTCATCTAAATCATTTAACTCAGTTATTGAGTTGGCTGACGTTGATGACATCATTAACGCATGTTCAGGGTACATCTTGTTATATCCTGTTTTTCCGCTATCTGTCGTATTTCCACTCCAATGCATTGGAATAATGAAAGGTATCATCTTACCAATTCCTGCGTGGTTAAATTCAATTTTCATATAAATAGGTTTTGGGTGAAGTTTTTCAGCATATTCCCTAAATATATAAGCATAAAATCCTTCTGAAGAAGTATCAGTCACATATTTGTTATCTACCTCTAATCTAGAACTTATTCTATGATTTTCATCGATTATTATTTTTAATGAATCTGCTTTATCATTATAGTCAATACTACCATTTTTTCTTTCACCCAAAAATTCAGTGCTCACTGATATTTTATTAAGTTTAGTAAGTTTAGTGTTATCAATTTTTTTATTACCATTTAAAGCATCGTGAACAATAAATCCTGAATTATTTGTTAGGTATTTTGGTTCAGTAACCATGCCAAATTCATATAGATTTTTTCTAGAGTTGTCAATGTATTTTTTAAATAATTTATGTTCATCAACAAATATACAAGAAGTTGCTAGCAATGACTGTGTTTGTGGGTCAGTACTATCATAGAATGACACCCTAGCAAACGATTTAGCCACGTTTGACCTTTGGTAATATATATCATCATTTGTAAAATACAGCAATCCCATTAGGTCTGATGTTTGTTGAAGAATATTTATTCTTTTTTTCCATTTTTCATCTTTTTGTTCGGCATTATACAATATATACCTATATGGGTAAAAATCAGTTATAAACCAGTTATCAAGACTTGGGTTAGCTGTATCTGCGCTGTAATTTAATTGATTATATCCATCATTAACTTTCCATGATTCCAAATTTCTAGTTCTGAAATGGAAATTAAGATTTATCTTATATATTTGCTTAAATATAGTTCTAGAACCTTGATATTTTTTGTATTCTTCATCATCAGCATATTTATGCGCTTTTCCATCACTGTCATAATACCCATAAATGAATTTTGGCGTATATATGTCCTTTTCCATATCAACAATTGGATTAATTGCTTTTTTCTTTTGGTCTTCGAAAAAGTCCCTAGTAACAATATCATCTTGTTGTATGTTATCAGCAACATTCATATTCAAAGATAATGGTATGTGTATATATCCGCTATCTACATATATTTTAAGGTCTTTGAACAAATCATAAAAATCGCTACTTGACTTAGGTGTTTCTGAGCTTCTAAATGCCAAGTCTTCAGTTATTTCTTCCTCTCCTAGTACTTTATTTTTAACTTGTAAGTCAAATGTACTCTGTTTTTCAACTACATCCCTACAAATTTCCTCAGAAATAAATCTATCAAAATCATCAGTAAAATCAGTGGTATTTATAAACGGCTCACATATGTATAGTGAATTACCGATAATTTCTGTTATTATGAATGTATATCTATTTGGTAAATCTATATATGAATATAATAACTTAATAACTTCACCAGTTTCGTTGTCTCTAATTGATTCATCTAATATTATATACTTTTTTCCGTTTATGATAATACCATCGTATTGTTTTATAGAATATTTTGCTTCAGTTGACGCACTTGAATCTCCACTCATTATTCTTCCATAACGTTTAAGTTCTCCTTGATGATACTCACCACCATTAACAGACTTTATTTTCATAGGAACTCTCTCATCACCTATAAGAACCATACAATCGGCACTAGCTGTTTTTCCACTAACGTAATCATAATCTATATCGTATTCATTATTATTAATAACAACTTTATCACAAATGTTTTTTTGAACCAAATATTTTTTACCGTTAAAGAATACGAAATTTTCATCATTTTTTGTATTATAATCTTTACTGTTATAAACCAATGACTTATGTTCTTCATTACTAGTATCAATAAGTTCAACCTTCTCGCCTACCTTCAAAGGAGAATATATGTTATTCATATTGATGGCAATTTCGTTTCCACAGTTTGCATTAACTATGTCGTATTCAACTTTGAAATATGCATCATCTTCTTCAACATATACAAATGCAATTGTGTTTTTCAACTCATCCAATAGTTTTACACCGTGCAAGTCATAATGTTCATTGTTAATTACATTTCCATCTTCTTTTGATTTTTCGTAATTGTCTTGTGGGTTTTCATTTCCACTATCATATGCAAAATAAACATCATATTCTTTAGGCTCTAAATTATCTTCCATTGTTCCACCACTAACAGCATACAACGGAATTTCGCACACAAATTTATATTCAGTATCACCACTGATATTGCGTTTAATTTGACAATAATGGTTTTTATATTTTATGTAATAATAGTATTTACAAAAAGAAATTTTACTAAACTTTTCTGTAATTTCTCGTTGTTTAGTTAAAGAAAATTTAGTAACTTTTTTATATTTTTTTGATTGTTTCTCTGGATGGTATTCGATGCTACTACATTTAGTTATGCTAGATGCGTTTAATGCGTTTCCATTATCACCAAATTTGAGTATACCATTTTCACCCTCATCTTTATCGTAAATGTACTCATTTCCATCAATATATACTTTTCCATCCTCAATCCAATAAACAGTATCAACCATTATATAGTTTCCAGATGGTGTTGCTTCAATATATTCAGATATTTTGTCAGTTCTACTTTCATTATAATTAAGAAGGTTGTCAATATAGAACTTCCCATTATTTTCGTAAAAATATTTTCCATTTATTTTTACATAATTATAGTCTATTTTTTCACCGCCTCTATTAACAGAATAATCATATGTAGAACCACTATATATTTTATATTTTTTTTGTTTGGCAACCACGAATCCTTGTCTAATTACATCATGAGCTTCTACAGATAATAAACTATCTGAATTAACTATAGAACTCTTAGTTGGTAATGCCTTAAACTTCTCAAGATGATAGGCAGTATCTGTCACACCGCTAATAAATGAAAGGTCAGGGGCGAGATATTTCTCGCTCCATTCCAACTCACGCTGTTTGAAATTATCTTTACCTAATTTAACTTTGTATCTTAACATTCTATATCAGCTTCTTTAACATAATTATCTTCTTGTATAATATCAACTGAAGCTCCGTCTACATCATCATCTGAATATAGCCAGTATTCATCGTGTGGGTCTTGCCTTCTAACATAGATGTCAAATCTTTTGTTTATATAGAAAGCACCATTTGTATATGGATATTCCTCAACAGAATCATCACTCTTATTAAATCCATTATTTAATATGTTACGCCAGATTACCCTACATGTTCCATCCTTTAATACCTTTGCGTAGCTAGGGCATCCTAGGTTATCCATTTTGAACAATTTATAGTTATACAACTCTACTTTACCATTCAAATAATCAATAATTGCTGGCTTATCTGTTTTTTCATCAAAAACATTACAAGTGAACACCCTATAGTTATCGTTTCTTCCACTAATTGCAACTAGATTGTAATACTTATCTTGAAGGCTATCATATAGTATTGCTTTATCGCCAACACTAAGGAAATGCTGCTCTAATGTAGTAAACTGATATACATTATATTTTTCTTCATCTTTTTTTATTTCCCTAATAGTTAAGAAATCAGGCACCATCGTCTGTAGTTTATCAAATGTTTTTATAGGTATTTCATAATGAGGATTATAATAATATCCTTCTTTAAAAATGTTGCAAATATATCCGTTTGAGCTTGCTTTTACTTCAAATTCATCAGATGTATCATAATCATCACGAACTATTTCGTCTGTAACATAATGTTTGAAATATTCATTAGATGATGAATTCACACTTTCCCTTTGTGCGGTATTAAATCTATGCATGATATAATCTATATGCCTTTCAATAGCATTATATCCATCATAATAGCACAAATCGCCATAAAAATGCTTATCCATTTCATACCAAACCTCATTATTATCTATAAGCACTGTTTTTTCACTTTCTGTTTTATAGCTTCTATCTGTTCCACTACTGTGTGCAATATTGTCTTTTTCATTTTCGTCTTCGTTATTAGCATAATTGTTCAAAATGCCATCAATAATAAATCCACTTGGTGTTTCAGTATTAGTATCACTAACATTGGTTATTCTGTGTATACTATCAATGTTAGTTCCATGATTGGCTTCATATGAGGTTTCAATACCACATGTAATTTTACCAAACGCATGAGAAAATTCAACAGTATCACCGCTTATCTCAGATTCATCCCATTTAGTTGATTTATCATAATCATATCCATACCATTCTTTATATCCTTTATTGTTTTTAATAAACGTCATATAAATACTAGTAAGTGGTCTTCCTAAGTTATCATGCAAATTAGATATATCAATATCATCAGTAAATACTATTTCACCGATGTCATCTGTATAGATATTCTTGGCAAATGCAAGTCTGCTAACATGGCTTTCAAACTCATACTTATGGTCTTGATATATTGACAGCATTGTTTCACCAGAACCAATGTTAAGCATGTCAACGTTATCATTCTGTTTTCTATATATTTCATATTCAGAAGATGTGTCACCGCTTGCAAATTTAAAATTAGGTAACTTTGAGAATATTCTTATATAATAGTCACATTCAATATCACCAACAACCTTCTTGTATGATATGTTTTGTGCTGTTACATCAACGTTAACGTACTCATTATTCACAATATAGTATATTGTGCTATTCACTAAATCGTTGGATTCACCAGTTACTTCTCGCATGAATTTTCTAGTGCTTGAATCGGTTCTAAATCTTCTACCTCCAATTTCTAAATCTTCTGTTCCCCTTAGTTGACCTTTTGTCAATTTTATCCATTGTCTGCTTATCTGTGTTGTTGAATTAAACACAGTGAAGATATAATCATCAACTATTTCACTAACTTCAGCATTATCCAATATTTTCTCAGTAAATGTTTCGGCACTAGTACTAGGTACAACTTTACCACTAGAAGCATCAACAAGTTCTGTTTCACCGCAATCTAAAGATATTTGTCCTTCCTTTTTTAATCTAGCTAGTTCATCATCAGCCTCTTTCTGTGTGTTGTATATATCAGATATTCTATTATTGTCTTTGTCTACAACCCAATATTTGTAAGTGGTATATGTTTTATATATGTTAACATAGTCACCTTTTGACAACCCATGCTTTGCTACACTATACATTACTAATTGTGTTGTGCCGTTGTCAGCCTTGGTGTTCTCGTTGAAATACGCTGTTTTCAATGAATTAAGCCCATTTGCACTTTCAATAATATCTGAGAAAGGACTTGCGGAATCTGATGGTGTGTATGATGAACTAGGGTATGTAATACAATAGTTCCAGTTTTTTTCAATTCTATTTCTAAATTTATTATAACGTGGCAAGAATGTATATAGGTCACGACCTGGATACATATCAACAAAATCACCACCACTCATATACATGATTGGTCTCTCAATCTCCAATTCAGTGTTTCCACTAAAATCGGCATAAGATTTAATTTTCGACTTATTTTCGAAGCCAAGCCAACCATTATATTTTTTTATTAATTTTTTTCTTCTGCTTTCTTTAAAGATGTCAATATCATCATATTCATAAAGATGCAATGCAATTAATCTAGCATGATTTTCAACTGGTGCTGTCACAGGAAAACATACTTTTTCTATTACTTTATTCCCTTTAACATCACGCATTAAATCTGTAATTGTATTGAAGCCTTCATACACCATATTATCATCTGGTAATTTACAAACAGTTTTAAACGTATTACTTCTGATTAAATGGTTGTTGAAAATATCAATACCGCAATGATATACAAAATTAGTTGTTGCATTAGATAATTGCGTATCTCTAATGGCATTCGTTGGGTGATTAACTTCAGTATTTAACGTATAACCACTTGGATAATTACTGCTTTCACTATCTATTTGGTCTTTTATTGTATTTCTACTATCGTATCCATATGATGCACTGCCTAAATAATTTAATTCGTTTCCACCCCAAAATTTCATTGTTTTTGGCTTGTATGCGACACCACTAAAAAGCTCATTGCCATCTTCACTCTGTACCCCATAATTAATGAAAGACACACCACTACTACCCTCATTCTTAACAATTTCTGTAATTTTATTGAAAAGAACGTTAGAACATATTGGGTTAACTTGACAAGTCAACCTTATAATATTACAATTCTCCCTCTCTTCCGTATACTGGTCATATTGACTAATAACTTCAGCAACGTCATTCAAAGGTAGAAGTTTTTTTCTACCCTTGAATTGTACGTTTAGTCCTTCACTAGTATTTGAAGAGACTTTGCTATCAAATCCTTGCAAAAATATTTTTGTATCCATTTAATATTTTAACTTAATTCTACAATAGATTAGCATTTGTTGAATAATTACCTGGGTTATTCCCAATAGGGTCTTGGCTAATTAATTTTATTTTAAAGTTTGTCAATTTATAAATAAAATTTGAACTAGTTGTAGCAAACAACTCTACAGGTACCATATCTCTATCTCTAGACCACTGAGGGTCTGCAAGTATACCCATATCTGATGACCATGTAAGAGTAAACCTCACAATTGAGAAATTTCCATCTTCGAATTTTACGACATCAGATGGAGACACATCAAATGTTTGATTGTTTTTGTCTTTAAACTTAAATACATATGAAGTTGTTTCGTAATCAGCAAGTGCTTGATTTTGCTTCTTTTCTATACTAACGCTTTCACTTTCATCTAATTTCATATCAATCGTTAGTATTTGCTCAAGTGTACTACCTTGACCACTACCACTCTTTTTAACATATGTTAAAGGTATTGGTAGCGCCTTTTTCAAATACACTGTACGACAGTCAAATAAATCGGATGTTTGAAGACTTCTTATATGCCTTACTAGATTATCATCATCTGTATACCAATACTCCCTATCAATTAATACAGTAAATACACTAGCTTTGTCACCTGTTCTTTCATTTTCCAAATTTATTGTCTTTTTGTCAAAAACAATATTACTGAAATCGTCATCATCAGAAACTAACCAATTGTTATTCTTTTTGAAAAACAACCCTGGAACGCCAACACCAGATTTTGTTTGATAATTTTGACTCAAGCTGACACCTTCTGGCATATAAATATCTCTAGTCATACCCATAAGCCAAAAGTTAATTGGAGTTTTAAAATCGCCATTATTTAACGTTATTGTATTAATTGCGTCATTTAAAGTCATATTGTCTCCATATTTTCCTCCAAATTCATTGTCTGGATTACACGTTTTCAAAAATCCAATACCATCAATTTCTCTATCAGTAATATATGGTAATACTTGTATTAATCTTGGCGTTTTTGTGTGTACATAGAATCCACCACATGAATATGGTTTAATGATAAATCTTATAGAACCAGTTTCAGCAGTGAAACAAATATATTCTGAAGTTGAACTATCTCCTGATGGTTTATATGTTATATTGGCATAACCCTCGCTAGCCTCGCTAGGGGTCATAATTTTTATTGGGTTAGTCCAATCGAAATCAATACTAATTCTTTCTCCAGCACTAGTTTCTGCTCTAATACCACCATCATCAGTTATAGATGATTTCATATTATAAGAACATGATGCAGTCTCATAGGTATAGAATGTTGATTGTGGCAAGTTTCCTATATCAATAAATCTCTTAGTAGGATATGGAACTTTTACTTTAGATGCACCTTCTGTCTTTTGTGATTCTCTTCCAGTGTTTGAAGTTGGCGTATTTACATTTTTAACAACATCATCCCTATTAAAGTCACCATTATACCAACTATCACCGCTACTATGGTTAAATGGATAATGATAAACATAGAATGGGTTTATAGGGTCGTTTATTGCGCTAGTACCATATCCATGTCTTTGTTGGTTTTTAAAATCTAATTCTGATTCATTACTATCAGGACAATTAGTATAATAATCCAATCTCTTGTAGTTAAACAATGACCAATACAAGTGTCTCAAATCAATATCATTAAGCATTGATTCATAGTATTGCTTAATTAATGGATTTGTTTCTTCTTCTTTATCAATTTTCGCATTAAATCCAAATGATTCATCACCATTATAGTTTACATTCCATCTACCCCATTTTGGGCAACAATCTGCCGTTATACCACTATCACTATTCCAATCACATTCCCAATCACCTTTCCACTTATGATAATATGTTACAGCATCGTCAAATGTGTAATATTTTTCATTTGGCTCTTTAACAATACCAGGTATTAGTGTAGGAGAAGAATTAAAGTTAATATTATCCTTTGCATGTGCATTTCCATCTAAAATTTCTCCATGATAAAGTTGAATGTTATGGTGATGGCAAATAGGACATTCCTCAACTATTTTCATTTTTGGATTTCCATTTTCATCAACTTCTGGAGTCTCACGAAATACATCTTTACCCTCATATCCACAATCTAAACATTTATGCGCACAATCATATTTGTATGTATATTCAAGACGCTTATTAAACGTTGCTGCTGAGTATTCTACATCTTCATCAGGAGATGTAGAATTGGCAGAATATGTATGTGCTGATATAACATTATAATCTTCATCGTAAGACATTTCAATACCGTTATAAGTCCATCCACTTATACGTCCACCTTTCCAAACAACGTCTCTATCTTTTTTTGTATACATGCTAAAGTTATCATTGATTGAAGGGGCCATTATAACAACATCAAAATCAAGTCTTCTATCTACAAATAATGCCCTTAAATAAGGCTGTACATTTCTTTGTTCATTACCACTTACAGTTTTTAAACTTTGACTACCTGCTTTATACACATATCCGAAATTGTCTAAGGTACTTTCTACGTCTTTACCTTTCTGCTTTGGCTCATGACTACTGAAACTATCTAACATAGGACTTACTGATGCAAAAGAAGGACTTCTTAGTATTTTAATATTTTTACTATCAATTTTACTTTTGGTAATGTAAGAACCATCCCTTGTAAAAGCAGCAAAATAATTACCAATTAAATTTGGGTTGGAAGTATAGAACGCACTATTATAATGCGGTTTATCAGGTATTGACCTATTATTAATATAATGTCCATAAAATACAGAAGAATAGTTGTCTGCAACAATATTTGGTATGTTATATGGTGCTTGTACGTTATATCCATCTTTTAACGAATATTTTGTACGAGCTTTCTTTAAATCGCTATACATTGGTGTTACCATCCTATATAATATTGGTGATATACCTCCCCTTGATTCGTATGTAAATTTACCAGATGAATCTGATAATATATAAGCCCCTTCAGCGAGTGAAAACATCTTATCGAACTTAAATTTCAACAGTGAACGTTTTGTTTTTGGTGCAGCAATATCGTCTCTTGTTCCACTGTAAAAATCTTGCCACATCAATTGGTTATAATTATATGTCTTATTTTCGTCTCTTCTACTGAACATATAAGTATCCTCTTGATGGAGACCATACCAACCTTTTATGTTGTATTGTGTTTCACTATTATTATCTGTCCAATCAGATTTATAGAAATAACTAGTATTAGCAACACTAGCACCACTACTATCACTTTCCGTTCCTAGCATAAATTTAGTTGGCATGGTATTTAAACTAGTTATAAATGGTCCGCCATTCATGATATTAACAATCTCTTCACTAGAGTTATCTTTAACTAAAGTATCACATGTTTCACCATCCTTATTTGGGCATCCTTGCGTTATTCTAATAGAATACTTATTAGGCTGATAAATAAACCATCCAATTGTCCTTATTGGCTCATCAGGATTTTCATCATTCGGTACATCATATAAGCCAAGGAAACATGGTTCTTTATCAGCTTTAGCAATATGCATTTGTGGTGCTTGTGCCTTGGCAATATCATTTAATCTAGTGTTGCTATCACACAAACAATTCTTAATAAGATTTTCATTAGATGACTTATAAGAATATATTTCAACATAAGCATAAACTTCACCGTTTTTAGAAATATTATCAGATTTGCCAGTTACACAGAAAACATACCTACCTTTTGTGTCGCTAGTTTTTGTTTCTTTTCTATGCTCACCAGTTTCCGCATCTATCACTTCAACCTCATAATCATTTCTATAACCCTTATATTCCACATCCTCAATCTTACATTTATATCCATCTACTGAAAAATCTGTCATTTCAATTACGCCATAGAACATATTTTCATCAGTACAAACATAATCAATTCTAGTTGTTGCAGAATTGTAAAACTTAGTACTTAATGGGGTTGCTTTATAAGAACCAGATATTTTTGGAGTATCTAGTTTAATTTTCTCAGTAATTGTTCTACCATCAGCGTCAGTAACCTCTAATACATATTCTTGGTTTGTAAGGCCACTTGTATAATACGGTTCTAAATCACTATCAATTCTTTCATATTTATCGTCATCATTAGGAACTTGTGTATATATCCATCCATTACAATTGGATAAGACATTTCCACTTGCATCAATTTGTCCACCAATAACAAATGATTCTTCTGTCATACCATACTCTTCAATGACAATATCATCGAATTGGTCATATAACTTATATGAATAAGGTGTTTTAATATCATCAGATGATACCTTTATATATCCATATGCATGATTTTTATTGCTATTTTGTGAATATCTACATTTAGCTAAAATTTCTTTGGTAGTTGGATTATCACATCTACCACATTCACCACCACTATACGCATCTGGACAATATGACCTTCCTTGGTATTCTATATCTAGTGTAAATGGCTTTTTACTGTTTTGGAAGCAAGGAGCATAGAACATTTTATTAAATTTGTCAATGGCAGTACTACCTTTTTTGATGCCAAAATAAAAATAGAATGAATTGTTGTATAATGGCATATCATATCTACCATCGGCATGGTAGAAATGTCTAATTCTACCCTCACTATTATTTGCTTTATCATCTTTTTCAGCACCCATTCTGAATGTTATATATGTTTCGTCTTTCTCATCAAATAATGCTTGTTCGAATCCGTTATTATATAAATTCATTGGGAGTTGCAGTCTACCATCGAAGTCTACTGGGTACATATACTTAAATTTAGGTATCAAGTAGTTGGTATTTTTATCTGGCACTTGAGTTGCATAAGCATCATGTAAATCTTGATATTCTTGTGGTATAAAGCCAATGTGGTTTAATGTTGCAAACATTGCACGATTCTCCATGTCATCAAGCTCGTACTTGCTAATGAATCCATCTGCGTCAATTTGTCCATATTGTGTACTATTACCACCTTCATGATAAGCCATATTATGAGTCATATCAATAGCAACGCCAAGTTCGCTTAATCTCTCAACGTTAATACATGATTTTGCTCTAGTTCCAACATATGTACATGCAAGGTCCATGAAAAGACCAGTAGAATATGCTGGTGTTCTTTCATCACCATCATGATTCCAGTCCATTCCTGTTGTAATGGTTGTACCACTATCTTCAGCTTCACCACTAGTATCTCTATTGTAATTCACCTCCTTTTCATTAGGGTCTATTGATTCTTGAATTGTCGCTACTGCTGGTATATTTGCTGTTGTTGAAGGTAAACATTTAAAGAACTGTGGTATGCCATATATATTCTTTGGGTTTAAGTTGCCCAATAATATAATATCGGTTGCAAATAGTCTTACAGCTTTAAAGTTTCCACCTCTTTTATTCATTTCAATATCTGCATTGTCATTGTCAGTAGTTGCTTGTAGTGCTGCATAGTAATAAGCTGTTAAGCCATCTTTATTTTCTACTGGCTTAATTAAGCCTCTTTTATATCTAACTTGTGCAGACTTATTTTTATGCCATCTTTCCTCTCCGTCTGGCATACTATCACTACTGTTAGAAACATCAAAATCATTACTTGTATATCCTATGTTACATGTAACATAAGTTTTCAATCTAGAATACAAACTCTTATCTGAACAGTATTCATTTTTCGCTCTGCTCAATGTAAAAAATAAAAATGTTTTCTTTTTTCTCTTTCTCCAATACCAAAGTGGCATATAAAGACAGCCATTAACCCAATCTTGGTACATGTCTAATTTAATAATTTTAAACTCTTGTGCAAGATTTCTTTGTATTTTGTCCAATAAGTCGTTAATACTAGTATCTTTTTCACAGCTTCCTTCCATATCTTCAGGACAGTCACTATAATCACCACACCAACATCCTGGATAGTATGCTACATTACCCTCACTTACACCAGCAGAAAGTGCTATACAGTATATATAATCTGGAATCCACCCTAAGAACCACTCAAAAGGACATATATCAAGCGGCCAAGGCAAACAAATGCTTTTAAGTGCTCTGAAGAAACCAAGTACAACATTAACAATGCAAAGCATTGCATTAATAATTGTTACTATCCATACAATCATAGTATATATTATACATACAATCATATATAAGAATGGTAAATCAATTCTAAGCTTATTAAAAGGTATCGGATTTTGGTTTTCAGCAAGATTAGAGCCTTTCAATGCACTATAGTTCTTAGAATAAGCTCTATGCGCCACTTGTGTTTTAGGTATATAATTTTTAACACTATATACATTGTTCCAATAAAGGTCACGGAAACAGCTTAATGGCGTTGCAGAGCCAAATGTATACATTTTTTCAATTTCAGAACCTTTATCTTGTATTGTTGGTATTACATCTTTCTTATCCTCACTGAATATTGGGTTCATTGGTACTAGATACTTTGCAGTATGTCTTGAAAATCCTTCGTCACTAGTTTCGTTCTTACTGAATCTAAATCTAACTTGTGTTCTAGTTGGAATACCCTTATTAGGGTTATCTGTTGGGACGATGTTACCATACTCATCAGTTCCTATATAGTCTAGGTTCATTGGAATCTGGTAGCACCACACACCATTTTCATCAATAAGTTGATTTCCTTGAATCTGGTATTCCTCAACCAATCCATCAGTTGTTTTACGAATCATTTCAATTGTTCCGTTACCAGCAATCAATTGGTCGTTCATACCATTTTCAACGTCTGGTGCGCATTTATGTCCTATCGCATGCCCTTCATTATCAGATACTATTGAACCCATGAATACACAAGTAGGCTCGAATTTATACTGTATCTGAATATCAGCACGAGTTATTGAGGCAATGCCATTGTCAGCATCACCCCAGAAAGGATAAACAAATACGCTTCGATTCTGCGAAAATAATTGAGCAAGGTTATCTAGGTTTGTGCTTTCTTTAAATTGTGTAGGGCTATCAAACATTGATAAATTATATCCCTTATACTCGAAATCACTTGGTCTTTGAGAAAGTACACCAATATCAGATAAGTCGATGTCAACATGCACGGTAACACTACCAGTAGGAACACCGAATATCATATAGTCACCTGCATTATTAGTGACTGTAGTATATTTCCAATATTTATCGTATACCTCTAGATATGTATCATCATCTAGTACTAATCTTTTATTAGGAAAAGTACCAACAACCCTATAGCAATCATCATCACTATAGTCTGGGAGTATATTATATCTTCTACCTTCTTTATCCTTTGTTGTAACCTCTTTATATGGATAAATTAACTCCATATCAGTAGGGTCATTCTCATCCCTCTCAATGAATATTGAAAGCTTTGCATTTGGAATACCAAACGCATCATTAGCAAGAACCCTTCCAATTATAACACCATAGTTGGAAGAGTGTATTCTATAAGCATCCTTCTGTCTAAGCTTTAATGACAAGACCTCAAG
>Ga0310694_10003742_pt1 | contig 14890 bp, 6 predicted proteins | sample 174DNAGHGhighgp2_FD_203884 | JGI IMG/M metagenome (GOLD analysis project Ga0310694, IMG submission 203884) | Sheep rumen microbial communities from Palmerston North, Manawatu-Wanganui, New Zealand - 1742 DNA GHGhigh gp2 (v2) (version 2) | ecosystem: Host-associated > Mammals > Digestive system >... | reverse complement strand
GTATGTGTAGGATCGTCATCGTCATCACCAGTCTTCTTGTCTGCTCTCTCCTGACCCTTAACAACTACTACTGTCGGGTTAGCAACAACCTCGATAGGCTCCTTGTTTGCTTCGCCTTCAACCTTCAGGAAGTTAATCTGCTTGCGCTCAGTGTCAATAGAGATAGTCCATACGCCGGCTGCGGGCAGTTTGATCTTGCAGTTAGAAGCCTCTGTATAGTCAAGCCATGTGTCAGCGCTGCCATCAATCGTGCCGCTAGGCTTGATTGTAGCGCCCAGGAATGAACCTCTGTGACCACGAACGGTAGAGATCATCACCTCATTCACCCAAGTGTCCTGCTTTCCTGCCTCACCGACAGTAGCAACCACCACGTCATCGTCCTGAACAAATTCAGTAGCATTGTCATAATCATACTCGATACCTGTCACAGTGTTAGAAGAAGCGACGAAGTAGCCGTGGTCTAACTTCATTTCACAGATAGAGAGGTCGTCAAAATAGAAATTGACGGCGTCCTTGACCTCCGGGTTCAGGTTGAATGCGATTGACCAGCCCTGATCATCACCGCCTGTTGGCCATGTAACAGTCTGGTCGAATTCTTGCCACTCTGTCGTGAAGTTTATATCACCGATAGCCGACCAGTGCATGTAGTCAGACGGATTCTGATGGTGAATCTGAGTATTGGTCTTAGCATTCTGAGAAGCCTTGTAGCGGAAATGTATCTTGACCTGCTCACCTGGCACCATTCTACGTGTAGACTGGATCCAGAACTGGTTGTCCCATGCAGAAGGATCACCCTCTGTGTCGGCAACCTGACCGTGAACGACGAACACGTGGCTACCATCCACCTCTTCTATGTCAGCGGGGAACGGATCCCAGCCACCATTCTCATTCATATTGCGACCCTTCTCTTTACCCCAAGCACAGATCTTGTAGTTATTCTCCTGATCATCGAATCTGACATTGGCATCAGCCCAAGGCTTCTCAGCGTCACCATTCTCAATCAGTTCAACCCACTCTACAGGACGTGTTTCCTTAGCCTGCTCGTGAGTAATCTTCAGATAGGCGATATCCCAGTCACCGACATAGTCACCACACTGCATCAAGATATTACCATTGGCCTCTGTGCATTCATAGTCAACAGTGCCTTCCACCCAGTCCGTTGTGATAGCGAACTGTCCATAAGGCGTCTGGCCAAAGCCAATCATAGAGCAATTCTGTGCTACACTACCCTTGATCTTGAAGTGGAGGGTATAGGTAACACCAATTTCAGCATTTACACCACCAATGGGGAAGAACTGGCAATCCCAAGAAGGATCAGTGGCCTCCTCACTATGGAAATGAAGACATCCGTCCTGGATAGAGAGGCGAGCCTTTGCTGACTCACTGCCACCCCAACTGTTGGGGAAATTCCATTCTGAAATGTCTGAGTACTTAGAGAAGTCGACTTCTGCATCGACGACTTCCACAGCCTTTGCTCCCAAGAAACATGCCAAGAGAGCAACCAAAGTAAACAATTTCTTCATAATAGAAACAATTTAGTTAATAATAAAGTGAATAAAAAAGTTGTTTTTAACAATTCTCATTATGCCTTACTTTCCACTGAGCGCATCGCAGAATGCCTTGTAGACGGCACTGCGCACCCAGTCCTTGTTCTTGTCGAAAGACCAGAGTCCCACTAGGTCGGAACTGTCAGCCAGGCTACCCTTGCAGATACCGGCTTGTTTGTCGTGCGGGATTTTGTTCATATAAGCCTTGATGACCTGTCCGTAGAAGTCGGCCACCTGCTGACGCTGCTCTGAAGTGATTTTATCTGCAGGCACATTCGCACCGTCAGCACCCTGATACCTGATGTCGAAGTTGGACAGGCGGATAAGTTTGCCCGTGGAGGCCAGGTTGTCGAGAAGCGTGTTGAGGGTAGCCACGGTCTGAGCCTGTTTCTCGGCATTCTCGCTGTAGGTCAGGTTCAGTTTGGCATTGATGCCGTCGATCTTGGCACCGTTTGCATCCCAGATGCCAATCCAGTACTTGAGACTCTCAAATGTCTTCTGGTCTTCAAGGCCCGTCTCGCTAATGAAGAACTTCAACTCCGACGCATTGCCACCATGCCTTTCAAACGCTCCGCTGGCAATCCTTGAGACGACGGGAGCATAGTTCTCACTGCCGAGCACATCCTGCCAGAATATCTTCTCTTCGGAGTGCTTGAGGTCGTACATGCCATTTTCGAGTTTTGCCTTCGTATCAATGGCCTCGTCGATCAGGTCGAACGACTTGATACGGCCTGCATTGATCTTCATCACACCGTCGCACCATGCGTTGAGGGCATAGTTGATGGTATCTTTCTGCTCCTGGGCGGTCTGAGGACGATGGTTGTCAGGATAGTAGCCCACCTGCACTTTCTGGATGTAGATGACGGCCGAGCGCGAGTTGTCGATTCTCAGATAGCCCTCCGTTACGCCTTCTGCACTCTGGGCCTCCACAACGATCTTTGTCCATTTACCAGCCTTGAAGGTCCATTTTCCATTGGGGCCGGAGCCGGCAACCGGATTGCCGGAGAAAGTGATGTCAAACGAAGCATCCTTGTCGGCCTTTGCCCAGAATGTCGTGGTATATTTGGCCAGGGGGTTAACCTCGAAACCTTCAATGATGCGGACTTTGGCAGCAGTTCCGATCTTAAGTGCCTTCTGGCCATCGTAGGTTTCGAGAGAGGCTGATGGCTTTTCCACCGTTCCGTCGAATGTACTCATCGTGTTGTAGTCGACCGTCTTTCCTTCTACGTAGTCAACGGCAATCTCAATAGGAGCGGTAAGCAAACTGAGCCACTCATCGCATTGATTGGCATTTGCCACGAGCGGGCTGCCATAGACCTCATAGCCAATCTCCTCCACGTGGGTCAGAAGGTCGCTCATATCGAGGAAGTTCATCACGCCCTTGGCGTTGACGATGGTACCCGACATCAGGGTCGTACCAAAGGCGATATTGTCGAAGTTGGTGACGGCTGCCGCGTGAGCCAGTTCCTGCTTGTTGAAATCAGCCACTTTGAGCGTTGCCCCAAGCGTCATATTCGGATAACTGGTCCTGTCGATATACGACTTGACAGGCGCCAGGTCCTTATAAGGCTCCACGAAAGCGGGATCGGGCTGCGCCGTGAAATCGTCAGTCGTATTATAGTCGGCACAGGACGTGATGAGTGAAGCGTGAAGCGTGAAGAATGCTGCGCACGACAACCACTTCATCCTATTTCTATAGTTTATCTTAGTAATCATAATTCTCAATTTTCAATTCTCAATTCTCAATTCTTCACGTATTTCGGAGAGAACAGTACGCGCTGGTTAGCCTCACGCGTCTGAACGACAAGCGTATCACCCGTCGTCACCTGGATGTCATTCTCAAGCAGGATGTCCTGCTTCTTCTGTTCATCCCATCCGATGACCTTACCCTTCCTGAAGGTCACATCGTAAGCCAGGCGGAGGATGTCGCGCTCATCGGCCTTGCCTTCACCATACCACTGATAGTCTTTATATTCACGCAATCCGCTTCCCTTCTCGATGAATTCTCCCGTTCCGGTAGCGGCCACGTCGGCATCCTCAGTAGAGACCGTACACTTGTTGCCGTCGAATGTGAGGATGAGGTTGCAACTGATGGAAGCCCTCTCTCTGCCCTGGGCATCCTTACCTCTCTTAATGGATACGGGGAAGATGGCCTGCCGCATATTCTTTGTGGTGATGCCGCACACCTCGTCGTTCTGGTTGACGGGATTCTCCTTGTAATGCTCCAGATCGGAGTTCACCAGAGAGAAATCCTTGCGGACAAAGGTTGAGGTGACCTCGTTTTCCGTCACCTTGTCCACACCACGGCGGATATACTTGCCCTGCCAGGGGTTCATATACTTCACGCAGTAGAGCACATAGTCCTTTGCCAGCACCTCCCAGTCCTCAGTATTCGTGCGGGAAGGCGTGAGCCCCTCGCGCGGCTTGCCAGTGAGGATATGGTCGATGCCGGTCACGCTCTTCATCAACAGCGGAATGACGTAGGTGTTCTCCATCGCCTTCTCGTCGTTGAAGAAAGCGTCTGTCAGTTGCACCTCCACATAGCCACGTGAATCCCCATTATAGGGAATGGCATTGGATGACAGTTTATAGTATGTCGAGGGCATTGGCAGCACGGGGGCTGCAGCGTTACCACCGTCATCCGTGAAGAAGAGGTTGTCGCAAAGGGTCTCATCCACGGCAATCTCCACTGAGGCATCCCGTCCACCATAGGCTCCGCCCATTGTGGACCATATCCGGAGTTTATGCTCGTTATCGAGCGAGTTGTCATAAATATCGTTACCAAGTACGAGTGCACGCACCGGGTACTGGAAGGCAAAGTAGGCTGTCGTACCTCCTTCAAAGTCCGGGAACTCCTTGTCTGAATTATAGCAAGACGCTAATGAGAGAGAGAATGCTCCCAAGACTGCCCCGTATACACAATTCTTTAGTTTCATCATAACTTTACATTTTTTCATTCTTTCATTCTTTCACGCTTATTGCCATCCTCTGTTTTGCTTGAGGTTGCTCCATTTGAGCACTTCGCTCTTTGGAATTGGGCCGTACAACTGATATGAATTGTCGTATCTCCGCTCCTCCACATCAATGATGGTATAGGTAAGTTCTTCCGTTTCTTCGTTACGGTCAATCCTCATTCCCTTAACCGTTTCATTGAGCGGCAACATCCAACGACGGAGGTCCCAGAAACGCTTGTTCTCAAAGCAGAGTTCAAGACGGCGCTCATTACGGATCAGGCTGGTCATCTTAGCCTGGTCATTAGCGCACTCTTCAAGATAGGCATCGCCTTCAGGAAGGTCACGGCCAAATTCATCCTTACCCAGACCTGCGCGCTGACGGATAGCCTTGATCACATCGTAAGCAGTGAAGCCAACACCTGTAGGATCAGCCTTCGGGCCCCATGCATCGTTGGCTGCCTCTGCGTAGTCAAGGAAGATCTCCGTGTAGCGGATGCGAGGATAGATATGCTGCTGCTCGATGAGAGAACTTGACAACGGACTGACATCATCGCGAAGCAGTTTCTTCAGGTAATAGCCTGTACGTGTTGAAGTACTGATGCTGTTGAGATTGTCATCAGTCTCTGAATTGTCGCCATTAACGGCTGGATACGTACCTGTAATAATAAGGGACTTTCTGAAAATCGTGCCGTTCAAGAGCACATTGTCAGCAAGGCGCGGATCACGGTTGGCGTATGGGTTCTTAGGATCGTAGCCTGAGTTAGGAGCAGTAATAGGAAGTCCGCTCAACATCGGGAAGGCATCGACGAGGTTCTGTGAAGGATTGACACGGCCATTGCCATAGAGCGTCGGCGGGAAGTTCTCCCTCTCCTGAGTGGCGTTCTTATGACGGTCTTCACGCCAGAGCATCTCGGGCATCTCAGCAGCAGACGGCTCAAGTTTCGTCTTGTTCTTGTACCAGATGTTACCCGTGGGGTCGAAACCCTCCATGCCGCCGATGCGATTGAGCACCGCAGCACAGAGTGTGGCAGCCTCGGCAGAAGTCACGCCACTCTGCTCACGGAAGGCGGGACTGGCAGCGAGCAGGGCCACCTGCGCCTTTACAGCCTCAGCAATCTTGCCGGACATGAGATTCCTCGACTTTGTGCCGAACACAAGATTGTAGCCAGAGTAATTGGCACCAAGGGCCTGATATTTTGCAGGTATGTCGCTCTCACTGGCTATGTCAGCATAATCAGCGGGCAGATAGGCCATAGCACTGTCGCAGTCGGCGAAGCACTGCTTCACACAGTCTTCAAACGAGGCGCGGGGCTGGTTGAAGTTGGAACTTCCGTCCTCGGCTGCGGACAGCAGGGGCACGCCGTAGAGTTTGCCATCGTCGGCATAGCCGCCATGAGCCTGGAGCAGATAGTAGTAGAACACAGCCCTAAGCCCGAAAGCCTCGCCCTTCAGACGGTCAATAAACATCTGCTGCTTGGAGACTGCACTGGGAGCCCACTTCACCTTCTCAACCTTTGAGAGGAAGAGGTTGACGTACTGGATGCCGTCCCTACAGGCATCCCACTGCGACATGGGGTTGTTATCTGAGGCCCATGTACCTGTTGCCATATTCAGGAAATCGCTGTTCTTCAAGTTGGTTACAGCGTCGTCGGTGGCAACGTCCGTCTGCGTGGTCGTGATATAAGGCAGGCGGTCGTAGGCATAGATCAGCAGACCATGTGCATACTTCGACTCCTCGTACATGGCATCCTCCGTCCGGTTGTTCTCATCGGCCGGCACGAACATATCACCGCACGCCGTCAAGAGAAGAGAGGAGAACAAAAAGAGGAGAGAGGAGAGAGGAGAGAGGAAAGAGAATTCTCCTACCGTCAACCACTTCATCCTATTTCTATTGTTTATCTTAGTAATCATAATTCTCAATTTTCAATTTTCAATTCTCAATTCGTTTAGAAGGTTGCCTTGACACCGAGGTTATAGAAACGGGTCTGAGGTGCATAGCCAACACTTGTCTCCAACACCTTGCGGTTCTTCGAAATCGTGAGGAGGTCGTTTCCATTCAGATAGACTGAGAGAGCCTTCACAACCTTCCCCTTGAACATCTCCTTGGGGAAGTCGTAGGTGAGTTGCACCTTGCGGAGGTTGAAACGGTCTGTACTGTACATCCAGAAGGTGGAAGCAGCAGCATTATGATTCGAACTCGCCGCAGTCAGGCGGGGATGGGTAGCAGTGGCTGCGGTCTCCGGTGTCCAACGGCCGCGTGCATTGACAGAATACTTGGCATCGCCGCTCATATAGTAGTAACTGCCGTTGGCCATTGCCTTTGCGCCGAACTGGCCATTACCCAGTACGAAGAGCGTGAAGTTCTTATACTTGAGCGTGAGGTTCACGCCGACGGCCCAGGGTGTCCCTACTCCGCCGTAAGTACGGGGGTTACCCAAATCATTAATGATTCCCGACTTGCCAAGAACAATCAGGTCTTTATTGTTGATGGTACCGTCACCGTTCACATCCTCGTACTTCAAGTCACCAGGCTGAATGGTACCGCCAAGTGACGATTTGGGAAGCCCTTCCTTCAGCGTGTACTTGACCAGACCTTCATCGTTAGTGGTGATGTCAAAGTCATCATTGGTATAGAAGCCCAGGCAGTTGTACCCCCAAAGCGCATCAAGTGCCTGGCCCTCCGTATATTTCTGAGGGGCTGTAGGATCAATCGTCTCATCAAACTTCTTCCACTTTGTGGAGAGGTAGGTGCCGACAACACCAAGTTGGGCATAAACCTTACCAAACTGCTTCTGGGCTGACACGCTGAAGTCAAGACCTTTACGGTTCTGGATATCATTGTTGATGGCCGGCTTGAATGAACTGCCCGAAAGACCACCTGCCAAATAAGAGGGGAAGTTGGTCGGGTTCTGAATGATATAGCCGTCCATGTCCGTATTGAAGAAGGTCAGATTGGCAGAGATCAACTTGTTGAAGAATGAGCCGCGAAGACTGACTGACCACTCCTTACGATGAACATAGTCGAGTACAGGGTTGTTACCTATGGTAGAGAACGTACGGTTTGTACTGACGCCCTCATTCCAGGAGAAACTACTTCCGCCCGTTGACCACAGAGCGTCGTAGAGATAGAAGTTCTTCTCACCCATATAGACATCGATGTCCTCATTCAGATTGCTGTAGGATCCGCTGATCAGCAGGTCATCAACGAAACTGCCCTGCATAAAACTCTCCTTGGCGAGATTCCAGCCGATGGTGAATGTTGGCGAGAAAGCGCCACGATGACCTTCCGGCAGACGGGCTGAGTGTACGGCAGCCATTGTCACATCGGCAAAGTAACGGCCCATATAGTCGTAACCCGCCTGCAGTCCTAAGTTGGCATTGGCATAACGGTGATAGGTGCCGCTGGATGTCGTTGTAAACATATTGGCGAGCAACATACCTGTGACGTGGTGACGACCGCCGAAGGTGTGGTCGTAGTCGAAATGGCCGTTCCAACTGATGGTCTGACGGTATTTTGTATCCGACATTGCCATGTGTCCGGTTACAATCTCATCGTTCTGCTGGGTCAGGGCTACGATGACATCCTTTGAGTTATAGTTACTCCAAGTTGGGATAAACACGGCATACTTGTTGTCGTACGACAGGCTGTAGTTGGCAGCATAGTCAATAGAGAATTGTGTCTTGAACGACAAGCCCTTTACGAACCTACTCATGTTATAGATGATACCTGCATCAAACTGGAACTGGCGGCTGACGGCCTTTGTCTTACCACCGAAATAGCAGTCGGCAATGGCATTGGTCTGCGTGGCTTTTGTGCCACCGGGGAAATATTTTCCGTCGAGCAGGTTGAGACTCTTGCCCAGGATGGCGAGTGCCTTGCTGGCATTGGGGTCAACCATGTCGATATCAATCAGCGGCGCAGCATTCTCCGGGAAGTTCGGTCGCATCGTTGCGGCATCACTCCAGAAGTTACCCTTGTTCTGATTGGCATTATAGAACGTGGCACTGGCATTGGCAAAGCCACTGATGAGTTTGTTGATGACCAAGTCTACATTACCACGTACACTGAAACGGTCGGTGTAGTTGTCCTTGGCAGGACCGAAGTTGATAAGGTCTTCCAGACGATAGTAATTGATGTTCGTGTAGAAATGGGCACGCTGGCCGCCACCCTGTATTTCCAACGTGGCTTCGCTACGATTGTAGGCCTTGCGGACATACTCGTCGCTGTAGTAGTTGATATTTGGATAGCGGTAAGGATTCACACCAGAGGCATGGTTATAGATGTCTTGCTGGCTGTACTTAGGTTTGACGGCGATGCCCAAGGCGTAGGCATCATTGGCCATGGCCTCGTCGTAGAGTGTCATATACTCAGCAGAGCCAAGATACTCTGGGAATTCCTTAGCGACATGCCAACCTGTGTTCACGTTGGCATCTATCTGAAGCCCGTCTACCTTACCACGCTTCGTGGTGATGAGGATGGCACCCTTGGCACCTTTCGCACCATAGAGCACAACGGCCTGGGCTCCTTTGAGGAAGGTAATCTGCTCAATCTCTGAAGGCAGCACATTGTTTGAGGGGCGCTTCACACCATCGATAATCACGAGCGGCAGGTTGCTGTTGTCGTTATTGTCAAGGCGTTCGTTGTCCATGCCCCATAAGTTATTGCCATTCCATCCGCCGACAAGCCCATACATGTCTTCAAGGCTACCCATTGTGTAGTCCTTCTTCTGCAGTTCTTCCATATCAACGTATGAAATTCCTCCGAGAAGATGGTCAGCATCCTTATCGCGGAAAGCAACATGGACCTTTTTCTTCACCACGGTAGAGTCGGCATCGTCAGCCGTTTCCTGGGCATGGGCCGTCAGTGGCGACGCGGCAAACATGGCAAAGAGCAATATGTTTGTTTTCATTCTATTCATAATGTTCAATGTTCAATGTTCAATGTTCAATGTCTTACCATCCCGGATTCTGGGGGAATCCTTCGTAGAGATAGATGTCCTTGTCAGGAAGCGGGAACCAGTAGTGCTTTGACTCGAAGCGACGGGTGATCAGTTCTTCCTTGTGGAAGTTGCCGATATGGGCATCCTTCGGGTCGTGGCTCTTGAACCACTCATCGGATTCCAGACGCTCAAACTCATGAGAGTATTTCTGAGTATAAGGCGGCTCTGTCAGAAGGAGCCAGCGCTGAAGGTCACACCAGCGGAAGCCTTCGAAGGACAGTTCCACCGCACGCTCACGGCGCACCTCATCGAGGAAATGCTCCTTGGTGTCAAGGAACTGAGGCTGCACATGTTCCATGGGATAGTCTTCTGAATTCACACGGTCACGGAGAGCATTGACGGCATCGACAGCCGACAGTGAAGTACAGTAAGTCGGTCTCTCCTTCAGTTCCTTTGCACTGCCTGCGACAACGGCCTGTGCCTCTGCATACATCAGATAGACGTCAGCCAGACGCATGTAGGGGACATAACTCTGGAAGGAGTAATCCCAGTCATACCACTTGTCGCCCTGATTACACTGGTGGGGCACCAGTTTCTGGATGAAGTAGCCCGTGCTGCTGGCATGGTCGATGTCACGCATGGCACCACCGGTGTAGAGGGCGCAATATTCCAGTTTCTTCTGATTGTCGTTCAAGGCATCGGTGCTGAGCACGTAGTGGAAGCCGTCGAACACGAAATCGTGATAGAACCGTGGGTCGCGATTCTTGTATGGATACTCAGGATCCCAGCCCGAATTGGGGTTCAGCACATATTCGCCATTCTGCACCAGATAGATAGGCTGTCCGTTGGACATACCGTACTGGTCGACGAGATTGGCTGTAGGATGATGGATGATGTTGTCGTGATCCACCAGACCAGCCACCTTCGGACCAAAGATCTTGGCGCAGTTCCAGTTGGCAGAGTTTGCTCCGGGATAAGCGCCACGGAAGATGGCCTCAGTAGAGCCCGGCATATTCCAGTTCTGCTTGACGGTATAGAAGATGTCTGAATAGCATGACTCTGCATTCTCATCACGCTCGTGGTCGTAGATATTAGAATATCTGTATTCCGCAAGTTTATACTTAACAGCACCTCTGTTTACCAAGTCAAGGGCCCTGCCAAGCGTCTCGGCTGCCTTCTGACAGTAGGCCACATCGTAATCGTAGGTCTTGCCGTTAGAACTGGCGCCTAAAAGTTGGGGGACACCACCGGTCTTGGTCTTCTCAAACTCCTTCATCAGGGGAGAACCGGCCCAGAGGTAGCACTTGCCAAGATAGCAGAGGGCCATGAACCTGTTGACACGCAGGTCGTTCTTGTTCAATGTCTGCATACCGGCAAGCGTCTCATCCCAGTCCAGAGGAAGGAGACTGGCAGCCCGTTCGAAATCCTCTGCACAGCGGTCTGCACACTCCTGGAAGGAGAGGCGGGGGAGTTCAGGAATCTGCGATGCCTCAAAAGCCTTGTCGATATAGGGCAGGCCACCGAAGTAGCACATCAGTTCGAAATGCCACCAGGCACGGAAGAAGTACATCTGTCCGAGCAGCAGGTCACGCTCCTCATCGGATCCGACGAGCGACTTGATCTTCTCGATACCCATGTTACACTTACGGATGCAGTACCAGGAGTTGCGCCAGAGCGAACTGCGGTCACCGTTCAGCCAGCACTGGGTGTTGAAGTACCAGTTACGGTAGTTGCCGAGGTCAACCTGATGGTCCATGTGGGCATAGCCTTCTGGGTTGTGGACAGCGTCGTCACCGAAGTTCCATGCAGTACAGTAGTTGACCTTCTCCTTATCAGGAATCAAACTGTAGATTTCCTCAATATATCCCTGGAAGTTGCGGAAGTTCTTGAAGGCCTCATCCTCTGCAACCATAGCCTCTTTTTCCTTCTCAAGCCAGTCGGTGCAGGCGGATAAAAAGAGGAGAGAGGAGAGAGGAAAGAGGAGGGAGGATACGCCTACCGTCACCCGCTTCATCCAATTTTTCTTGTTTATCTTAGTAATCATAATTATCAATTTTCAATTATCAATTCTCAATTCTAAATATTGAGTTTTATTCCGAAGTTATAACGTCTGACAGTAGGATATGCACCGCCACCGCCGCTGAATCCGTAGTTACTCTCACGGTCGTCGGGCATCTTTGTGATCAGGAAGAGGTTATTACCATTCAGGTAGATCTTCAGGCTTGAGAAACCGAGTTTCTTGATCCAGCCCTTCGTCCAAGTATAGGCAACCTCCACATTCTTGAGTCGGAAGTAAGAACCGTCGTAGAGGAACTGGGTACCATTGTTGTAGGAAACCTGAGTGGTGAAGCGCGGCACGACCACCTCGCCGTCGCCGGCTGCGGGATTCCACCAGGCACCGTTGTCATAGACGGTAAGCAACTTGTTATTAAAGGAGGCGAGACCTACATCGCGGGTGACACCTGTGGCACCATACAACTGTGCGAACATGCTCCAGCCCTTATACTCCCAGCCGATGGTGGCATTATAGGTGTGCTCCGGTGTGCCGGTATAGCCGAATGGAGCCTGGTCGTTGGTCTCGTCGACCTTACCGTCGCCATTGAAGTCGACAATATAATGGTCGCCGATGAGCACCTGGCTGTCGTCCTCGCGGTTGGGCACACTGTAGAGTTCATCGTAGGTCTTGACAAATCCATTGTCGATGAATGACCAGTACTGGCCCTGAGAATAGCCCTCTGCCTTACGGTAGGCAGGAATCAGTGCGGGGTCGTCCTTCAGTTTGATCACGTTGTGGGCGTAAGTATAGTTGGTGTTCGCCCAGAAGCGCATGCCATTAGCGAGCACCTTGTTGAAACGGAGTTCCACCTCGAAGCCCTGGTTCTTAATCTTACCCTTGTTGATGTCAGGCGTGGTCTTGGCACCATAGTAGGAAGGTACCGAGCGGTTGGCTCCAGAGATAAAGATGTCGTAACGGTCGTCGCGGAACCAGTCGAAACTACCGGCGAACATACCGTGGAGGAAGGCATAGTCGAAACCGATGTTCTTCTTCAGCACCGTAGCCCAGCGGAGGTCGGGGTTGGCAATCGTCTTTTCATAATAAGAGGTATAGGGACTGGCCGAACCGTCGATGGCCAGCGGGAAGTTCTGCTGGTTTCCTCCACTGGTCACGATGGCCCAGTCGGTCAGGTATGCCCAGCGCGCACCGGCATTATCATCACCGATTTCACCGATAGAGCCACGGATCTTGAACATATCGATGATGCCCTTGTCCTTCAGTTTCTTCATGAACGGCTCTTCTGAGATCATCCAGCCGGCTGCTCCTGAGCAGAAGAAGACGAAACGGTTGTCGGGTGAGAACTTCTGCGAACCATTGTAGGCACCGTTGAACTCAGCGAAATAGCGGCTGTTGTAGTCGTAGGTGGTACGGAACACCCAGTCCTCACGGCGGTTCTCAAGGTCGGCATTGCCGGCATTGATGCGGCGCTTCCAGTTACCCATGACGGTCACGTTGTGCTTACCGAACTCACGGCCCCAGAACAGTTGGAGCGACATTTCGGTGGCACGGCTTGTATAACTGACGTTACCTGCCTGTGTGGTCCAGTCGCGGCTCTCATAGAAGTCGAAGCCAGTCTTGGCGTCGATCTCGTCGGCCCAGAGCATCTGTCCGTCTTCCGGGAGAATGTATGCACGCTTCGTGGTGTGCAGGTCGGAAATACCACGAGACCCCTCATTGAACTGGTTGTCCCAGGAGATGGTACCACGTGCTATCAGGCCCTTGGTGATGAAGCCGAGATCCTGCTCCAGGGCGAAGTCGGTGAACACGCGGGTGATGGTGTTCAACTCATAGCCCGACGTAGCCACGCTGGCGGGAGAGTTCTCGATGTTGGATACCAACTTGGAATAACCCCATGATCCGTCGGAGAACTGCACGGGGAAGAGGTTGGGCGCCATACCGTAGGCACCGGCCCACTTCTGCTGCTGGAAGAACTCGCCGTTATTACCATAATAATAACGCGGGGTCTTCTGCTGGGCATTGGAACCGGCCAGGTTCACCTTGAACTGCGTGGTCTTCGTGATCTGGAAGTCCAGGTTCGAACGCACGTTCAGACGATTGTAAGTATAACCACCCTCATAACCCTGACGGTTGTCCCAGACCTTGGTCATGTCACCTTCGTTCTGGAAGTCGAAAGCCACGAAGTACTTCACGAACTTCGTACCGCCGGAGATGTTAAGGTTTGTATTATAAGAAAAGGTGGTCTTCTTGAACATCTCGTCCTGCCAGTCGATGTTCGGATAGCGCTCTGCCTGGCTGTAGTCGCCGAGGTAAGTGCCGTCAGCAGCATAGTTTGGCTTGACGGTATAGTCCTGATTGCGGAAATTGTTGATGAAAGTCTGCGGACGATAATATGCCCACGAAGCGGCACCGCCGACGGCAAGTTCGTGCTCGATGGCCTGATTGCGGAGCATGTAGCCATCGTAGGAGTCATACTTGCGGGGGAGTTTCGACACAGCCTTCAGAGTGGCATTGAAGCCTACATCAATCCTGGCCTTGCCTTCCACACCACGCTTGGTGGTGATCAGGATCACACCGTTAGCGCCCTCCACACCGTAGACGGCCGTGGCAGAGGCATCCTTCAGCACGGAGACCGTGGCAACAGATGTGATATCCACCGACTTGATCTCACGCTTGACACCATCGACGAGGATCAGCGGCTGGGCATCCTGGTTCCAGGCAGCGGCACCACGGATGTAGATGCGCGGGTCTTCTTCACCAGGCTGACCAGTAGAAGCGATGGTGGCGATACCCGGCAGGTTACCCGTGAGGGCGGCGCTGACGCTACCGATACCGGCCGCGCGCTCAAGCACCTCGCCAGTGGTCTGCGTGATGGCACCCACCACAGAGGCTTTCTTCTGCTGTCCGTAACCTACGACTACGACTTCTTCCAAATGGGTGTCGTCCTGCAGTGTCACCTTGAATGAACGCTGCTTGCCAATCTTCACCTCCTTTGTGGTCATACCGACATAGGAAATAACCAGCACCGTCTGTTCCGATGGAGCCTTGAACTGGAAGTTTCCATCGAAATCAGTCACAGTGCCATTCGATGTATTTCCTTTCACCACGACGGAAGCGCCAATGAGCGGCTCACCGTTCGCATCAACGACGGTTCCCTTGACGGGGACCCCCTCACTCTGAGCCCACATCGTAGTACAGAACATCATCGTCAACAACAAAATACTTAAATGTTTCATTTTGTCTGATTTTGATTCATAAATTACTGTTATTGGTTGTTTACATAAATCGCTAGTTACGACTTTACATCGTATCGAGTAAGTAGAGGGACTTTCACCCTCCCTTCTCACGGAACCGTGCTTGACAGTCTCCCATCACACGGCTCTTCGTACTTAATTCTTTGTTTAACTTGTTAATAATTCACGTTAATTTGTAGCG
>Ga0310694_10003741_pt1 | contig 14894 bp, 3 predicted proteins | sample 174DNAGHGhighgp2_FD_203884 | JGI IMG/M metagenome (GOLD analysis project Ga0310694, IMG submission 203884) | Sheep rumen microbial communities from Palmerston North, Manawatu-Wanganui, New Zealand - 1742 DNA GHGhigh gp2 (v2) (version 2) | ecosystem: Host-associated > Mammals > Digestive system >... | reverse complement strand
TTTGAGGTATTGGTGGGGGTGGGTTGAGCATTCACGGGAACGGTCTGCACCTTCTGGTCGGTGCATGCTCCGTGGGCTGTCGAAACGCTGTGGGTCACTGTATAGTTGCCGGCTTCGGCATAGGTGTGCGAAACGGTCTGTCCTGAGCCAGTCTGGCCGTCGCCGAAGTTCCAGTTGTAGTTCTGGATTTGTTGTCCTGGAGCAATTGTTGCGGTACTGGTGAATTGGGTGGGATTGCCTTTACATACTGTGGTGAAGGTGAAGTCGGCTATGGGTGATGCGTTGACGGTCACCTGTTGGGTCTTTTCGCTTGAGCAGCCGCCTGCGCCTTGTACGGTCAGTGTCACTGTGTAGGTGCCAGGTTGGGCGTAGGTGTGCGAGACGTTTTGTCCCGATCCGGTTTGTCCGTCACCGAAGTTCCAGTTGTAGCTCTGGATTTGACCTGTCGAGTTGCTGGTGAATTGTGTGGCGGTGCCTTGGCAGACGGTGGTGAAGGTGAAGTTGGCCACAGGTTGTGCGTTGACGGTCACTTGTTGGGTCTTTTGCGAGGTGCAGTGGCCTCCGCAGGAAACGGTGAGGGTCACCGTGTAGGTGCCTGCCGTGGTATAGGTGTGCGTTGGGTTGGCGCCAGTACCCGTCTGTCCGTCGCCGAAGTCCCATTGGTAGTTTTGGATGGTTTGTCCGGCAGGGTTGGTGGTCGAGGTGCTGGTGAATTGTGTCGGATTGCCTGCACACACGGTGGTATAAGTGAAGTTGGCCGTTGGCATGGGGTAGATGACCACTTCGGTGGTGGCGCTGTTGGTGGCACTGCCCACCGCGATGGTGCAGGTGTAAGTGCCGGCCATGTTCAAGGTACAGTTGGGACGGGTAGGGTTCTGCTGTGTCGACGAGAAGCCGCCAGGTCCCGACCAACTATATGTAGCGCCTGACTGACCATTAGCGCTCAGGTTAATCGTCTCGCCCACGCAATAAGGACCGGAGTTGTCGACCAATGGAGGCAGGATGCCGCAATCAGTCTCGCCCGGACCACTACCAGGGACTTTGGAGAAGGTTACGGTTGTTGAGCCAGATGAATATCTGGTGATGACCATAAGGTAATACTGGCCAACTTGTGAATTTGAAGGAATGGTGCATTCCTGAACACTGTTGTAAGGCGAGTCGCAATCGATAATTTTATCGGAAGTTAACTGGCTAGTACATGGGGTGACCGGATCGCTGAACGGCCCCCAGCAGCAGAAGTCGAGGTCGTTGTTGTTGCTGTTGGTGATTTGTATGGTGAAAGTTCCAGCAACGCCTATCTTCATATAATACCAATATGGAGGTCTCGCGGTATAAGGAGTCATGCAACCGTAGTCAGGCCCTGATTCACACGACCCAGTGACACTGGCATCAATATAGAAGTTAACAACATCAGTCGTACAGAATGGATCAGCGGTGGCACAGGTCTGGTTGCCGTCCCGATGAGATGGATTTTCAATGAGCAATTGTTTGAATAACAAAACAAAAATGTCTTGAGGTAATTGTTCTTTCCAGGCAGTAAACATTGCTCCTTGTGCTTCCTTATCGGCGGTCGTATAGGTATTGAAACTATGTTCGGCCTGCATTCTCAAATCGTCGAAATAGGCCTGAAATTGCTGATCGTCCCAATTGTCTTTTGAGAAAAGCAAGACACTACCAACCTCTTCATCAATTAAGTATGAGATATTATTATCATTGGCGATTCTGGACAGCAAACAATACCGATAATCAGGATTGCTTATGGTGCTTAGTTCAATTTCAATATTGCTGTTTTTGATGGTTTGTGCCCACTGCTTTAAAGGCAAAGCCATCAGCATCATGGCAAGAAGTACAGTCTTAGTTAGTCTATTCATATCTGTTTGTTTTGGTGGTTATTATCGTTTGTTTACTATGATTGTATTATCCTGTTAGTCAATCTAAAAAATAAAAAAGCGCGTAAAGATACGCACTTTTTTGGAATAATGAAGCATTTTTCTGCTGAATTGCATTTTTTTTTGCTCGGAGTGTCTACATTTTTCTCGTTCCAGCGATTTTCTGGTCCAGCGAATTTGCAATTCGCTGGCCTTGAGTATGGGGATTTGCAATCCCCTTGCTATCCTATTCCTTCACCACCTTCCTCACGCACTTCCGTCCTTCGCCGTCGGTGACGTTGACGAAATAGATGCCTGCAGGCAGTTGGCTGATGTCGATGCGCAGCGTCTCGCCTTTGCCCGTTGCGGTGGCCACGCGCTGGCCGAGCGTGTTGAGCACCTCGATTTGCCTCAATCCTTCGGCTTCGACGGTGACCAAGCCACGGGTCGGGTTGGGATAAATCTTTGTTTCGATACCGTATTCAGCGACATCGGTCGAGTTCTTCACGTTGACGCTGAGGTTGCTTGTGTTTTCGCCGCAGGGGTTGGCCGCCGTCACCTTGAGGGTGGCCGTGCCTTTGAAGCTGTCGCTCCAAACCACGATGGCCTTGTTCATTTCGGTGGTGATGCTTCCAGCTTCAGCTGGTTCGATGATCCAAATGTATTCATCGATTTGGAAAAGCTCGCCCACTGCGGTGTAAGTGCTGCTCGGGGTGTGGAGCACATCCACCTCATTGGGACCTTCAATGACGTTGATTGCAGGTGTCTTGTTAACGATTAAACACAGGTTGACGATGCTGTCGCAGCCCATCACGTTGGTGAAGGTCTTGGTATATATGCCGCTTTCTTCGAAAATCTCGTCGTTCCATTCGTAGCTGTCGCAGGCTTCGACTGTAAGATTTGTTGTTGATAACTCATTGATGGTCAGGTGCATCGTGACAATCGAGTCGCAGCCGTACAACGAAGAGAAGGTTTTCTCGTAGTCACCGCTTTCGATATAGGTTTCACCGGCCCAAACGTAGCTGTCGCAGGCGGTCATTTCGGTTTCCGTCATGAGGAAGTCGACAAGGCTGAGATGTAGGGTGACAATGCTGTCGCAGCCATAGACGGTTTGCAGGGTTTGCTCGTAGTCGCCTTCTTCGGTGTATTCGATGCCGTTCCAATTGTAGGCCACACATGAGGTGGCGGCAAATTCAGAGTGCGTGATGGGATGTGTGGTCAGCACGAGGTCGCGGGTGGCATCGCCGCAGCCGTAAGGCGAAATGGCGTTGACGGTAAGGGTGACTGTGCCGTTCATGATGTCTTGCTCGCCAGGCGTGTAGTTGATGTGGGTCGAGAGGGGGTTGTCGAAAATGCCATCGCCGTTTGTCGACCAGAGGACGATTCCCGTCTCACTTGTCGTGATGTCGATTTCGAATTCGGTGCCTTCGCAAACGTCGGCTTCTTCGTCCATTTCGATGGAGGCGGCTTCATGGAATCGGACAACTACATCGTCAGTGAGGGTCTCGCCTTCTTCATTGGTGGCGGTGAGCGTTAAGGTGACGGCTTTGGCTGTTAGGTCTTGTTCGCCAGGCGTATAGATGGGGTTGAGGACATCGTTTTGGCTGAAAGTGCCGTCGCCGTCGGTGGTCCAGGCTAAGGTCTCGTAGCCGATGGCGATAGCCTCGATTTGTACGGCTTCCATGCAAGCGTCCAAGTCGGCACCGGCATCGCAGGCGAAATTGATGTGTTTGACAGGGAAGAGAATCTCGTCAATCCAAGCGTGGTCGGCACCCAAGCTGACTGATCCGTTCTTTTCGTACGACCAGGTGAAGGTGTGTTCGCCTGCGCCGACGGGGAAGGTCAGCTCGCGCCAATTCATCGTGCCGCTCCATTCCATTTGCAGCTCGTCGTCGATATAGAAGCGCAAGAAGTCGCCATTCAGCTGGCTGTCGGTTTTTCTCATGAAACGTATTTCGTCGAGGGGGTTCTCCACTTCGTAGGTCAGCGAGAGGGTAGAGGTCTGCCCGTTGCTGATGTTGCCTGATTGCAGGCAGTAGTTGCCCGATGCTGGGTTGGTGGTGCTGACGGTCCATGGATGCTCTGGGTCGTTTTGCCATTCAAAGCCTTCCAAGCCTTGTTCGAAGTTGGCGAGTTCAAGGCCGACACGGTGGGTGATTTGCAGCACGTCGGTGTAGTTGCCCGAGGTTACGGTGAGGTTAAGGTTGGCGTTGGTGCCGCGCGGCATTTGGGTCGAAATGCTGACATCGTAGGTCACTTCAACATTTTGCCCGATGGCGACAATGGGCGTGTTGATAGAGGCTTGCTGGATGGTGATGTATTGCGCCACTAAGGTGCCGAGTGTAGCCGTCACGTTGTTGACTTCGGCATTGCCCACGTTGCTGAAATTCAATGTGATTTGAACGTCCTCGCCTGGGTCGAGGCGGCCATTGCCATTGCCTCGGTCGTTGTCGTTGATGACATAGAGGTCGGAGATTCTAAGGACGGGAGCGAAGGCAGTGACGCTGAAGTCGTTCTCCCAATGGTGCGAGCCAGCGGTGATGGTGAGGGTGAATTGCAGGTGGCTGTCATTGGGCACGTTGTCGGCCACGCTGATGCCGAACACTTCGCTGAGGTCGGTGCTTTGGTTGGGCGATAAAACGGGGATTGAGGCCGTGGCATTGGTGATGGTGACAAATTCAGGTGTGCGCGTTGATAGCGTTGCCGTGGCAAGGGTTGAGGCTTGGTCGCCGATGTTTTTGATGGTCATGTCAAACGTGGCTTGCTCGCCATATTCCAGTTGGGCGTCGCCGCCATCGTTGACGGCAACTTCGGTAATGGTCAGGTGTGGCTCGCTGATGACGTTGATGCTGCCCACATAGCGGAGGTAGTCCTGCTTGGTACCTACGATGGTGATGGTTGTATTGCTTGGCTGTGCGGCAAAGGTGATGCTTTGACTGGCACCTGTGGCGGTGGCCACGGCGAGGATTTGGTTGTTGCGCGTCAGGGCGACGATGGTACCGGCGGGAGCAGTCACGTTGATGCTCGTCGTTGAGGAGCTGATTTGCGTGGGATGGCTGACCGTCAAGGTTTGTGGCACTTGGGTGTAAAGGGTCAGGAAAGCGTCGCAGTGGGCGGTAAACATCTTATGGGTGATGGCTTTGCTGTTGGTGTTGTAAGGCCATGAGCTTTGTTGCAGGAAGTATTTTCCGGCCACGTTGCCGAAAGCGGGTCTCCAGTTGCCTTCGTAGTTGGCGTAGGGGCCGTAGGTGGGAAGGAACTCAGGGTCGTATTGGTCATACATGCCCCATGCGTAGGTGTCGTTGACGAACGAGTAGGAGGTCTGGGTGGGACCGATGCAGCCCACTGCGCCGGCGTTTTGGTTGTTATAGGTGCGGCGCATGAAGGTCTCGATGAGACATTCGGGCGAGTGGTCGAAGGTGCCGGTCTGGCAGTTGATGGTGTTGACGAAGGTCATCTTGCCGACGTTGTTCATTTGGGCAATGTGGCTGTTGCTGAAGTCGGGTTCGCCCCAGCCTTGGTAGCGTCCGTGGTCGCGGTGCTGGAGCAACATGCAGCCGTTGTTGACGGCTTGCACCACTTGTGCTCCCGTGCCGCCTGTCCAGCCGCCCAGTTCTGAAGGGGACTGAGGAATGTAGCCCGTGCCGTTGGGACCGAAGTAGTTGACCACCATCGAGGTGTTTTGGTTGCTCGACCAGATGCTGCCAGGCATACCGTCGTAGATGGCGTTGATGCGCACAGGGTGTTTGCCTTGGTTGCGCCAATAGCCGCCCACCGCTTCGGAGCAGATTTGGAACCAACGTTCTGTTTGCCAGCCCAATGCGGTGATGGGTTGGTCGTAGGTCGAAGGGTTCATGTTGGGGTTGGTGAACTCATATTCTATCTGCTTGCTGACCATCATCTGGGCTTGGTTGGCGTTGGCGGCCACGAGGCGGCTGAAGGCCATTTCAGGCAGGTTGTCGCCCGTCACGTCGGCATAGCCGTTGTCAGTGATGCAGTTGCCGTAGTTCGTTGAGTGGTAGGTGGTTTCGGCAGGGATGCCTTGCGCCATGTTTGTGTTGTGGTCGGCGAGGAGCAGTACGGCCACGGGTGCAATCTCCCAGGTGTTGTAGGCGTTGTGGAAGTAGCTCTTCATCATGTTGGTGGTGGTGCAGCCCATGTCGGCGAGGCTTTTCACCTCGGTGATGATGCCTTGTTGGATGCGGTATTCGGCCAGTTGGTTGGCGTAGGTGCGGAAATCCTCGTTGTTGGGGATGACGATGAGGTATTCGCAGCCTTCAGGGCGGTGGGTGGCCCATTCTTGCATACGTGCCTCATAGTCGATAGTGGGCAGTTGGTTGTAGTTGGCCAGGTTTTGCATGAGGATGGGGTCCCAGTAGGGCGAGCGTAGGCGGTTGTCGCCAAACTCGCCGTTGCCGCCGTCGAAGCGCACGCCGAATTGCAGGTCGTCGTACACACGCAGCTCTTTCGTGACAGGGTTGTATTGGAACGGCACCACGGTGACGGCCACGGTTTGCACGCCTCTCAGGCTGAACGGCTCCGACACGCTGACGGGCTGTTCGGGATAGAAGGCATTGCGGCCATAGATAGCCATGTCTTTCTCGTAGGTGTTGGGGCTGTTGTCGGTGTCGAATTTGATGGGTGCGGCGGCCATCAAGTCGACGTTTTGCAGGGTGGTCATGCTGCGGTAGCCCATTTCGATGTGGGCGGTGGCACCGTTGGGCACGGCCACGAATTGGCTGAAGCTAGGCAGGTCAGGCTTGCCTTCGTCGGCGGGTAGGGCGATGCCAGTGCCCGCGTTGATGGCTTCGCCCGTGTAGCCGTTGTCGCTGACGGCGACGATGCTCATGTGTTTAAGGGCGTGGCGCATCTCAAGGCCCGAGCGGGTGTTTTGCTCGACGGTGAGGCCTTCGCGTTGGGCTGTGTTGTTAAAGGTGAAGTCGCGCTGTTGGGCGTTCAAAGCCATTGCCGAAAGCAGCAGGACAGCGGAAACAAGGGTGCGTAAAGAGAATTTCATCGTTTTATCTGTTGAAATTGGTTAACCATAATGAAAAATCGTGTAAAAATACGTATTTTTGTAATAGGGTAGCGAGTTTTTTCAACGCTATTGTTCAAAATTTGACTTTAATTCCATAAAACAGCAGTCTAGTTCCAGCGAATTTGCAATTCGCTGGAACCGAATATGGGGATTTGTAATCCCCCTCTGAAAGCTTACATCTTCACCATCTTCCTGCTCCAGCGCTGACCGTTCTGCACCAGTTCGATATGGTAAATACCAGCTGCCATTTTGCTGAACGACAGTTTGTTGTCGTTGCGCTTGCTCATGATAAGCTTGCCCTTGCCGTCGTAGACGTTGACCACATAGTCGCCCTCTTGCTCGATGTCGATCCAAACGAGGTCGGTGGTGGGGTTGGGGTGAATGGTCAAGGCGTGCTCAGTTTGCTCGTCGGTCTTGTCCAGGAAGGGCGGCAGAGAGATGTAGTCAATGAAGGCGCAGTCGTCGCCATTTGTCACCGAGTGGTCCTTCTCGTAGCTCCAGGTGTAGGTGTGTGTGCCAGCACTGATGGGGAATCCACAATGGAACCAAGGGAGTACTCCCGACCATCTTTCCATGACTTCGTCATCGATTCTAAACACCAGGAAGTCGTAGTTGGTTTCCGACGACACCTTGCGGTAGAATGACAGTTCGCCGTCGGCATTCGAGGTGTAGGTGAAAGTGATTGCCGAGGTTTGGCTATGGTCAATCACGCCCGACCTGAGGCAGAATGAGCCTTCCTGCGGCAGGGTGTTGGAGAGAATCCAGGGATGATAGGGGTCGTTGGTCCAATATTCTGGGTTGAGGTAGTGGTCTTCAAACGTCTCGACGGTGAAGCCGATGGGGATGTTGAAATGGGTTTCCTCCACGAGGCTGCGGCTGGTGCTGACAATGCCGATGTCAACGGAGGTGGATTCGCCGGCGATGAATTCAACGAAGATGTCGAAGGAGATGTCGTTCACGTGGTAGATGCCCACGTCGTGCAGCGTGATTTCGGGTGTGATGACGCGGATGTAGCCTTGGTCGTTGCTGAGCGTGAATGTCGGATTCTCGGCAGCGCAATGGCCGATGTTGGTGACGCGGAAGTTGAGCGTGGCCAATTCGCCCGGGTCCAAACGTCCATTGTTGTTGCCCAAGGGGTCGCTGATGCCGATGAGTTCGGCGGCGAAATGCGGTGCCTTGACAGTCATGGTGTAGTTACGTTCAAGACTCTCGCCGCCAAAATGCGTTGTGATGGTGAAAGGCACCTCGGTCCAGTCGGGCAGGTTGTCGCCCATCGTGATTTGGAAGGCGTTTTGGATGAGTTGGCTCTCGTCGGGCGACAAGGCCCCGAAAGCCGATTGCGACTGGTTGATTTGCATTTGGCCCGTGCCACACGACAGCACAGCAGTGCCCGCCGGGCTGGATTCTGAGCCGACGTTTTTCACGTTGAGGTCGATGACGGCCGACTCGCCGTAAGCCAGCTGCGGCACGCCTCCGTTGACGGCAATGCTGTCGGTTGCGACGGCAGGGCCGGCGAATGGCATTACGAAGATGGTCTCTTCACGGCGCAGGTAGTTCTGCCCTGTCATGGTCAGCTTGACCCGGTTGACAGGCACGTAGTTCATCACTTGGAAGGTTTGTTGTTCGCCCGTGCCAGTGGCCGTGGCCAGCAGGTGGGCCTTGCCGCCATAATAGGCACTAAGAGCCACGTCGATGCCCTCGGGTACGGTGAAGTGGAAAGGTGCATAGCTGGTAAACGTAGGGTCGTATGTGGCTTCGATGGCCTGAGGTATTTCGGTGTACATCTTGATGAACGGGTCGCAATGCGCATGGAAGGTGTTGTAGGTGGTGGAGCGCAACGTCTCGTTGGTGCCGGGAAACACGTTGGTCTCCAAGAAATATTTTCCCGCCACGGCAGCGAAGGCGGGCATCCATAGTCCGGTGTGCTGCGTGTCGTAAGGACCGTAGTCAGGCAGGAAAGCGGGGTCGAAAAGGTCCCAAATGCCCCACAGAAAGATGTCGTTGGCAAACGAATAGGTTTGTCCCGAGGGTCCGATGGCACCCACGATGCCGGCGTTTTGGCCTTCGCGCGTCATGCGCAACAGCGCTTCGACGAAGCAGTTTGATGTGTGGTCAAATTGGCCCGTTTTGCAGTTGACGGAGATAAGGAAAGGCATTTTCCCCACATTGTTGATTTCGCCGAAGTCGGTGGTGTAAATCTCTGGTTGATACCATTTTGTGGTCCAGCCATGGTCTCGATGCTGGATGAGGTAGGCTCCTTGGTTGATGGCCCTGATGACGTGTTCAGCCCTGGCTCCGGTCCAGCCGCCGAGTTCGCCAGGCGTGGCTGGGATGTAGCCCAAGCCTTCGGGTCCGAAGTAAGAGGTGATAGTGCTTGTGCCGCTTGCACTCGACCATTGGTCGCTCAATTCGCCGGTGTGGATTTCGCTGAGGCGGGTGGGCTGTTTGCCATGCTGGCTAAGGTAGCCGTAGATGGTCGAAATGGTGATTTGGAACCACAAAGAGGTCTGCCATGCCGATGCCGTCAGCGGGTGCAGGTAGTAATAGGGGTTCATGCAAGGGTTGGAGTATTCATATTCCATCAACTTGCCGATGAAGACGGGCAACTCGGTGGGGTTTTGTGCCACGAGTCGCGAAAAGCAGATGTCGGGCAGCTCGTCGTCGTCGATGTCGGCGTATGGGTTGTCTGACGAGATGAAGCCGTCTTTGGGATGCTGCGTGCGAAAGGCGGGGATGTATTGCTGGTAGTTGTCGCCATGGTCGCCCAGAAGGCACACCGCTGCTGGCGGGATGTCCCAGTTGCTGTAAATGCTCCTGATCCAAAGCCGCAACATGCCAGGGGTGGAGATGCCTGCCTCCGAGATGTTCATCACCTTGGTGATGATGCCTTGGCGTGTGCGATAGTCGGCCAGTTCTTGGGCAGCTTCAACGAAGGGGTCGTTGTCGGGGGTGATGATGAGGTATTCGCAGCCCGTCGGTCGGCCTTGCAGCCAAGCTTGCCGTCTGCCGTGATAGTCGATGGAGGGCAGGGCATCGTAGTTCAGGATGTTGTTCTGGAGGATGGGGTCCCAATAGGGGGATCGCAGGCGGTCGTCGCCAAAATGCCCGTTGCCGCCTTCGAAACGGATGTCGATGTCGAACTGACGGTTGACGTTGATTTCGTGCCTCGCGGGGTTGAACTGCACGGGGCTGATGCCGAGGTGGACGACATCGACGCCGCGCATCTTTTGTGGTTCTGCCATCACGACTGCCGATGAGGGATACATCGCGTCGCGTTCGTAGTATTTAGGCTCTTTGTAGAAAGGCCGCTCTGTTTCGTTCTCGCATTGGCTACCTACGGAAGGGGCAATGTTGATACCGCTGATGCGTTCCCCTCTCGAAGGTCTCACTTCGATGATGGCTTGTGCGCCTTGCGGAATGGCGACGAAGCGGTTGAACGTAGGCAGGTCAGGCTCGCCGTAATCGTTGGGCACGGTGATGCCTTTCGTCGTGATGACGTGCATCAGCTCGCCTTCACGTCTGACGGTGTCGATGGAGAATTCGTTCAGCTCGAATCTCAGGCTCAGATGATGGCTGTCGGATTCGATGATGGTGAAGTCTTGCCCCAGCGAAACGATAGGCAAGGCAACAGCCAGGGCAAGGAGGCAAAACAGTTTTTTCATAGCAAAGAGTTTTTTTTATTTAAGTAGATGAGCAGATATAGCTTACATATTGGACGCGAGACTACGAGACACGAGACGCGAGACGGGTCCCTGAGCTTGTCGAAGGGTCGTCCCGTGTCCCGCGTCAAAAATCATGTAGACTAATTTTGATCATTTACTTACTTATTTGACTATCACTTTCTTAGAGATTACGCCGCCTTTGCTGGTGGCGACGAAGAAGTAGATGCCGTTGGCGCGATGGCCCATGTCGTATTGCATGGTTTGGTTTGCGGCCGAGTTGTACATGTCGAAGTCGTCGATGAGGTTGCCTCGCATGTCGTAGACCCTCATGTTGACCTTGCCGCTGATGTTTTCGAAGCTGAGCGTCATCTGACCGTTGTTGGGGTTGGGCAGCACGTCGAAGGAACCTGTCGAAGTGTTGTTTTCTTCGATGCCGTAGAACGACGATACTAACCAATAGCGGCGCGAAACGCCTTCGTTAGGCTCGCAGCGGTTGTAGGCTGTGGCTCTCAGCCATACGGTGTCCTCCAAGTGATCGAGCACATAGATTTTGCAACACTTGGCCTTGTCGCCAAATGGCTCAAGTGCCCACCCGATTTCGCTTTCAAATTCCCAACTGACGGTGTCCCAGTAGCATAATGGGTTGTTGTCCCAGAACTGGAAATCGTAGGTGTTGATTTGGAATTCCGTTGACGAAACCACCCAGTGGGGAGCCGTGTTGTCAGGATCCATGGGATAGATGGGGGTGGGGTCGGGGGTGTAGTCGAAATGGACATTCATCGTCACCAAGCTGTCGCATCCCATGCGGTTCAGGTAGGTGCGATGATAGGTGCCAGAAAGGTTGTAGACGGGGTCTTCGTGGTCGGTATAGACGATTTCGTGGCCGCCGTCGTCCCAGAAGTATTGGTCGCAGTTTTTGTCGTCTCCAACGGTGAAGCTGCTGCTTTCCACTTCGTAGGTGGTCAGGGTGAGGTTGATGACGCTGTCGCAGTAGTGTTGCGTTTGGAGCGTATGGTGGTAAAGTCCTGGCTCGGTGAGGGTCTGACCGTAGAAATCGTAACTGCCGTTTTCGCAGATGGCGGCTTCGATGTCGGTTTCCACGTTAGGATAGACGGTCACGTCGACGGTGACGATTTGCATGACGATGCCATCGCTGACGGTGCAGCTGAAGGTGGTTGTGCCGACGGGCGGTGTGGCCACAGGATTTTGTGTGGTGGTGCTGCTGAGCAGGTCGGCGGGCGTCCATTGGTAGGTGTAGACACCTGTGCCGTTGATGGGATGGGCATGGAGGGTGGTCGAGCTGCCTTGGCAGATTTCGTTTTGGTCGGCTGAGGCGGTGGCGGTCATGTTGGAGCCGCCCATGTTGACGACCACTTGCATCGTGCTGGTGCAACCTCCAGGAATGCTGGTCACAGTGACGGTATACAGTTGGCTCTCGATGAGGCCAACGGTTTGCGTGGTTTGGCTGTTGGGGTTGGTCACCATGTTGGCGGGTTCCCATTGGTAGGTGTAGTTGCCGGCAGGCTCCACATTGGCCGTGATGGTCGCAACGCCGCCGTAGTCGACACTGGCGGGGTTGGCCGAGATGGTGATGATGGGCATGGCATTGACGATCACTTGTTGCGTGATTTCGTCTTCACAACGGTTGTCGGTTTGGATGGAATGGGTCACTGTGTAAGTGCCAGCGGTGGCGTAGGTGTGCGTCGGGTTGGCGACACTGTCTGTCGTCCCGTCTCCGAAGTCCCAATGATAGCGCGTCACTTCGCCTCCTGTCGGCTCGGTGGCTGCCGTGCTGGTGAACTCGGTGGCCGTGCCTTCGCAAACGGTGGTGAACTCAAAGTTGGCTATAGGTTCGGGAAGCACGATGACCTCAGTCGAGCCGGAGGTGTTCTGGTCGTCGACGATGGTGACGCAGGTGTAAACGCCGCCCATCTCGTAAGTGCAGTTGGGGATGATGGGGTTCTGCTCGCTCGAGCTGAAGTGGTTGGGGCCGCTCCAGCTGTAGGTGGCGCCGGGTTGTGAGTTGACCGAGAGGTGGATGGTCTCGCCCACGCAATAGGGACCGTCGTTGGTGACGATGCCGGGCAGGATGCCGCAGTCGGTGGTGCCAGGACCCGAGTTATCGGCCTTGGTGAACGAAATCGTACAAGGCTCGCGCGAGTAGTTCGTAATCATCAGGATGTAATACTCGCCTGTTTCGGGAGTGTGTTCGACGATGGTGCCGTGGCTCGACTGGTGTACATGTTCGCTCTCACGGTAGCCCAGGTAGATGTCCTCCGAATAGGATGAGGAGTAGTTGCAGTCAATGATTTTGGAACCGGTCAGTTGGGCCACGCAGGGGGCGGTGGGGTCGTCGAAGGGACCCCACATGCAGAAGTCGATGTCCCTGTGTTCGTTGGTGGTCGGGTCGTGGCCTTCCATGTGGATGACGAACTGACCTGGTGTGTTGATTCTCATGTGGTACCACGAGGGGTTGTAGGAGCTGCCGATGCAGCCGTCGTCGAAGACGCCAGGAGCTTCAAGTTGGTCGGCCGTTTGGCTGGTGTTGGCGGCGTCGAAGGTGATGACGTCTGAGGTGCAGAACGGGTCGGAGTCGACGCAGTGGTTGTTGACGGTGATGGCACGGCTGATGGCGATGTCCATCGTAATGGAGGCGAAAGCCACCGACGGCACCTTGTCTTTCCAGGTGGGGAACAGGTCGTAGATGTCGTTTTTCGTCAGCAAGGCGAAGTCGGCGAGCGTGTTGTTATAGAACGAATCAAATTCGTCGACGAAGCGTCCGTCGGTTTCGGTGTTGGAAGGCAAAACGGTAAACTGTCCGTTCTCGTCTTCCGGAATCACCGTGAAACGGTCGTCTTGGCTCAGGTTGTAGAGCAGGAACAGCCTGAAGTCGTGGTTGCCGATGTTGAAGAAATCCAAAGTGATGCCTTCGTCGGCAAAGGGACGATAGGGCTGCTGGGCGAAGGGCTTGAGGGGCAGCAGGGCGAACAGCAGGGCTGCCAGCAAAAATTTAGCGTATTTTCTCATGTTACAAAGTGTTTTTCAAAATGATAATAACCGCCAAAAATAGTGTTTTTTTCTTGAAAAGAACAAAAAAACGGCGTTTTTTTCGAAAAAATCCCCTCAAAAGCCAAAGTGCGCACAGAAAAGAACATGGATTACACGGATTTTCACGGAAAAAGCCATCCATGGAGTCTGGAAAATGGAACACGGATTACACGGATTATCACGGAAAAATCTATCCGTGTCCATCCGTGAAATCCGTGTTCGGAAATAAAAACTATCTGTGTCTATCCGTGCAATCCGTGTTCGAGAAAAAAATCGTATTCGTGTTCGGTGGTAGGTCGTTATTCCTTCACCACCTTGTCCGAAAACACCTTCCCGCCTTGCAGTGTGACGCGCATCATGTAGGTGCCTGCCGCGAGGCCTTCCATGTTGATGCTTTCCAAAGTTGTGGTCTGGCGGCGCACTAAGCGGCCTTGCAGGTCGTAAAGCTCGATTCTCGTGGGCGTTACGTCGGGCGAGTATTGCAGATTGAGGATGCCTTTGGCGGGATTGGGCCAGAAGGCGTAGGGGCGGACGACGATGCCGTTGTCATCTACGTCTACCGGGCCGTCGTGGTTGAGCATAAAATAGACCCATCCATTTATGTCGTAGTTGCCATCCTTAAGGGCCCCTCCAGTCCAGGCTACGCCAATCTCCTCGCCTGCCTCGTCCTCAATCGCAATGGGAGAATTGAACCTCCAATACATGTTGATGTTTTGTGTTTTGCAGAAGCGTTTCCATTCCACATTCAAATTGGCGTTCATTTTCACGATGTTGATGCTTTCTTCCGGATAGCCGTGTTCCTTGTATAAGAAATAGACGGTGCCGTCATCCAACATCTTGAGTCCCATCGGGCTTCCGTCGCTGCCATACCAATGGAAGTCGTTGAACACAGCATAGCATTTCAGTCGCTTGGTGACAAGGTCGTATTTTGCCACCGCCACTCCGCGATCTGCATTCGTGGAAGAAAAATTCGTGTCGATTGCATACTGTGCGGCAACCAGGATGTCATTACCTCCTGCTGAAATCACTTCGGTTCCATAGTCGATGATGAGATGCTCGTATGCAATTATAACAATTGAGGAGTCATAGGGATGTTGAAAAAGGAGTTCTTCTCTTAGTATCCCGTTGAGGGGTACAGTGTCCGTGTTGAATAGGGAGTCGATCACGTAAACAGTAAAGTCGGAATATGGGGGATCGTACGCGCCATACCATTGGAAATACTGAAGCGGCGAGTCTTTGAATTCACGTAACGGCTCGAAATTGGTAAAATGATTTTCG
>Ga0310694_10003740_pt1 | contig 14894 bp, 16 predicted proteins | sample 174DNAGHGhighgp2_FD_203884 | JGI IMG/M metagenome (GOLD analysis project Ga0310694, IMG submission 203884) | Sheep rumen microbial communities from Palmerston North, Manawatu-Wanganui, New Zealand - 1742 DNA GHGhigh gp2 (v2) (version 2) | ecosystem: Host-associated > Mammals > Digestive system... | reverse complement strand
GCGACCGAACGCTTTGTTGACGACGAACATCGACGCCAGGTTAGCAGCAGGGCCTGCCATGAGGAGCACCAGGGCACAACCGGGTGACATCCCCTTGAGCATGAGCGCGGCGGCAATGGGAATAGAACCTGTGGCACACACATACATCGGCACGGCTACCAGCACGATGATGAACATGTTGAGCAACGGCCAGCGGGCATAGGTCGAGAAGAAGTCGTCGGGCAGCAGCACGGTAATCAGCGTGGCCACCACGAGACCGATGAGCAGCCAGCGGCCTATGCTCTGCATCATGTCAAAGAAGCCATACTTGAACGTCTCCAGCACCTTGTTCCATAACCCGTTGGGCAACTCGCTGAACTCGTAGTTGGCCTCGTCATGCACGTCGTCGAGCGCACCCTTTCGTTCCCAGTGCCCGACTGCCAGGCCGCCCAGCAACGAGGTCACCAGTGCTGCCACGGGACGCAGGATGGCGAACGGCAGACCCATCATCGAGTAGGTCGCCGCGATGCTGTCCACACCCGTCTGGGGCGTGGCGATGAGAAACGATGTGCTGGCCGCACGCGAGGCGCCACTGCGCCGCAGGGCCACCGCCGTGGGCAACACGCCGCACGAGCACAATGGCAACGGAATGCCAAAAGCCGCAGCTGTCGCCACCGAGCGTAATCCGGTTCCCGCCAGATAGCGGCTGTAAATCGACGACGGGACAAACGCGTGAAGCAGTCCCGCAATCAAGAAGCCTAGCAGCAGGTAAGGCGACATGCCGTTAAGCATCGACACAAATGCATTAATATAGTCCATCATAACAAAGTGCAAAATTACAAATAAAAGAACGGAAGGAGTATGCCAAAAGTGTAAAAAAAAGCCATTTTGGCTACTTTGAGGCTCAAATTCTTGTCTCAATTAAAATAAAAAGCTAATTTTACCATCCAGAATACAGAACACAATCAGAATATGGACATCAGACTACCAAAAAGGATAGACGGTAAGGATCCCGAATCTCTGTCGGAATCCAAACAGATAACCATTATCGGTACCAACGGAGCGGGCAAAAGCCGCTTCTGCACGGCACTGGTCAATGAACTGGGTGACAAGGCTTATCGAATCTCGGCACTGAAGGCGCTGTTCCCCTCGCCCTCCAATGTACAGCCCCTGCCAGGGTCTATCGAGGACCTGTTCAACCGCATGAATGCGGCTAACCCGCAGGTGAAGAATCTTGCCGAGACCGAGTTTGACAAGCTCTTCTATGTCATGCTCAATGACGAGTTCCGTGAACTGATGAACTTCAAGGCCCACCAGCTCATGGATGAGCAGATAGAGTTCCCCAAGACCAAACTGGATGTCACCGTCAAGAAGTGGCAAGAGGTGTTCCCCAAGAACAGGGTGCTGCGCGAGAACGGTAAACTGATGTTTACCAGCGAGGGCTTTCAGGACAAGTACCCGTTGCTGCGCCTGAGCGATGGCGAGAAGTCGGTGCTCTACTACATCGGAGCAGTGCTGTATGCCATGCCCGATGCCGCTATCCTGGTCGATGACCCCGAGACGTTTATCCACAGCAGCATCATGCGCACGCTGTGGAACGTGCTGGAGCAGATGCGCCCCGACTGCACCTTCATCTACAACACCCACGACGTGGGCTTCGCCAGCTCCCGCATCGATAATCAGTGCGTGTGGGTTAAGTCGTTTGACCCGGTGTCCGTCGCGTGGGACTACGAGCTGATGCCTTCGCGCAACCTTGACACCGCCTTGCTCGACCTGCTGGGCAGCCGCAAGCCGGTCCTCTTTATCGAGGGCGATGACAAGCATAGCATCGACTCCAAGCTCTATCCCCTCATCTTCCCCGAGTACACCGTCAAGCCGTTGGGCAGCTGCAATAAGGTGATCGAGACGGTGCGCACCTTCGGCGACTTGCAGGATTTCCACCAGCTGGAAAGCCGTGGCATTGTGGACCGTGACCGTCGCAGCGAGCAGGAAGTGGAATACCTGCGCAAGAAGAACATCTACGTCCCCAACGTGGCCGAGATTGAGAACATCTTCATGCTCGAGGGTGTCATCCGTGCTGTGGCCATCCACAAGCGCCGTAATCCCGACATCGTTTTTCCCAAGGTCAAGAAGCGTATCATCGCCATGTTCACCCACGAACTCAAGCAGCAGGCCCTGATGCACGTGCGTCACCGCGTGAAGCGCGACGTCGAGATGCGCATCGACATGAAGTTCAACAGCATCAATGCTCTGGAAAACCACATGGTGGAGCTGGTGAGCGAGATCAATCCCCGTGGCCTGTATGACCAACTGTGCAGGGAGTTCCACGTCTATGAGGACAATGAGGACTATGCCAGCATCCTCAAGGTGTATAATCAGAAGCTCATGATCAGCGAGAGCGATGTGGCCACGCTGTGCGGCTTCAAGGGCAAGGACGACTACATCCGCGGTGTGTTGAACATCCTCAAGGGTGGCAAGGAGAGCGCCCGGGCCATCAGGCACGCCATCAAAGCCTGCTTCGGGCTTGAAGAGTGAGTCCGTTTTTTACTTTCCACTTGAAAACTGAAGACTGAAAGACTTAACGTGAAAGACAACGACAACAACAAGCAAGCGACACTGGCGCTGGGCACGCAGCCAGTGGGTAAGTTATTGTGGCAGTATGCGCTACCGGGAGTGATAGCGATGACGGCGTCGTCGCTCTACAACATGGTGGACAGCATCTTCATCGGCCACGGTGTGGGGCCGATGGCACTGGCGGCCTTGGGCATATCGTTCCCGTTGATGAACATCGGTGCCGCCTTCGGTGCCGCAGTGGGCGTCGGTGGCGCCACGCTGATGTCATTGCGACTGGGCCAGCGCCAGTATGACAAGGCCAACAATGTGCTGGGCAACATGGTGGCCCTCAACATCATCACTGGTTTGCTGGTGGGAATAGTGTCGATTATCTTTCTGGATCCCATCCTCACCTTTTTCGGTGCCAGCGAGCAGACCCTGCCTCATGCCCACGACTACATGTACATTCTGCTGGTGGGCAACGTCATCACCCACCTCTATCTGGGCCTGAATGCAGCATTGCGCTCGGCCAGCAAGCCACGGGCGGCAATGATAGCCACTATTGTCACGGTGGTGCTGAATACTATCCTTGACCCCATCTTCATCTGGCCCTTGCACATGGGCATCAAGGGCGCGGCCATTGCGACCGTGTTGGCCCAGGCTATCGTCTTGTGCTGGCAGCTGTGGCAATTCTCCCGCCAGCGTGAGTTGATGCACCTCGAGTGGCGTTTTCTCAAACCTGCCAAGGCGATTGTCAAGGACATCGTGAGCATTGGCATCTCGCCGTTTTCCATGCAGCTCACGGGGTGTGTGGTGGCCATCTTCATGAACAACGCACTGATGACCTATGGCGGAGACCTCGCCGTGGGGGCCTACAGCATCGCCAACCGGCTGGGATTCATCTTCTTCATGGTCATCATGGGTATCTGCCAGGGTTTCCAGCCCATTGCCGGCTACAACTATGGTGCCCGCAACATGGACCGTGTCAAGCATGTGTTGCGGCTCACCATCACGGCCTCGCTCATTGCCATGACCGTGGGCTGGGTGATTGGCGAACTGTTGCCTGGGCCTTGTACGCGGCTGTTTACCGATGACAAACAATTGATTGATATCACCATCCGCGGCATCCGCATCAATATGCTGGTATTCCCGGTTATCGGTTATCAGGCCGTGGTGACCAACTTCTTTCAGACCATCGGCAAGGTGCGCATCAGCATCTTCATGTCGCTATCGCGCCAATTGCTGTTCCTGTTGCCGATGCTGCTGTTGTTCGCCTCGTTGTGGGGACTCGATGGCGTGTGGGCATCGCTGCCCGCTAGCGACTTCGCTGCCTTCCTCGTCGCCGTCATCATCATGCAGCGCTTCAAACTCCAGCATCACTCCGCCTGATTTTTCAGACAAAAACAAACGACAAATTTCCATTTGTTTGCAGGTGGCAGACCCCTTATCCATGTCTTTTTTTCAAGTCAATATTGAGTTATTTGGATGCAATTGTGTACCTTTGCAAAAAGAATTACAAACAAGATACAATTATGGCAGACACGAGTACAATCCCCGGCGAAGGTCAGATATTAGTGGAAATTAAGGACATGTCATTATTGAAGGACATCAAAAAGGCCATTAGCATGCTTAAGGGTGTGGGAAAAATCACCGTGCCCCGCCGCAAACGCGAATCAGCCTATGAACGCTCTTTGCGTGACCTTGATGAGGGGCGAGTCTATGAAGCGAAGGATGTGGATGACCTGTTTAAGCAAATACTCGATTAATCGGCGATGTACACCATTCGATATACTGGCGAGTTCAAGCGCCAAATGCGGTTGTGCCAGCGCCGCGGTTACGACATGGGGCAACTGCATGAGGTGATTCGCCTTCTTTCTATTGACGGCAAACTTCCCGAGATGTACCATGCCCACATCCTGCATGGTGACCGCAAGGGGCAATGGGAATGTCACGTTCAGCCCGATTGGTTGTTGGTTTGGGAGCAACGAGATCAAGATCTTATTCTCATCATGCTCAATACCGGCACACATTCCGATTTGTTTAGCAAAAAACGCAAAAAAAGTAATTGATATTGAGAATACTATTATTCTGGAATAGAGATGCCTTATTTTTCAGTGATAGTGCCGGTGTATAACCGGCGTGACGAGGTGGAGGATCTGTTGAGGAGCCTCACCCGTCAGACCGACAAGGATTTTGAAATTATACTTGTGGAGGACGGATCGACCGAGCGCTGCGAGGACATCGCTCTTCGCTATAGCGGCGAGCTGGACCTGCGCTATTTTTATAAAGCCAACGAGGGGCGTTCCATCGCCCGCAACTACGGCCTGGAGCATGCCACTGGCCAGTATTTCGTGTTCTTTGACAGCGACTGCGTCATCCCGCCCGACTATTTCAAGACGCTGGGCAGGGAGCTGGCCAACAACTATGTGCCGTGTTTCGGCGGCCCCGATGCGGCGAGCGACGATTTCACCGATGTGCAGAAGGCCATCTCCTTCTCGATGACGTCGCTGCTGACCACGGGCGGCATCCGAGGCGGCAAGGTGCAGATGGAGAAGTTCGTGCCCCGCTCGTTCAACATGGGCTATTCGCGTGACGTTTATAATAAGGTGGGCGGTTTCCGCGAGATGTTCAGCGAGGACATCGACATGAGCACGAGGGTGCGCCAGGCGGGTTTTGACATCAGGCTCATCCGTCCCGCGTTTGTCTATCACAAGCGCCGCACCAGCATCAGCAAGTTCGCCCGCCAGACCTATGTGTTCGGTATGTCGCGCATCACGCTCAAGCTGCTTTATCCCGACAGTCTCAAGCTTGTGCACTGCTTGCCCGCTGTGTTCACCATCGGTTGTGCATTGCTCTTGTTGCTCTCGTTGTGGAAGTGGTGGTTCCTGCTGCCCATCCTGCTCTATGCCGCGATGCTATGGGTCGCTGCCCTTGTCGAGACGCGTGACCTGAAGATTGCCACACTGGCAGTGGCCACGAGTTTTACCCAGCTGTGCAGCTATGGCTGGGGCTTCATCAAGGCCTACGTGTGGAAAATCCTTCTCAAGCATGGCCGTGACATCAACGAGGAAGTGATGATGAGGAAGGGGAAGTGATTTTTCAGTTAGAAATGAGGGGTTAGGAGTTCTCTGTCCACTAAATCCAGTCAGTCCAGTTATTCGCAATGGAGGAGAAAGAACATAGCAAGTTAGTGGGGAGCCGCAGCATCAAGGATACCGTGCCCGAGGAGGATCGTCCGCGAGAGAAGGCCAAGAAGCACGGCTTCGGCAGTCTTTCCACCGCCGAGTTGCTGGCCATCCTGCTCCGCGTGGGCACGCCAGGTGAGTCGGTCGTCGACCTGTGCCAGCGCATCCTGCGCGACAACGACGACAAGCTGTATCTCATCGCTCGCAAGGGTATCAGCAACCTGGTGAAGAACTACCATGGCATCGGCGAGGTCAAGGCCATCGAGATTCTTGCAGCACTGGAACTGGCGCGCCGTTACCAGCAAGAGGAGTTTGACGACAGGTTCAAGATTACCAGCAGTGAAGAAGCTTACCGCTACCTGCAGTCGCGCATGAGCCACCTGGATCACGAGGAAATCATGGTCGTGCTGCTCAACCACGCCAAGCAGGTTGAGCAGTGCGAACGCATCAGCAGCGGCGGCACAGCCATGACGGTCGCCGACATCAAGATGATTCTCAGGCCGGCCATCGAACGGCTCTCGTCAGGAATTATCCTTGCACACAACCATCCCAGCGACAACCCCAATCCCAGCATGCAGGACGATCGCCTGACCGAACGCGTCAACCAGGCCTGCAAGGTTATGGACATCCAACTGGTGGATCACATCATCGTGTGTCGTGGAGGCCGTTACTACAGTTACAACGACCACGGACGACTCCTTTAAAAAGCGTTCTTCAGTGTACTTCTACGGGGCTGTGTCATAATTCAAAGGCCAGAACTGTAACCGTTCGTGCGTTAGAACGGTTGTGCTACCGATTCTAACCAGTACCTCACTTATTTCGTCGCTGTGTAAATGGTGCAGACGCCCAGTGTCAAGCATTTGAAAGTGGTGTCTCTAAGTCCTGCGGCACGCATCAGTTGCAGCATGTCGTCGCCTTGAGGAACGGCTGCTATGCTCTGTGGCAGGTAGCGGTAGGCACTCTTCTCGCCGCTCTTGAGCGAACCCACCCAGGGGATGATGTGTAGTGTGTACAGGTCATAGAACCAGCGTATCATTGGATTGGTGGGAGTGGATAGTTCAAGTACGCACAGCATCCCGCCGGGCTTGAGCACACGTGCCATCTCTTGATAACCTTGCTGCAGGTGCTCGAAGTTGCGCACGCCGAATGCCACGGTCACGGCATCGACCGAGGCGTCGTCCATCTGGAGTGCCATGCAGTCGCCCTGCTTGAAGGTGATGACGTTGTCAAGCCCTTTCTGCCTCACCTTGCGGCAGGCCTCGTCGAGCATCCCCTGCGACAGGTCGATGCCGATGATGTGTTGCGGCTGGAGTGATTTGCTCAGCTGGATGGCAAAATCGCCCGTGCCAGTTGCCACATCGAGGATTGTGGCGGGTCTGATCCGCTTGAGGCGTTTTACTGCCAACTGGCGCCACCAGATGTCGATGCCAAGTGTCATGGCGCGGTTCATGAAGTCATAGGCATGTGCGATGGAGTCAAACATCTGCCTGACCTGCTCGGTCTTGGCACCCTCGCCATAGGGCGTCACCTGTTCGACCCGTGTTCCGCTGTCGTCGGTCATGCCTTTTCCTCCTTGTTAAAGGACTGTGTTAAGAGCTTTTCTTCCTCGTGGAAGCGCTCGTAGGCCTCGACGATGCGCTGCACCAGCTGGTGGCGCACGATGTCCTTTTTCTCAAATTCCACCTTGCCGATGCCCTTCACGCCGTCGAGCACACGCAGGGCGTGAATCAGTCCGCTGGTGGTGCTGCGCGGCAGGTCGATCTGTGTCGTGTCGCCTGTAACAATCATCTTGGAGCCCATGCCCAGGCGTGTGAGGAACATCTTGATCTGATGGGTCGTCGTGTTCTGGGCCTCATCAAGCACAATGATGGCGTCGTTGAGCGTGCGGCCGCGCATGAAAGCCAGCGGAGCAATCTGGATCACATTGTTTTCCATGTATTCCTTGAGCTTGGCCTGCGGAATCATGTCCTCGAGCGCATCATACAGCGGTTGCAGGTAGGGGTCGATTTTGTCCTTCATGTCTCCAGGCAGGAAACCCAACTTCTCGCCGGCCTCGACAGCGGGACGGGAGAGGATGATTTTGCGGGCCTCGCGGTTCTTCAACGCCCGCACGGCGAGAGCCACTGCCAGATAGGTCTTACCCGTACCGGCAGGCCCCAGGGCAAAGGTCAGGTCGTTTTGGGCAAACGTCTGGACCAGCAGCTGCTGATTGGGCGTGCGCCCGCTGATGGGCTTGCCGTTCACGCCATACACGATCACGTCGTCCATCTTCAGCTGTTTGGGCGGAGCCCCCTTGATGGTGTCGATGATGACATCCTCGGGCAGGGTGTTGTAGGTCGCGCAGTAGTCGGCCAGTGAGTGGATTTTCTCCTCAAACTGGGCTGTCTCGCTATCGTCGCCGATGACGGTGATCACGCTGCCCCGAGCTGCCATGCGCAGTTTGGGAAACAAGTTGCGGATAAGTTGTATGTTACTGTTGTTCACCCCGTAGAAGGTCACGGGGTCCACGTTATCAATAATAATGTGCCGTTCAATCATTCAATGTTTAATGCTGTATTAAAAATCACATTGCAAATGGAGAAGACTGCCGTTTAAGAATCACCTCAAACCCAAGTGCCGCAAGGATCTGGAACAGCAACCCTGCGCTGGGAGTGAACTCGCCATGCTCGAGACGTGAAATGTAGGACTTTGAGGAATTAATCCTTTTAGCCAGCTCGGCTTGCGTTACACCTGCCTGCTTACGGGCGTCACACAGGAGCTGAGAAGTGTAGAAGGAATAAGCATCCTCCTCAAATTTCGCCCTTTCGGGCGTACCGATTTCACCATACTTCGCGTCAAGCACGGCATCGTAATCTCTGATTTGGTGGTCATTTGTGTGCATAATAATCCTCCTTTATTCTTAATGCTTTTTCTATTTCATTCTTAGGGGTCTTCTGTGTCTTCTTTTGGAAGCCGTTGAACAAGACCACAATGTCGCCATTGTCAAAGATGAAAAACACACGATAAATGTTGCCATTATACAAAGTTCGCAATTCATATAAACCATTACGGAGATGTTTTACAAACTTTGTTGGTATTTGATTCTCATATTTGAGCAATCCCAAACCATATTCAATCTTTTCCTGCTCTTTCTGGTTCAGCGTTGCAAGAAAAGCCTCAAAATAACCACCGTATGTCCTTATCTTTCTCACGGTGCAAAGATAATCAGAAGTTTTGAAATACTAAAACTTTTTGAACCGGTTTTTACGCGAGCGCTCCATAAAACGTGTGCCCACGACTACCAGTCCCGCAGGCACACCTTTCAAAAAAGCGGAATTCAACTAATCACCAAATCTGGTTTCTGCTCTAGGCGGTTTGGCTGATGGATGAACCTCAATTAGCGACATCATTTGATCCATATCCTGAAAATTTTTACAGTCCCAACAACAGCATCATTGTATTTAACTTCAGTTTCGCAAGTTGCTAACTTGCTCACTGATTTAAGGTTAAGAGTTTGAAGCTTAAAGAACTGCGGACTGCAATTTTGGGAAATTTCTCAAAAACTAGAGTTTAAAGTAGTAAAAACTCTTTAACTATGAAACATTAACCTTAAACCTTCAAGTTTTTAAAGTGGCGTAGCTACTTTAGAAACTTGAATTTGATATAATGGTGCTTGCAATATATAATCCATCACTCGTTGCTGTGCGACCATGGTGCCAGTAGGAATAAACGGGCAAACGAGTGAAAAAGCGAGTGAAACTAAAAAAAATATTGATAGTAGAAATAAAATGATTATATTTGCAAGTTAAAATTTAATGGAAATTGACGGCAAGGTATGCTTGAGGCTGGTTTATACTTGATACCCACCCAGTTGAGCGATGTGGCTCTGGACAGGGTGCTGCCCGCACACAACATCGAGGTTGTGCGCGGGATACGGCATTTTGTCGTTGAAAGCCTGCGCTCGGCGCGCCGTTTCCTCAAGAAATGTGACCGTGGCATCGACATCGACAGCCTCACCTTCCATGAACTCAACGAGCACAGCAATCTCAATGATATCGCTGCCCTCGAGGCCATGCTGGATCCCATTGAGCGGGGCGAGGCGGTGGGCATCGTCAGCGACGCCGGCTGTCCTGCCGTTGCCGACCCGGGCGCCGACCTGGTCGCCATCGCACAGCGCCGTGGCTACAAGGTGTTCCCGCTGGTGGGTCCGTCGAGCATCCTGATGAGCCTGATGGCGTCGGGCTTCAACGGTCAGCGGTTCGCCTTTGAGGGCTATCTGCCCGTTGACAGCCAGGCTCGCCAAGCCCGCCTCAAGGAAATGGTGCATCGCATCGAACGCGAGCGGCAGACCCAGATTTTCATCGAGGCTCCTTACCGCAACAATCAGCTCATTGCCGACCTTGCCACCAATCTGCCCGCCCGCCTGCGCCTGTGTGTGGCGAGCGATATCACCGGCGAGAAACAGAGCATCGTCACCCGCACGCTGGCCCAGTGGAAACAGGCGAGCTACGATTACCACAAGATTCCCACAATATTCCTGCTATACCAATAAGCAAACAACGATATGCCCGGCCACAAATATAAAGGTTATACCAACAATGGACGTCCACTCAAGATCGCATTTGACGTGGACGGCAATGATACACCACCCGCAGGGGTCACAGTCGGTGACGACTCCGGCGTGCCTCGCTACACGGGGGTGGGCAAGGGGCTTTGCTTCATCAGCTTCGGCAGCGGCAGTAGCGGCAATTGCGCTTATTTGGGCACACCGCGCGGCGGCATACTCATCGATGCCGGCATTAGGGAGCCTGTCAAGTATCACCGCAAGAAAAAGAACCCCGAGCGGCAGGATGTGCTCACCCTGGACCAGGCATTTGCCGAACTCGAGCGGAACGGCGTGCCTCCCGAGATGGTGAAGGGCGTCTTGCTCACCCATGCCCATCAGGACCACATGCGGTGTCTGTATCCTGCCGTGAGCCGTTGTAAGTGCAGCGTTTATTGCACGATGGGTGTCATGAGCCAGATGGTGCAGCGTTGCCGCATCTCGAGCCGCATCCATGATCATCACGTGTCTATCTTTAAGGAAATCCCCTTCCGCATCTTGGACATGGAGATAACCGCCTTTGAGACGAGCCATGACGTGAAGAGTGTGGGATTTGACATCGCTTACGAGGGGGAACACTTTGTTGTGGCCACCGACATGGGCGTCATCACCGAGCGTGCCGCCTACTACATGAGCCGTGCCAACTATCTGATGATAGAGTGTAACTATGACCAGCAGATGCTGCTCACCGGCCATTATTCACAGATGCTCAAAGATAGGGTCATGGGCGAGAAAGGCCACCTTGACAATGCTGTGGCAGCCCGTTTTGTCGCCGAGCATTACCATGAGGGATTACACTATGTGTTCCTGTGCCACTTGAGCAAGGACAACAACACGCCCGACATCGCCCTTGCCACGATGCGGCAGGCGCTGGAGGAGCGCGGGCTTAGCGTCGGCGATGGCTCCAATGCTGCCGACCAGCGCGACCGTAACGTGCAGATTTACGCTTTGCCCCGCTATATCGCTTCCGACTGGTTCGTTTTGGCTTGAACCAGCTTTGCTTCTTGCGGGAACCGTTCTTGTAATAATGGCGATGGGACTTGCTGTGGTGCCCTGTGCCATAGCTGCTCTTGTGGCTGGCAGCGGCGGCAGGTTGGGCTGATGTCTCTACGGCGGGAGCCGGTGGGGCCTGTGTCGCGTTGATGGGCTCGGGCTTGAGGTCGTGGGCAAAAAGCTTGTAACCTTCGTTCTGCTGCTGCAGTTGCTTGAACTCCTCGGTGAAGAAGGGTTCCAGCTTGTCATAATCGATCAGAATCTCGATGGGCTGGTTGCTGATGGAACCTAGCTTGAAGTTGAACAGCACACCGTCCTTGCCGCAGCAGATCTCGCTGGGCACGTTCAAGGCATGTTGCAGCTGGTTGTCGTCGCTGCGCCTCTTGTTCAGGTCATCGATCTTCTTGTTGATGACCTTGAGCAGCTTGTTTTCCTTGTCAATGTCGGCGACAAAGATGTCGAGGCGTGAGAGGACGCGTTGCTTGAGGCGGTCATAGTGGATGTGGATGTTGCTCTCGGAGGTCGAGCTGCCGTTATACTCCACTTTGTCGATCTGCATGACCAGCAGGCGCTTGGATGTCATGTAGGGGTACACAAGCACCTGACTCACGTTGCCATAGATCGGATATATCTTGGGCGCCTTGACCAGCGTGCGGTAGTCGTCACCGATGGGCTTGTTGAAGTTGGGAGCGTTCAGATACACATATCTGGCGTCTTTTAGCTTGCTCTGGGTGTTGTCAAAGGCGTTCTTGATCAGTTCCTTGTTCAGGCTGGAGAATTCGCTGTCGCCGTTCACTTTCAGGGGCCAGATGACCTTTACATGCTTGATGCTGGTGTAATAGGAACTGTGGTCGCCCTTGATGGATGGAGTGTTGGAGATGAAGTAGTAGGTGTTGAATTGCAGCTTGTCGAACTCATCGGGCTGCGATTCGCTCATCGTCGTGTCGGCCTCGGCGATGACCTCGCTGCTACTGTCCTCGTCAAACAGGTTCCCGATGCGTCCTGTTGCCTCGATGCGGCGTGACATGTACCAGCCTGCTGCAGCCAGGTCGATAATGCATAGAAGGATAATGACGATTATAAGGTTCCTCTTGGTCATTTCTCTTTAGATGGTACTGTTAACTATTTAGCGTTTCTCTCTTCGGTTAATTGTTGGACGGCATCGCTCACGCGCTGCATGAGCCAGCGAGGTGTTGAAGTGGCACCGCAGATGCCGATGCGTTCCTTGCCGCGGAGCCACGTGGAGTCGATGTCGGTCTCGCTGCTCACCAGGTGGGAGTTGGCGTTGGCACTGAGGCACTCGGCAAACAGGATGCGTCCGTTGCTGCTCTTGGCGCCGCTGACGAACAGGATGAGTTCATGTTGCCGTGCAAATTCGCGTATCTGCGGAATGCGGTTGGCGACCGAACGGCAGATGGTGTCAAAGCTGCGGAAGGTGGCTCCTGGCTTCACGCGGTGCTTGATTTCCTCCACGATGTGCTGGAATTCCTGCACGCTCTTGGTCGTCTGGGAGTACAGGTAGATGTCGCGTGAGTAGTCGATCTTGTCGATCTCGCCGATGTTCTCGATGACAGTGGCCTGGCCTTGTGTCTGCCCCACGAGGCCCAGCACCTCGGCGTGGCCTCTCTTGCCGTAGATGACTATCTGCGGTGCCGGCTTGCCCTGTTCGGCGCTGGTGAAAGTGGCGTTGATGCGCTGTTGCAGCTTGAGCACTACCGGGCATGTGGCATCGATGATCTCAATGCGGTTGCGACGGGCGGTCTCATAGGTCTCGGGGGGCTCCCCGTGGGCACGCAGCAGCACTTTCACGTCGTGCAGCTCTTCCAGCTGCTCATGGGTGATGGTTTCCAGCCCGCAACTGGCAAGACGGTCCACCTCGGCGGTGTTGTGCACAATATCGCCCAGGCAGTAGAGATGCCCGGTTTTATTGAGTTCCTCCTCGGCCTTGCTGATGGCGGTCGTCACCCCAAAGCAGAAGCCCGACCCCTTGTCAATCTCGATGATAGCCACTGTCGCCCCCTAACTATTAACTGTTAACTGTTAACTACTTTCAGATAAAGGTTGTACAACCACTCGTCCTGCTCCTCGAGAGTCATGTGGGAGTTGTCGAGTACCACGGCATCGTCGGCCTGGCGCAAGGGGCTTTCCTTGCGTGTGCTGTCGATGCGGTCACGCTCGTTGACGTTGGCCAGCACCTCCTCGATGGTCGTCGTGGTGTCACCCTTGGCCCGCAACTCGTCATAGCGGCGCTGGGCGCGCACCTCGGCACTGGCGGTGGCAAATACCTTCATCTCGGCATCGGGGAACACTACGGTGCCGATGTCGCGTCCGTCCATCACCACTCCTTTGTCCTTACCCATTGCCTGTTGCTGCCGCACCATCTCCTGGCGCACAAATCCGATGGCGGCGATGATGCTCACCACATTGCTCACCCTCATCGAGCGGATGTAGCGCTCCACATTGCGGCCATTGAGCACGGTCACGTTCTTGCCCTCCCTGGTGGGGCGGAAGGTGATGGCGATATCACCATGCTTGAGGTGTTGCTTGAGCGCTTTCTCGTCCACCTGGTCTCCCTTAATGAGCTTGTTGCGCAGGGCGAACAGCGTCACGGCACGGTACATTGCCCCGGTGTCCACATATGCATAGCCGATGCGCCTTGCCAGCGCTTTGGCCATAGTACTTTTGCCAGTTGACGAGTGACCGTCAATGGCGATTGTTATTCTCTTCAGTGCCATTGTTTCCAATTAATGTTGATTATCTTGCCCACAAAGGTACTCATTATTACCCTCAAACAACCTATTATTTACAAGAAAAATGCACTCACCGAGTGCATTTTTCTGTGAATAACGGCATTCAGACAGTTATGCTATTTTATCACCTTGACAGCTTGGGCGCTACCGTCGGTAAAGGTGATTACCTGGATGGTCACTCCATCGGGATGAGCGGTTTCTTGACCCGTGAGGTTGTAGTAGCGCACACTGGAAACTGCCTTGGCATCCATGGCCTCGTTCACGCCCGTAGTGGGGGTAGCGATCTCTAGCGACAACGACTGGATTTCACTCGGCAGCTTGCCGGCGGCAACGGCATAACTCTCGATAAGGTATATGCCCGGCACAGTCAGTGTAAGCGGGGTATTGTAGGCCGACCAGGTGCCGACCTCGTTGTCGCGCGTGATGCGGTAGAAGATGTCTCCCTCGGTGCCAGTGATGGTCACGATGAATCCGTTGGCGCCTTCAATGGGCTGATAGTCAATATCGGGTGCTGCTGTGGTCTCATGAGGATCGACCGGCTCGTCGATGGAGAAGTCAAGGGTCTCGACCCAGACTTCGGGGGCGAAGGTGTATGTCGGATCCCAGTGGAATGCTGTCAATCCCGTGGCATGCATGTCGCTGGCGTCCCCCTCGCTGTTGAGCATCCTGAGGGTGTTGCCCTCGATGGCAAACGTCACCTCGCGCACCTCACAGTCCTTGACGGCGGTGTATTCATCGCCTGTCTCAATCTGACCCCAAGTCAGCATCGTGGTGTAGCCCGTGGCAGCGTCTTGGTAGAGAATCTGAGGCAGGACGATCGTGAAGGTCTGATCTTCATCGTTCATGGTGCCT
>Ga0310694_10003738_pt1 | contig 14902 bp, 12 predicted proteins | sample 174DNAGHGhighgp2_FD_203884 | JGI IMG/M metagenome (GOLD analysis project Ga0310694, IMG submission 203884) | Sheep rumen microbial communities from Palmerston North, Manawatu-Wanganui, New Zealand - 1742 DNA GHGhigh gp2 (v2) (version 2) | ecosystem: Host-associated > Mammals > Digestive system... | reverse complement strand
GGTTACTGTAACTCAGGTACTGCGGACTGAGCAACGGATAGATGCGCAGCGAGGCCTTGTCGTTGCTGGCGCGGATGTTGCCTACCAGATTTTCGCCTATCACGTCTAACGCATTCAGCAGGGTTTTGTGTTTCTTGGGCTTCGGCAGCGAGTCGGGCGTAGCCTGACGGACAGGATGCAGAGAGTCGTACTTAAGGTAGATGGCCTTCTCGCTCTGGATGAGAGGGCTGGGGCGCAACGAGTCGAGCAACGCTCGGTCGTGGACGTTGCGAATGCTGTCGGGCAGGGTGACGGGACAGTTGTAGGAGGTCTCGAACGAGGCGAAGACCTTGTTGCCCATGAAGTGGAACTGAGCCTGAGTGAAGCAAAGGTCTGGCAGGAACGTGTCGATACCCTCGTTACCCATGATGACCTCCGTGTTGAAGAAGATGCCATCGTAGTCGCCGGTCAGGACCGTCTGGACGATGCGTCCCGTCTCGGTCTTGACGTAGGCCATGCCGCTGACGAGCTGCGTGTTGCGCCGTGTACGAGGGCGGAACGTGACCACCGAAAAACCGTTGCTATGGTCTTGGATGGTGTATTTGTAGAAACGGCGGTTGCTGGCGTGGAAAGGCGACAGCGTGTGGTTGGGGTAGATGGTCGGCGCGTAGATGTTGGGCGTCAGGAACTCCAGGATAGGCTTCATGGCCTTGCGGTAGTGAGGCACCGTGCCCCATGACACCTGCTGCTGGATGTCGTAGTCGTTGATGCTCTTGAACTTCAGACGGTTGTAGGTCTCAAGCAGCAGGTTGCGATCGCCTCTGGCCAGAGGGTACATCGTGGGTATCAGCCACATGGCGGCGTTACGGTGCTTGATGTCGTAGCGGAATTTCATGTAGACATTGCGCTCGACACCCTCTACGTTCGGGGTGAACTGCTTGGGAAAATGATAGATACGCTGAATGAGCAAAGAGTCTTTATGAGTCTTTGCAAATAGAAAACTGGGCAACCCTGTGAGGATGCCCAGTAGAATGACTATCTTGCTTGCGCATTTCACGACCCCAAAATTACGAAGAATTCTTGAAGTCGCAAAATTTTTAGCCTAAATACTTCATAAGAATTTTTGCATTGCCCGAATCGCGGAGCTTTGCGATGCTCTTTTCGCGGATTTGGCGGACACGCTCACGGGTCAGACCGAGCTGGTCGCCAATCTCCTCAAGGCCTTTCTCGTGACAGCCGATGCCGAAGCACTCGCGGATGATGGTGATCTCGCGCTCCTTGAGTACCTTGTTCAGAACGGTGTTCAGCTCCTGAGCCATCGACTCGTGGTCAACCTGACGGTCGGTGCGCGAGTCGTCGCCGCTGGCCATGACGTCGAGCATACAGTTGTCCTCGCCGTCCTGGAAGGGGGCGTCGATGCTGACATGGTGACCGTCGGCCATCATGGACTGTCCGATCTTCTCCTCGTCAATCTGAGTGGCCTCGGCCAGCTCGCTGACTGACGGGTGGCGCTGGTGCTCCTGCTCGAACTTGTTGATTTCGTGGCTAATCTTATTCAGCGAACCCACCTGGTTCAGGGGCAGACGGACGATACGGCTCTGCTCGGCAATAGCCTGAAGGATGGACTGGCGAATCCACCACACGGCATACGAGATGAACTTGAAGCCTCGCGTCTCGTCAAACTTCTGGGCAGCCTTGATGAGACCAATGTTGCCCTCGTCGATGAGGTCGGTAAGAGTCAGGCCCTGATGCTGGTATTGCTTGGCTACAGAAACAACGAAGCGGAGGTTGGCCGTTACGAGTTTGTCCTTTGCACGCTCGCCCTCGGGGCCACCCTTGCGAATCTTTTGTGCCAGCTCGATTTCTTCATCAATGCTAATCAGCGGTGCACGACCAATTTCTACCAAATACTTGTCTAAAGCCTCACTCGAACGGTTGGTGATGCTTTTCTGAATCTTCAGTTGTCTCATCTTTACGTCTAAAAATCTTTCTTTAACTGCCTGAACATCAGGCTAATATGTATAAATACCTATTCTAAGGCGGCGCAAAGTTACGAAAAAAATCGGTACGTTGTACTAATTTTAACAATTATTTTAGTTTTTCTTGCAGGTATTGGCCGGTAATACTTTTTGCGCAGAGGGCCACTTCCTCGGGGGTGCCAGCACAGACCAGGTTGCCACCTTTGTCGCCGCCGTCGGGGCCGAGGTCGATTACGTGGTCGGCACATTTGATGACGTCCAGATTGTGCTCAATGATAAGAATGGTATGGCCACGCTCGATGAGGGCGTCGAATGAACAGAGCAAGCGGTGGATGTCGTGGAAATGGAGTCCCGTCGTCGGCTCGTCGAAAATGAACATGGTGGGCTCCTGCTTCTCCTGTCCAATGAAATAGGCCAGTTTGACTCGCTGGTTCTCGCCGCCGGAGAGCGTAGAGGAATTCTGACCGAGTTTGATGTAACCAAGGCCGACGTCTTCGAGCGGCTTCAGACGGTTGACGATGGTCTTTTGACGGTGTTCGCCGAAGAACTCGATGGCTTCGGAAATCGTCATATTCAGGACGTCGTCGATGTTCTTCCCTTCGTACTTGACGTCGAGGATGTCGTGCTTGAAACGCTTGCCGTGGCAGGCTTCGCACTCCAGGACGAGGTCGGCCATGAACTGCATCTCGACCGTTATGCTGCCGGCACCCTTACACTCGTCGCAACGGCCGCCGTCGGCGTTGAAGGAGAAATACTGGGAGGTGAAGCCCATCTGCTGAGACAGGGGCTGGTCGGCGAAGAGGTCGCGGATGGCATCATAGGCCTTGACATAGGTGGCAGGATTCGAGCGCGTCGACTTACCGATAGGGTTTTGGTCGACAAACTCCACATGCTTGATGGCATCGATGTCGCCTGACAGCCCGAGATATTCGCCCGGAGCATCGCAGACCTCGCCCAAATGACGTTTGAGGGCAGGGTAGAGGATGCCCTTGATGAGGCTTGACTTGCCGCTGCCGCTGACACCGGTGACGACGGTCATGACGTTCAGGGGAATCCTGGCATCAACGCCGCAGAGGTTGTTCATTCGGGCGCCCTTGATGTCGATATAGTGGTTCCACGGGCGTCGCGACGTCGGCACGTCAATATTCTCCGTGTGGAGCAGGTACCTGACGGTGTGGCTGTTCGGATATTTCTTGAGCGCCTTCTCGTTGATGTCGGACGCCTTACCCTCGAACACAATCTCGCCGCCTAATCGTCCAGCGTCGGGGCCGACGTCAATCAGGTAGTCGGCGGCGCGCATAATCTCCTCGTCGTGCTCGACCACCACCACCGTGTTGCCTAATGCTTGCAAATCCTTGAGTACCTTAATGAGACGGTCGGTGTCGCGGGAGTGCAGGCCAATAGACGGTTCGTCAAGAATATAGAGTGAGCCGACGAGACTGCTACCGAGTGAGGTGCAGAGGTTGATGCGCTGGCTCTCACCACCCGAAAGAGTATTCGAGAGACGGTTGAGAGTGAGATACCCAAGCCCTACATTCAGGAGGAATTGCAGTCGGCTGTTGATTTCCGTCAGCAGTCGTTTGCCTACTTCGGCATCGTGCTCACTGAGCTGCAGTTGGCCGAACCATTCCTTCAGTCGGGTGACGGGCATCTGGACTAAGTCCGTGATGCTGCGTCCGCCAATCTTGACATAGTCGGCCTCGGGTTTCAGACGCGTGCCGTGACAGACGGGACAGTTGGTCTTTCCACGATAGCGGGCTAGCATGACGCGGTACTGAATCTTGTACTGGTTCTCCCTGACCATCTGGAAGAACTGGTCGATGCATGGTCTCTCTTTCTTGCCGCGGTCTGAGGGCAGTCCGTGCCACAGCCAGTCTTTCTGCTGCTGCGTCAGGTTCATGTAGGGCTCGAAGATGGGGAAGTCATCCTTTGCTGCATGTTGGATGAACCATTGCTGCCACTCCTTCATCTTCTCGCCGTGCCAGCAGACGACGCAGCCTTCGTAGACTGAAAGCGTCGTGTTAGGAATGACCAGTCGCTCGTCGATGCCGATAATCTTGCCGAAGCCCTGGCATTCGGGACAGGCGCCGATGGGCGAATTGAAGGAGAACATCTGGTCGGTAGGCTCCTCGAACGTCATGCCGTCGGCCTCGAACCGCATGGAGAAATCATAATAGATGTTGGACGGCAGGAACATGAGGCGACACTCGCCATGACCTTCATAGAAGGCGGTCTCTGCCGAATCAACCAGTCGGGCGATGACATCCTTAGCGTCGTCAACGGACATGCGGTCGATGACCAGATATAAGTCCTCACCACTCCCGTTTTTCCCGTTGTCGCTATCCAGATACTCATCGATACGCACGAAGTCGTTGTGGGCGTACAAGCGGGCATAGCCCTCCTGCATATATGCCTTCAGTTGCTTCTCCAGGGTGCGCCCCTCTGACAGATGAATAGGTGCCAGCACGACGAACTTGGTGCCTTTCTGGTACTGGAGCATTTGCTGGACGATGTCCTCCGTGGAGTGTTTCTTCACCTCCTGTCCGCTGATGGGCGAGTAGGTGTGACCGATGCGGGCATAGAGCAGCCGTAGGTATTCATAGATTTCCGTCGTCGTTCCGACGGTGGAGCGCGGGTTGCGCGAGATGACTTTCTGCTCGATGGCAATGGCGGGCGGGATGCCGCGGATGAAGTCGCATTCAGGCTTGTTCATGCGGCCGAGGAACTGTCGGGCATAGCTCGACAGGCTCTCGACATAGCGCCGCTGGCCTTCGGCATAGAGTGTGTCGAAGGCCAGTGACGATTTGCCGCTGCCGCTCAAGCCGGCGATGACGACAAATTGGTTTCGCGGAATCTTGACGCTTATATTCTTCAGGTTGTTAACCCGAACGCCTTTGATTTCGATGCAGTCAGTCATTATGTTACTTGTTACGCAGGGCAGCGATAGACTCCTTCAGCGAGGCAATCTTCTCTTCCGAGTCGCTCTGCTTCTTACGCTCCATAGCCACGACGGCCTCGGGGGCGTTCTGCACGAAACGCTCGTTCGAGAGCTTCTTCATGATGCCGGCCAGGAAACCTTCGAGGTGCTGCAGCTGAGCCTCCATCTTCTGGATCTCGGCCTCTACATCAATCAGATTTCCAAGGGGTACGGCGAACTCGTCGGTACCAACCATGAACGTTGAAGCGGTTGCGTCCTTGTCGGCTACAACATTGATGGCGCTGAGGTTGGCCATCTTGGTGATGGCGGCATTGAAGGCCTCGTAGTCGTTCTTGCCAACAACCTGCAGTTCCAGCTGCTCTTTCGGGGCGATATTCTTCGACGAGCGTACCATTCGGACGCCGGAGACAATCTGCTTGACATTTTCAATCTGACTTGCCAGCTGGTTGTCGGCATCGGTGGCGGCAGGCAGCTCCAGCTTGTCGCGCATGATGCTCTCGCCGGGCTTGCGGTCATAGAGGTGCTGCCACAGCTCCTCGGTGATGAACGGCATGAATGGATGGAGCATCTTCAGCAGAATCTCGAAGAACTCCAGCGTCTTATCGTAGGTCTTGCGGTCGATGGGCTGGGCCTCGCCGTTGATGTAGGCGGGCTTCACCATCTCCAGATACCAGCTGGAGAACTCGTCCCAGAAGAGCTTGTAGACGGCCATTAGAGCCTCGGAGATGCGGTACTTCTTGAAGAGATCATCGACCTCGGCATTCGTCTGACGCAGTTTGGCCTCAAACCATGCCGTGGCTATCTTGCCAGCCTCCGACTGCTCGATGTCGGCCACTTTCCAACCCTTGACGAGACGGAAGGCGTTCCAGATCTTGTTGTTGAAGTTGCGTCCCTGCTCGCAGAGTGCCTCGTCGAAGAGGATGTCGTTGCCGGCAGGAGCCGAGAGCATCATGCCCATACGGACGCCGTCGGCTCCGAACTTCTCGATGAGTTCGATGGGGTCGGGGCTGTTGCCAAGCGACTTCGACATCTTGCGGCCCAGCTTGTCGCGGACGATACCGGTGAAGTAGACGTTGCGGAAAGGCATGTCGCCGATATACTCGTAGCCGGCCATAATCATGCGAGCCACCCAGAAGAAGATGATGTCCGGACCGGTCACCAGGTCTGAGGTGGGGTAGTAGTACTTGATCTCTTCATTGCCGGGGTTGTTGATACCGTCGAACAGCGAGATAGGCCAGAGCCACGACGAGAACCAAGTGTCGAGGGCGTCCTCGTCCTGACGCAGGTCGGATGCCTGCAGGTTAGCGTTGCCGCTCTCCTTGCGAGCGAGTTCGAGTGCTTTCTCTGCGGTCTCGGCAACGACGAACTTCTCGTCGTCGTAGTAGTAGGCAGGAATGCGGTGTCCCCACCACAGCTGGCGCGAGATGCACCAGTCCTGGATGTTCTCCAGCCAGTTCTTATAGGTGTTTTTGTACTTGGCGGGATAAAACTTCAGCTCGTCGTTCATGACGGGCGGCAGGGCGATGTCGGCGAAGTGCTTCATCGAGAGGAACCATTGCATGGAGAGGCGCGGCTCGATGGCGGTGTCGGGGTTGCGCTCCGAATAGCCAACCTTGTTCGTGTAGTCCTCCACCTTCTCCATCAGTTTGGCCTCATGCAGGTCGATAGCTATCTGTCGGCGGCAGTCCATGCGGTCCATGCCGACGTAGAGTGTCGACTGGTTGCTGATGGTGCCGTCAGCGTTGAAGATATCGATGGTCTCCAGATTGTGTGTCTTGCCCAGCATGTAGTCGTTAGTGTCGTGGGCGGGCGTCACCTTCAGACAGCCCGTACCGAACTCGATGTCAACGTAGCGGTCCTCAATGACGGGGATGACGCGGTTGACGAGGGGTACGATGACCTTGCGGCCCTTGAGCCACTGGTTCTTCGGGTCCTTGGGGTTGATACACATAGCCGTATCGCCCATGATGGTCTCAGGGCGCGTGGTGGCAACCACGGCGTAGTAGCCGCGCTCGTCCTTGTGGATGATGTTGCCAGCCTTCTCTAGATCTTCTAGATTTTCTAGATTGTCTAGACCGTCCACGTAGTACTTCAGGTGGTAGAGGTGGCTCTGCTCCTCTCTGTATATGACCTCCTCGGTCGACAGGGCTGTGAGGGCTTTCGGGTCCCAGTTCACCATGCGCAGTCCGCGATAGATGAGCCCCTTGTTGTAGAGGTCGACGAAGACCTTGATGACGCTCTCGGAGCGCTTCTTGTCCATCGTGAAGGCCGTGCGGTCCCAGTCGCAGCTGGCGCCGAGACGACGCAACTGCTTGAGGATGATGCCGCCATGCTCGTGAGTCCAGTCCCAAGCGTGGCTAAGGAACTGCTCACGGTTCAGGTCGTGCTTTTTGATGCCCTGTTCGGCCAGTTTCTTCACCACCTTGGCCTCGGTGGCTATGGAGGCGTGGTCGGTGCCAGGCACCCAGCAGGCGTTCTTGCCTTCCATGCGAGCTCGGCGCACCAAGATGTCCTGAATCGTGTTGTTCAGCATGTGTCCCATGTGGAGTACGCCCGTCACGTTTGGCGGTGGGATGACGATCGTGTAAGGCTCGCGCCCGTCGGGTTTGCTACTGAAAAGTTTGTTGTCCAGCCAGTACTGGTACCATTTGCCTTCAACCTCTTGTGGGTCGTATTTACTTGCTAATTCCATATTTTTGTAATAAAACGGCTGCAAAGTTACAACTTTTCCGCCGAAAAGCGACAAGAATTTTCCAAAAAGATTGGAGGAATAGAAAATAATGCTTACCTTTGCCGAGAAAATTCTTAAGTCAGAAGAAGAAAAATGCATACAAGACAAGAGAAAATGGAAGCCTTCGGACGGTTGCTTGACGTGATGGACCGTTTGCGGGCAGAATGTCCTTGGGACCGCAAGCAGACGAACGAGAGCCTGCGTCCTAATACCATTGAGGAAACCTACGAGCTCTGTGATGCGCTTATCCGCGACGACCAGCATGAAATCTGCAAGGAGCTGGGCGATGTGTTGTTGCATATCGTGTTCTATGGAAAGATAGGCGAGGAGAAGCAAGAATTTGATATAGCGGATATTTGTAACAAGCTGTGCGACAAACTAATATTCCGCCATCCGCATGTCTATGGCGATGCTGTAGCGAAGGATGCAGAAGCAGTCCTGGAAAGCTGGGAACAGATCAAACTGAAGGAGAAAGACGGAAACAAGACCGTGCTCTCCGGCGTCCCGCCAGCCTTGCCGTCGCTGATCAAGGCTTACCGTATTCAGGACAAGGCGCGTAATGTAGGCTTCGACTGGGAAGACAAGCAGGACGTTTGGGCCAAGGTGCGCGAGGAACTCGACGAGTTGGAGACGGAACTGAAGCGTGAAGACCGCGAGCGTTCCACTCAGGAGTTGGGCGACTTCCTCTTTTCTGTCATCAATGCAGCCCGCCTTTACAAGCTTAATCCCGATAACGCATTAGAGTTGACGAACCAAAAGTTTATCAGACGGTTTAATTATATCGAACAACATTCCATTCGTGCCAATCGGCCATTGACTGAGATGACGCTGGACGAGATGGACGCCCTTTGGAATGAGGCGAAACAGAATGAAAAAGAATAAAGAAACATAGAAACTATGGCAAATCGAACATCTTTATGGCTGCTGGCAACAGTCTTCGCATCGCTGACCATCTTAGGATGCGGCGGAAAAAAGAATCAGCAGGACGCTCCCTCAGAAGAGAAGATTGAGGAAACGCAAGTCTGGCTTAATCAAGACAGTACGATTTATGGTCTTTGTGGCGACGGTTCGGCCATGAATACCCTTCAGCTGATAACGGATACGGGCGACACCCTGAACCTGAGTGTCGCTGAGGCCAAAGACCAGAACCACGTGCTTGGCGGCTATAGTGTCGGCGACCGCATGGCTGTGCTGACGGACAGAAACCGCACGATGGCAACGCTCGTCATCAACCAGAGCGAGTTGCTTGGCAACTGGGTGATGCCGAATCCGCTTGACGGTTCCAACGAAACGGGTATCAGTATCCGCGAAGGCGGTATCGCCGAGAGTATTGAGCAGTCGGTCATCATCTACCGTACCTGGCGTATCACCAACGGCCTGCTCGAGATCGTGTCTATACGTGAAGGCGGTGGCGAGGAGGAAGAGACCAATCTCTACGAGATTCTCAGTCTCGGCAACGACTCCCTGGTCTACAAGACCGTTGGCAAACCGCGTGAGGAGGAGGAAACCTTTGAGTATAGCCGTCAGGTGATTCATGAGCATGTTGACAAGGTGAAGCTTGAGGAGTCTTCCTTCGATGACTTCAAGATGTAGGATGGAACCGTTCCGTGTGCATATCCTCGGTTGTGGCAGCGCCTTGCCGACACTCCGTCATTATGCTTCGTCGCAGTTGGTTGAGATACGCGGCAAGCTCATGATGATTGACTGTGGCGAGGGCACGCAGATGCAGCTGCGCCGTTGTCATGCCCGATTCACCAAGCTGAGCCATGTTTTCATCTCCCATCTGCATGGCGACCATTGCTTCGGACTTATCGGCATGATTTCAACGTTCGGGCTTCTTGGGCGCACGGCGACGCTCCACGTCCACGGCCCGGCGGCATTGGGCGATATGCTGACTCAGCAGATCCAGTTCTTCTGTCGTGACCTTGGCTACGATGTCGCCTTCCATGAAGTTGACACCACGAAGCACCAAGTCGTCTACGAAGACCGCTCCCTGACCGTTGAGAGTATTCCGCTCTGCCACCGTCTGCCCACCTGTGGATTCCTCTTCCGCGAAAAACCGTCGTTGCCCCATATTCGCCGGGAGATGATAGACTTCTATAACGTTCCGCAATCGCAGATACAGAACATTAAGAATGGTGCCGACTGGACAACTGCCGATGGCGAGCACGTTCCCAACGAACGGCTTGTGACGCCTGCCGACAAGCCCCGCAGCTATGCCTACTGTAGCGATACGCGCTACCTGCCTGAGCTCCACCAGCTGCTCGAGGGCGTGTCGACACTCTATCATGAGAGTACCTACGGCGACGACAATCGGGCGCTGGCCGAAAAATACAACCACAGCACGGCTTCCGAGGCCGCCTGTGTGGCTCGCGATGCCCATGTCGGCCAGTTGTTGCTTGGGCACTACAGCTCGCGCTACGAAGACGAGAATGTGCTCCTTCGTGAGGCGCAAAACATATTCCCGAATACCATTCTGACCCAAGAAATGATGGTAATTGACGTCTGAACGACATTTTTTTTGCGAAAAATTTGGATGTTAGCAGGAAAATCCCTATATTTGCAGCAAAATATGTAAATGCTTATGACCAAAAGGATACTCAGATACGCTTTCCCGCTCATCCTGTCGATGGCTGTGCCTGTGGCAATCGTCGCTTCAGAGATGGTTCCTAGCGACGTCGCAACAGAGCTGAGCGAACCTGTCATTAGCGTGCATTCCTCGATCGTGACGGTAACCGGTGCGGCAGGCCAGACGCTTGAAGTGGTGTCGCTGACAGGCAAATGTTTGATGACGGTGCGTATTGACAGCCCGTCGCAGCGTATAGAATTAAACGTTCCACGAGGGTGCTACATCTTAAAGATTGGCAAGGTTGTCAGAAAGGTGTCTATTCGCTAATAGCCCTTTTTCTGCTGCTTGTAGCCGGTTGTGATGATAGTCATCAGACTAAAGCCGGCCGTGTGGCACTTGAAGACCTTTCCTCGTTACAGAAGGATTATTATGCTCTAAGTTCGCAGCAGATTCGCAAGAACTTGGAGCATCTTTTGTCTGCTGATGCCGATCATTCGACAGCCGACTTGCGGACGAAAGACTATTACCGTCACTCTCAGCCATTGGTATGGGTCAGCCGGCAGGGCGTCGATGAACGTGCCGACACACTTTTGGCCGAACTCCATCGGCGTATTGCCGATATGGGCTTTACGGAACGCTCTTTCCGCGTGCCGCAGCTCGAGCGCGATATGAATCGCATGCACCAGCTCGACTTCGACTCTGCCGATAATAGCGCCAGCCGGGTGGCCGCCCGCTTGGAGTACAACCTGACGAAGGCTTACCTGCGCTATGTGATGGGCCAGCGCTTTGGCTTCACCAATCCTGTGCGACTGCTGAATCGTCTCGATGCCCGCGAGACCGACAGCCTGGGACGCCCCTTGGGCTACCGCAATCTTTTCGATGTCGATATGGAGCATCCCGACAAGAACTATGAGTACAAAGCCTTGCGTAAGGTTCGCTCCGACAGTCTCAGCCAGTATCTGGCCGAGGTTCTGCCTGCCGACGATATCTATATGGAGATGAAGTCGCGACTGAAGACGGCCGACGGTCAGCAGTTCACCCGCCTGCTTGTCAACATGGACCGCCGCCGTTGGCGCGAGCGCGACCGCATGGGATCGGCCAGGAAGTATGTCGTTGTGAATGTACCCGCCTACCACCTTTGGGGCGTGTCGCCAGACTCTGTCATCGATATGCGTGCTGCCTGTGGTGCCCAGAAGACGAAGACGCCCCTGCTGACTAGCAAAATCACTCACATGGAGGTGAACCCCCAGTGGCTCATACCGCAGAGCATCATCAAGAACGACATAGCCCGCCACGCAGGCGACTCCTCCTACTTTGCCCGCCACCGTTACTTCGTGGCCGAGCGGAAGAGTGGCCAGCGCGTAAACCCGCGACGTGTCAGCTACAGCCAGCTCATGAGCGGCAGCTATCGTGTCGGACAAGAGGGTGGCGCCGGCAATGCCCTGGGGCGCATTATCTTCCGCTTCCCCAACAACTTCTCCGTCTTCCTGCACGACACGTCCAGTCCTGGCGTCTTCCAGCGCGACGACCGCGGCGTCAGTCATGGTTGCGTGCGCGTGCAGCGGCCTTTCGACCTGGCTTGCTTCCTTTTCAATGAGCAGCCCGACGAGTGGACGCTCGACAAACTGCGCATCACAATGGGCATGAAACCCGTCTCGGAGCGCGGACAGGAATATGTCAGCCGGCTGCAGCCCGACGAGAAACCGCAACTCATACGCTGGCAGAAGGTAGAGCCTCGCGTACCTTTATATATAACGTATTACACACTATTCCCCGTTCCCGGCGGCAGCCTTACGGTCTATCCCGACGTCTATGGCTACGACAAGGTGCTCGCCGAAGCGTTGGCCACATACAGACAATAACAATGACTATCGACGAACAACTGCTGCTGAAGCAACTCAGGGACCCCAAGACGCAACGTCGCGCGTTCGAGACGGTCGTGCGCCAGTATAGCGAACAGCTCTACTGGCAGGTCCGCCGCATCGTCCTCACCCATGACGATGCCAACGACGTGCTGCAGAACGCGTTCATTAAGGCCTGGCAGGCTCTCGACAACTTCCACGGCGAAGCAAAGCTGCTGACGTGGCTCTCGCGCATCGCCATCAACGAGAGCCTCGACTTCATGCGGCGCCAGAAGAACCTCACCCTTGTGAGTGCCGACGATGCTAATCTCGGCGTGGCCGACCGCCTGATGGCCGACGACTACTTCGACGGCGACGAGACGCAGGCCCAGCTGCAGGAGGCCATCGCCAGCCTGCCCGACGTACAGCGAACTGTCTTCCAGTTGCACTATTATGACGAGATGAAGTATAGCGATATCAGTCGACTCCTTGACACCAGCGAAGGCGCCCTGAAAGCGTCCTACCATATAGCTGTGAAAAAAATTACAGAATTTTTTCATTCACGCGATTAAACCTTTTCAATTATGTCGCGTCTGATTAATAGATAAATAAAATTGCCTTATGACAAACGAAGAATTATACTTGAAGAGCAGGATAACGAACGAGAATCCGTTCCGTGTCCCAGAAGGATACTTCGACCAGCTGACAGCCGACGTGATGGCCCGTCTGCCTGAGCGCCAGTCGGAGAGTCCGATGGTGAGTGTGCCTGCACGCCGCGTGCAGTTGCGCCACTCGTGGCTTGCAGCCGCCTCCATAGCCGTCGTGGCCCTTGTGGGCACGCTGGTCTACTTCAATCGGCTGAATCCCGCCGATACCGCCGACAAGCAGGTTGCTGCCGTCTCATCAGCAACCGTCAGCGACAGCTACATCGACGAGGCTGCTGACTACCTCATGATGGACCATCAGGATATCTATGCATGTCTAACCAGCGAATATTAGAGCCCCATGAAACGTTACACACTACTACTATTACTAGGCTTATTCGCCATCGTAACCCACGCCCAGAGGCAGAAGTTCGACCCGGCGAAGTTTGATGCCGAGCAGCAGCAGTTCATCACCAAGGCTGCCAACTTGACCGAGCAGGAGGCTGCAAAATTCTTCCCTCTGTTCCGCGAGATGCAGAAGAAGCAGCGTGCCATCTATGAGCGCCAGCGCAAGCTCGGCTTCAAGAAGCCTGCCGACGAGAAAGGCTGCGCCGAGTCCATCCGCCAGCGCGACCAGATAGACCTCGAGCTGAAGCAGATACAGCAGACCTACCACAACAAGTTCCTGCGCGTCATACCTGCCTCCAAGCTTTGGGATGTGCTGCAGGCCGAGGACCGCTTCTTCCGCATGAAGCTACGCTCGTGGGGTGGGGGAATGCAGAACGGCGGACTCAACAACGGCAACCGGTTCAATGGCCCCAACAACGGCGGCAACCGCTTCGGCCGTCCAGGCAATAACAACAACCGCCAGAACAACGGAAAATAAATCTCAATACGTGCCACTTATTTCGCGATAAGTGGCACTTTTTTAATTGAGATTTGAGACTCTGAGACTGTAGCATGGTTCCTCCCCTTGGGGAGGTTAGGAGAGGTTTACAGGATGCGCGGACAGACATCGGAGAGGCCGCAGCGGTCGCAATGGGGCTTGCGCGAGGTGCAGACATAGCGACCGTGGAGCAGAAGCCAATGGTGGGCGTCGGGAATGTCGGTCTCGGGGATGTGCTTCACCAGCTGCAGCTCTACCTTCAGCGGCGTGTTGGCTGTCTTCGGTACCAGGCCCAGGCGGTGGCTGACGCGGAAGACGTGGGTGTCGACGGCCATCGTAGCCTTGCCGAAGGCGACGGCCTGAATGACGTTGGCTGTCTTGCGCCCTACGCCCGGCAGGTTGAGCAGCGCGTTCATGTCCTGAGGCACCTCGCCGTTGTAGCGCTCCACCAGCAGCCGCGCCAGGGCTACGAGGTGGCTGGCTTTGGAGTTGGGATAACTGACGCTCTTGACATACTCAAAGACCTCTGTCTCGTCGGCAGCGGCCATCGTCGCCGCATCGGGGAAACGCTGGAAGAGGGCTGGCGTCACTTGGTTCACACGCTTGTCCGTACATTGTGCGCTGAGTACTACGGCCACCAGCAACTGGAATACGGAACCAAACTCCAGTTCTGTGCCAACGTTGCCGGCCTCCCGGCGGAAGTAGTCCAGTACGGCCTGATATCGTTCGTCTTTGGTCATCGTTGTCTGCTTTTTGCTGCAAAGTTACATTTTTTTTACTTTCAAATGTCTTGAATTCGTATTTTTTTTGCTAAATTTGCCGTCTGAAAGCGTTTTTCTATTACTCCTAAGACAAACTAACATAGAAGAAATATAGAATGAAAAAGATCCAACTGACCATCGTCATGCTTTGTCTCACCACCTGTGGTGTGCAGGCTCAGAGAAGTGTAAAACCAGCCATTCCGCGAGATGCCCAACTGGAGGCACGTGTCGAACAGACACTCTCAAAGATGTCGCTCGACGAGAAAATCGGGCAGATGCTGGAACTGAATCTCGACATCATGGGCAAGTATGATGACAAGAAGAACTGGCAGCTCAACGAGGTGATGCTCGATACGATTATCTCGAAGTGGAAAGTCGGCTCCATCCTCAATGCCCCGGGCACAAGGGCTGCGACGGTAGAGCAATGGCAGTACTGGATCAGGCTTATTCAGAAGAAGTCGATGACGTATCTGGGCATTCCCGACATCTACGGCCTTGACCATAACCACGGCGTCACCTACACCCAGGGCGGAACGCTCTTTCCCCAACCCATCAACCTGGGCGCTACGTTCAA